>ERZ773186.1058-NODE-1058-length-23868-cov-5.970856_pt1 | contig 23868 bp, 18 predicted proteins | sample MGYA00581000_ERZ773186 | MGnify/ENA primary metagenome ERZ773186 (study PRJEB29015, sample SAMEA2737752) | human gut metagenome | biome: human gut; feature: human-associated habitat; material: faeces | place: China | collected 2012 ...
GTAGTATTTATTCTTAATGCGACATCCCCTTATATAAAATAAAAACTGTTATATAAAATTTTTACACTTCTATATAACAACTTTAAAATTACTCAACTAATTATAAGGCATACATTATGCTAACCTGCACATATCACCATTTTTATTAAAATCACTTTTAAACTCTAATTCACTTATAGATTTTCCTTCAACATATAATTCATACCATAAGCAAAACATAAATACTGTCCAAACCTTTCTTGAGTTATCCCTTTTTCCTTCTATATGTTCATCTAGTAAATTAATTACATATTCTTTATTTATTAGTTTATCAACATTTGCATTAGAAATAATTTCTCTAACATACTTTCCTAAATAACTTTTTAACCATACTCTTATAGGAGTTGGAAAACCTAATTTTTTCTTTTCTTTCATATAAGGTGGAACTATATCTTTAAAAGCTTCTCTTAATAAAACTTTTGTATTTTTCTTACTTACTTTTTGAGCTAAAGATAATTTTTCAGCACATTTTAAAACTTCTGTATCTAAAAATGGAACTCTTAGCTCTAAAGAATGTGCCATAGACATTTTATCAGCTTTTAATAAAATATCTCCTTCTAACCAAGTATTTATATCTATATATTGCATTGTTGTAACACTATCATAATTATTTTTATCACATTCTTTATATAACTTTGCTAAAATATCACTATATGTATTTTTTTCATCATAATCATATACCATATTTTTCACTTCTTCATTACTAAATATTTTAGCATTTCCTATATATCTATCTTTTAACTTAGTAGTTCCTCTTAATAAATAATTCTTTCCTTTTATATCTGGAAGCTTTTTAGCTACTTTATTAACTTCATATTTTATTACTTCTGGTAAATATGAAAATGGTTTAAGACTATAATATTCTTTATAAATATTATATCCTCCAAATAATTCATCTGAACCCTCACCTGATAAAACTACCTTTACATGTTTTCTGGCTTCTTTTGATAATAAATAAATTCCAACACAAGATGGATCTGCTAATGGATCATCCATATAATAAGCTACACTGGGAAGTGCTTTTATATAATCTTGCTCTGATACATTTATTGATATGTTTTCTACCCCTAAATATTTAGCTGTTTTCTTTGCAACAGTTAATTCATTATACTCCTCTACATCAAATCCAACTGAAAATGTTTTTATTTTAGGATTAATCTTTGCTGCTAAAGCTGTAACAATAGTAGAATCTATGCCTCCAGAAAGAAAACTTCCTACTTCAACATTAGCTATCATATGATGCTTTATTGAATCATTTACACAATCATAAATTTCATTTTCAGTTACTCCTTCATTACTAAACTTAATATCATGATATTTATAAAATTTTAAACTTCCATCATTTATCGTAAAATATGTACCATTTGGGACTTCCTTTATTTCATTAATAATAGTGTTATAATTAGGAGTATATTGAAATGATAAATAATTTTGTAATGCTTCATGATCTACACTTATATTTTTAAGTAACTTTATTAATGCCTTATATTCTGATGAAAAAGCTATAAAGTCATCATTATTTATATAATATAACGGCTTTATTCCAAAAGTATCTCTTGCTCCAAATACTATTTTGCTTATTTCATCATATACAATAAATGAGAACATTCCCCTTAGTTTACTTAAACACTTTTCTCCATAATTAATATAAGCTGTTAATAAAACTTCTGTGTCTGAATTTGTAGTAAATTTATTATTTTTAAGCAATTCTTTTCTTAACTCTTTATGATTATATATTTCACCATTAAATATAATAGTTTTATTTTCTTTCTTAAATGGCTGATTCCCACCTTCTAAATCTATTATACTTAATCTATTAAATCCAAATGCAATATTATCTTTTATAAAATATCCTGTATCATCAGGTCCCCTATGAATTATTTTTTTTGTTAATTGTCTTATAATAACTCCATCTGCTTCTTTATTTTTATAGTATATTGATATATGACCACACATATTACTCCTCCTATCATATCAATAATTATATCCACTTTTTTCTATAAATTTCTTTAATTTAAAATTTTTTTAAAATTTTTATATATCAAATAAAAGAAAGCATTAATATAATATATTAAAGTAATTAAAAGGATTTATTGTTTATGAAAAAATTACTAATTGGATTACTTATTTCTTGTTCTTGTTTAGGAGTTTCCTGTAATATACCTAATTCTATTTCCTCCCCTCAAAATGATTCTCACAATTATAATTCAAATGTTGAGGATTTTTATTTAGACCAAAATAAAAAAAATGATATTCAGCCATATATAGATGCTAAAGATTACTTACAAGAAGAGTTAGATGATACTGAATATAACTTTTATATATCATTAAATAAAGATACTAAAACTATAACAATTACTATTAATGAAGGCGATACTTCTGTTTCAACTTTAAGAAATTTAGGAATAGATGATGAAACTATTATAGAAGAAACAAAAATGGAAGAACTTTATTCTGCTGCTCAAAATTTTGGACTTGTAATTACTAATGAATTAACTGAATTATATGATGTTCCTGACTTGAATATAGAAATTTGTGTTAAAATAGGTAATGAACTTGTTTGTACATTTGATGGCTATGGTAATTGTTTATATAGCATATTTAATTAAATAAATATAAAAATTACTTAATTTATGTATTTTTCTCTATTAATATGATAATACTAAATTTAGAAAAAGATTTCAAAAGCTTCTTTTTCTAAAAGATAAGATATACTATCATATTGCTCTTATGATGATAGTATATCTTATCTAAAAATTTTAAAAAATATAACTGGAAATCAAATTTTCAGTTATATTTTTTAACTAATAATACTGATTTTTATATAATATAAAAAATGTGTATTTCCCATTAAGAAAATACACATTAAATAAATTAAGTATTAAAAACAGTTTTCTAAAATTTTTAAAACTTCTTCAGCAGTAAGTTTTTTATAAGCTCCTCCTAAAACTGTAGAATTTGCAATAAGTGGTAACATTTCTCTTGTAGCTCCAAGTTCACTAATTGATGTAACTATACCTAATTCCTTAATAAATGACTCTAAACATGAAATTCCTTCTTGTGCAACTTCATCTTTTGTCTTTCCTTCTTCTGAAACACCCCATACTTGTTTTGCAAATCTAACAAACTTATCTAATCCATAAGAATAAATATATCTATAATATGGAATAGAAATTGCAGCTAATCCCATTCCATGGGCACAATCAGTATATGCTCCTAATTGATGTTCTATCATGTGAACTTCCCAATCTTGTTCTTTTGATAATCCTGCAACAGTATTAAGTGCTAATGTTGCACTCCACATTATATTACTTCTTGCTTCATAATTATTAGGATCCTTAACTGCAACTCTTGAATTATCAATTACAGAACGAAGAAGTCCTTCAATTACATAATCAGATGTATTATTATCTTCACCTGAAAAATATTGTTCCATAAGATGCGACATAATGTCAAATATTCCACTTACCATTTGATACTTTGGAAGTGTAAATGTATATTCAGGATTTAATATTGAAAACTTTGGATAAACTTCTGGACCAAAAACTCTTCCTGATTTAATTTTTAATTCATCATTTGTTATTACTGATCCACCATTCATTTCTGAACCAGTACCAACCATTGTTAAAACTGAAGCAACTGGCACAATCTTATTATTTAAAGGTTCAAAGTCCATCCAATATTTCTTAAATGAATCACCTTCACAATATGCAGAAACAGAAATTGCTTTTGCACAATCTATTACAGAACCTCCACCAACAGCTAAAATAAGATCTACATTGTTCTCACGAACTAATGATGCACCTTCTAATACTTTTTCATAAGTTGGGTTAGGCATAACCCCTGATAATTCAACTACTTTCTTTCCACTTTCATTTAAAATAGTTATTAATTCATCATATAATCCTATTTTCTTAATTGCATTTTTTCCGTAAGCTAAAAGCACTGTATTTCCATAGTTAGCAAGCTCACCTTTTAAATTCTTTAAAGAATCTTTTCCAAAGTGTATTTTTGTTGGATTGTAATAAGTAAAATCATATAGCATAATTAACCTCCTTTGCTTTTTAGTGCATATATTTACACTAATTATTTTTTACTACTTTATATACATATTCATTAGTATGTTTTATATTTATAATTTTTATTTATATTTTATTTAATAACTTCTTGATTTATATTCTAATATGGAGCTACTTCTACTTGAATTATGTAACAATTCTACTGGTATACTCGAAATTTACATTCCAATATGGTGCTATTTAAATATCTAATATAATGTACAACATAATTTAAATTCCAATATGGTGTTTATATTTTGCTTTAATTAATTTATTATAAAGTACTACATACGGAATCATTTGTAAATACTTTTGGTGTAATTTTGTATTTTAAAGTATATATGTTGCTTTTTATCTACTAATTTTTATATTTTAAATATTTTCTTTCTATTATTGATATTTATTAATTTAAAAATTGTTTTCTTTTTTACTTACACATCAAACTCTCTCCTTATAAATTTAAATTTATATCTCTACTCATATCTTTATACCTTTTTAATAATAAAAGTCACCTAAAATAAAAATTTCAAGTGACTTTTATTATTACTAAACAAGCTTTTGCTCAAATATATTATCTAAATTAAGCTTCTTAACTCTTTCTGCTATTTCATCCTTATCAATAGTGTAAAGTCCTAATTCCTGCATTCTCTTAAAATAACTAGCTCCAGCAAAGGTATATCTATCCTTTCTTCCTTCTCTAGTTTCAGCTTTTTCATTTTCATAAGCAATCAAATCACCAATAGCTATAGATGAAGGGAAAATCAAAAGATGCATTCCCATCATAAGTCTTACTGCATTATGACCAGCTAAACTTCCTGTACATATAGCTTCAGTATGACCAACAAAAAGGCCTGACTTTTCTCCTGCACAGAAAAGGTTATCAACTCCAACAACCTTCATATCATTAGTTCTTGGAGCAACAGATAAATACCTTATAGAATTTCCTTTACTTCCTGCATAAGGATCAACATACTTAGCATGTTCAAGCCCATGTATCTTTCTTAACTTTTCTAAAGGATAATAAGTTGTCATAAGCTTAGCATGTGCCGTGTTTATAAAATTGCCACATTTCAAGAAATATTTACAACTATGCATCTTAATCTTAACTCTATTTTACTGAAAAAACTTAAATTAGGTACATTCGGTGAAAAGTTAAGGTATTTTAGGATAGAAAGGAATCTAAATCAGCGTGAATTTGCAAAACTCTTAAATCGAAGCTTTACTAGTATATGCAATTGGGAACAAGGCTATAGAATCCCCAAAACAGAAACTATGAAAGAAATAGCTGAAATTCTTAATGTTGATTATACATTTTTAAAAGACCATTAATGTATCAGAAAACACAGTATCTAACTGCTTATCTAATAATCAACCTATGTCTAGAAAATCATATAACAAATTAAAAGAACTAGGTGTATTATCCTAGTTCTTTTCTTAAAATTGGGCTACTACTCTTTTATTTTTATAATACAATCTTTTCTATAAAAAGCCATTCCATACTTTATAATATCTTCATAACCGCTTTCATTAAGCTCATATTCATATTTCTTATCTTCAATTTGCTGCAGAGCATCCTGTGGCTTTGTAAATAGTTCTTTTGGTTTATCACAAACTTTCATTTCAATTATTACTGCTTTATCAAAAATTGATAGTGGTTTTATATAAATATCACATCTTCCATCGCCAGTTTCTCTATTTGATTTTACAATGTAACCATCCATATGTGATAATAATCCTATCATAAATCCATGATAAAAATTTTCATATGCATCATTAAAGCTTATTGTCTTCTTCAATAATCTATTTACTTCCTTTTGAAATACATCAACTTCTCCGTTTATAATTGAAGTATACAGAATCGATAAATCTTCGTTTTTTATCTTTTCATTAAACCACTTAAGTATCTTAGTTCTAAAGATATACTTAACTTCTAGGTTTGGTATTGCTAGCTCTACAAAATTTTCTTGGGTATTTTCATCCATTCTTTCACTTATCTTTTTGAAGTACCCTGTAAAGAACATAAAGTTCCATAAGTTATCTAAATTATCATAAACATCTTCGTAGGTTATATCTTCATGTACTGGTTTTTCTATAGTTTTTCCTTCTATTAAATCCTCTATTTCACCTTTTGTTATATCATCTGCTCTTTCTATAAGACTTTTTACTATACTGTTTGAGCTTGTATTTGCCCAATATGATTTAGGTAACTTATTGATATTAGCCTTTAAGTCATCAACATATTGCATTACACTCCATGGATTATATACATTTGTTTCTCCAAATATATATCCATTGAACCACTGCTTTATAGTTTCATACTTATGTTGCATATTATAATCATCACAAATTTTTACAACCTCTTCATCTGTAAATCCAAAATGCTCTGCATATCTATCATCTAAAATTGATATAATTTTCAAGTTATTTAATCCAGTAAAAATACTTTCTTTTGAAATACGTAAGCAACCTGTAATTACTGAAAACTCTAATGATGGATTTGTTTTTAATGCTGATTCAAATAGTGATCTTATAAAGCTTATCATTTCATTATAAAATCCCTCAAAAAATGCATTTTCTAAAGGTACATCATATTCATCTATTAAAATTATTACTTTTTCATTGTGATATTTATTTAAGCAATTACTTAGGAATTTTAGTGCTGTAATATATAATGACATATCCTTATCATTATTTACAATTTTCATAAAATGTTCTTTTTCAGCTTTTAATACATCACTTTCTATTATATATTTATGTCTTTTAAATTCATTTGAAATTTCTTCTCTGATGCATTGAAATGCTAAATCCAAACTTCTTTGCTTTGCTGATTTAAGTGAAAGATTAATTACAGGATATTTCCCCATATCCTTAGTATATTTTTCACCTTCTGCCTTTATATTTAATCCTTCAAAAAGATAAGAGTTATCTATTTTCTCTCCAGTAAATTCATCTCTTCTATCTTCTAAATAATATTGAAGCATGCTGATATTTAATGTCTTACCAAATCTTCTTGGTCTAGTAAATAAATTTACTGCAGCCTTATTATCTAATAAATCCTTTATAAGAAGAGTTTTATCTATAAAGTAATACCCTCTTGTTATTAACATTTCAAAATTATCTATTCCTATTGGAAGTGGTTTTTGCTCCATTTTGCCTTACCTCCACTTTCTTTCTTACTTTTATTATATCCTAATTTATATGTTGATTAAACAATAATGTTGAAATTATTTGGACAGTCAATTAACCTCAATACTCTCCTACATTTATTGATAATAAATGAATATATGTACTGACTATTACTTAATCTCTATATTCATTACAACTAATTTTTCCCTCAAAAGGAAACCTTAACCCTTAATTCACTTATCTTTAATCCTTAACCTCTTTTTCTTCTCTTAAATTTCTTTAATAATATAACTATTATTATTCTATAAATAGATAAACGAATTAATTCTTAAGCTTGAATTTAAAAGGGAATTCCATTCCCTTAAACCCTTGGGCTCAAATCATGTTAATTCTATCTAGGCGCAAATAAGAGCCTTCAATTTATCATGACACTATTATATTCTTATACTTATATATACTCTTTAGATATTACGTAAGCTGTGCTCCTATTTGCTTTGTTAAAAAGGAAATAATTATTCCGTAAACGAAAAATAATGTACAAGCCATTAAGGCTAGTACATTATTTTTCACTTACTCCATAATTAAGAAATTGCAGTCCATCTTTTTCAAAGTTGGACAGAGTGGAAACTTTACTTCGTAAAGTAATAAATAAAAATAAACAGTACTCTTAATTAATTTTATTATTTTAATAGTTATAATTCTTCATTGATTTAATATAGTAACTACATTTCTTTAAGGCATGATGTATCTACTACACCTATTACCTCAAGTATTACAATTATTGTATCTATACTAGGAAGTATTACTTTATATTATTTGGGGCCCTTAATCCAACACCTAAAGAAGTGCATGTTATTACCTATTATTTCTAAGGCTAAAAAGGTTTCTTAAAATGAACCGAACCCTTTTTAACCTAAGAAATGCTACGGATTAAACATTTCTCTTTCAGGTAACCGTTTGGGGCCAATGATCCTTTTCAGTAAAACTTTTCTATCATTGCCTGCTAACTAATTCTTTTCTTTTTAGTTCTTTTGCTCCTGGTCTGTTTTATTATCTTCTAACTTTTCTTAATCTGAAACCTGCACCGCACCTTGTCCTTGCTACAAAAAGTAGACAGGCAGCCTTGCTCCTCCACTTTTTGCAGCAGGGTCACTTTTGGTAATATTTCCTTAGTTGCTAATTCGAGGACAGGAAGCCCTTCTAGTCCTCATTAGCACCAGGAAATATTACCAAAAGACGGTGCTAGGGGTGGACAGGCAATCAGCATTAACAAAAATGTACAGGTAGCCCTACTAGTACATTTTTGTCAATTGCTAGAAAGCTAGTCCCCCCTTGCAATTACTTTTCACGTTGCAGTCCCACTATTCATGGGACAGAGCGGAAATTTTTTTTAAAAATTAAACCTTGTTATAATACATACTTCTTAACATCAACAATATTATTAATAAGTTAATTGTTGAATTTTAACTATATCCTCTATATCTAAAGAAAGATTCTTTTTAGTTCTTCCTATTCCTAATTCTGTTGTACGTAACTTATCTAGATTTGAAATCAACTCCCATTTATAAAACTAGCTAAGTTATTTTTTTCTTTTCAGTTAATCTAATATTTATTTATGAAGTATACATACTGAATATTTTGAGGTAATATTTCTTATTAATAAATATTATAATTCAATAATCTTAAACCCATGTTGTATTAAATTATTTTTATCTTCTTCATTAAATGTTTTAGGCTTTGGTATTCCTAATGCAAGCATATACCTTGCTCTAGAAAATGCTACATATGCCAGTCTATTTTTTTCACTTATATTCTCTACATCAAACCACTCTTTCCAATGTGACCCAGATTCTTTACCTGAACTTCCTTTGTATGCTGACATAAATAAAACGGAATCTAAACTCATTCCTTTACATCCATGTATGGTTTCTATTTTATGTTCTAAATTATTATCAGAGTTAAGTAACAATACTTCTTCTAAGGTTTTATCTTTATTGCCATTTCTTATATTTCCTAGCACACATTCATTTTCTTTTAACATTGGCAAAATACTAATTGATTTGTCCAATATTTCCTTAAGTACACCTTTCCAGCTCCCCCAAGTATTTGAAAAATCCAATAATTCTTTATTTGATATAAGTATATTTTTTATATCAGCTAATAACCTTTTCCACTCGTGCATTTCTATTTCTGATGGCTTATAGAAATACTGCTTATTTAAACACTCATTATTTTTAAAATATATACTTTGGATAGATTTAGCAAATAATTCAAAACTCATTTTAAAGTCAGATACATTATCTGTACTAATAGATAAATAAATTGCTCTGGCTAAATCTTCAAGAACATTACTACTTTTATTTTTACTTTTTAATCCTAGTAGCTTATTTTTTAATGTATTATTTCTGACTATTATGTTACTATTTTTCATGCTTAAATTATTTTCTTTTATTAATTTAGTAAATTCTTGCGATACTTCTATCTCTTTATCTTTTTGATACAATATTGCTACTAACGGCTCTTTAACTTTTGGGTTTACGCCTCCTTCTATATTACTATTTCTATTTATGATTAAACCTGAAATATCTACAATTGATTGGCAACTTCTATAATTTTTAGTTAACTCCATCTCTTTAAACTCTAAGCTGTTAATGAACTCTATTGTATCACTAGGTTCTATATTTCTAAATCCATAAATAGCCTGATCTAAATCTCCAATTAAGTGAATTTTACTTCCATTTTTATTAATTAATTTAATAATTTCAAGTTGAGTATAAGATAAATCTTGACATTCATCAATTAAAATAATCGGAAATCTTCTAGCTATCATTTTAGTAATATCTTCATTCTCATAAAATAGACAATATACTAAGTATTCTATATCTTCATATAAATAAAACCCTTTTTCCCAAAATTGCCTTTTTATATTCTTTAAGTCATATAATCTCCACTTATCTGATTCAAGCAAACTATCTAAAATTTCCTGACCATTATTACTTCTACTTCCACAATAAATAATTTTTTTCAATTTAAGATTAAAATAATAATCACAAGGGCTTATATTTCCTAACTTTCCATACCCATATTGACTAGAAAATCTATTGATAAAATTAGGGTTCTCTCCACTCTCAATTAATCTTATACTTTTATCTGAGTCTTTATCTCCTTTATAATTGGTGATTTTACTTAAAAATGGATTAGCTATATATCCATGAATCCAACTTGTAAAAGTACCTATATAATTAGGATATTTTAATTTTTCATCTAGATATTTTTCTACTCTATTTCTAATTTCATCTTCTGCTGAGTTTGTAAATGTAAGTATAGCTATTCCCCTATGTTTATTTTCCCATGATTTTATTTCATATGCACTTTTAATTCCTAATATCTCTGTTTTCCCACTGCCTGGGCAAGCTTTCAAGAATATATTTTCATCTATACTTGATGTTATATATTTAAACTGCTCATCATTAAGGTTGTTAATAAAGCTTGTACTTAACTCTAAACATCTATGTTTTAGTTTCCCATCACATTCATGTATATCATGAGTGCATCTAGTTCTTTTGCATAGAACTTCTCTTAACTCTTCTCTAGTTGATACCATAAGAATCCTCCTATATATCCAGTACAAAGTTGATTGCATCTTTTATGTATTCTGGAACTGCAAACTCATTATTCTCATCTATTTTTTCTAGTAATAATTGTGCAAACAATCCCTTTCCCATGTTTGAATCTAATTGATTTAGAATTTCATATGCCATTATATTATCTTCTATTTCTTCCTCTTCATCTATTGATGTTGAATAATTTTTCATCTTATTTTTTATTGGTCCATCAGTATCTAAGTTATCAAGTATTATTTCAATCATATACTTTGCATTTTTTCTATCCTCTAATGCCATATCATACTCAAAAGTTTTTTCATTTTTAAATACTCTACAATTATCAGTCATATTCTTTAGCTGATTAATAAGATATAATTGTGGGTTGTTTCCTTTTATATCTGCTCCTTTTATTGGCACTTCTGCCTTATCTGGATCATTATCCGTTAATGCTACACAGCGTATAGGAATATTATCTGTTGATTCAAACTCATCATTATTATAAGAATCTTTTGTTATAAATTCTTTTACACGATTTTTATACTTTTCTCTATTTTCACTATTAGATTTATCCGGTATTATCGGTTTATACCCACTATATATCTGCATGAAATATTGGAAAAATATTCCATTCATATTAATAACAGATACTCCTGCTTCCTCTAAAGAACTTGGAACACCCTTACCCTTAGCTATTAAGTCTTTCAAATATATTTCTGCAAACTTAGGAATTAACATCGCTTCTGCTAAACCTTCTACTAAAATAGCTCCTTTTGAAAATAATAATGTTGACTTTGTGGTATCTAACCACCTATCTATAAATTTTTCACTTTTTTCTTCTAATTTGCACTTAGATAGAGATGTTATTTTAATTTTTCCTGACTTTAAAATATTGATACTTATTATGTCTCTTATAGGGGTTGCTGATGCTATAGTTGTTGAATGTGTTGTTATAATAACTTGAATGTCATTTTTAGTTGCCTGCTCCTCTAAGTATTTAAGTACCTTTATCTGTACTTGTGGATGTAAATGCGCCTCTAGTTCTTCTATAAGTAAAATTCTTGGAGAAGAATAATTTTCTTTTAAACCCTCAAACTCAGCTAGAATCGTTGCTAAATAAATCAAGTTATTATATCCTAGACTATTTTCAAATAAATTCCTATATGTAACTTCTTCCTTTGGAGATATACCTGGAAAGAAAACTAACCTTAGACTCTCAACAATTCTCTCATATGAAAGATCATTAAATTGAATTTTAGTATTTTGACCAAATACATTTCCTAACGCATTTTTAAGACTATCATTGATTAATTTATTTGCTCTTGCTATATCTTTTTTCTTAGCTAACTCCTTATTAAATTCATTTATATCTTTTTCCATCTCCATTTGCTGTCCCAATTTTCTTTTTTCTTTGATTTCATCTTGAGACAAATTAAGTAATAATCTTGCAAGCCTAGATCCTCTGTTAGCCCTAAGCTTTTTTTCTGCATCTCTTAATGCTGGCAAATATACACATTGTATATCATTTAAAGGTTCCCATTCAAATATACTACTACTTGATTCTCCACCCCATATTACTTTTTTAAAGTTATTTCTTCTATCTCTTTTTTCATGAATATCAATATTTAAAATAGCATTATAATCTTTATCTAACCAAGTTAAATAATCTATTTTTTTATCTTCTGATAGATCAGTAAATTTTCCTTTTATAGAAATTTTTTCAGATTGTACTGTTTTGTCAATTGAGGAGTAGAAATCTTCTTCATTAATCCCACTTCTAGAGTGTTCATCTTCATTTAGTAATAATCTTATAGCATCTATAATTGTACTTTTACCAGACCCATTTTCTCCTACAAGTAAATTTAAACCTTTATTAAAATTAATTGTTTTACTTTCATCAAAAACTCTATATCCTTCTATTGTAATTTCAGATAAATACATATTTACTCCTCCATATATAATTTGTAATGATATTAAGATTAACTTAAATTAATTTATATATTTAATTATACATAAGCAATATTAATATCAAAACATTTTTTACTAACTATTTATATTTATACTTATTGTTTTAAAATTCTCTATTTTTCAGTGGTTAATCACATTTCCACCACTTTTAAAACAAATCCTAATATTTTAGCTTTATAAAAATAAAATTAAATATATAATTTTGAAAAAATTATTTCCACTCTGTCCATGTGAGCGAAGCGGTAAGTGGACTGCTAAAGAAAAGTAAAAGCCCCGTCCTTAGGCTAGTAAAAAAAGATTGCGGAGTAAATGCCTTTTGGCGTACTAGTTAGGCAACCTGTACCCAAAAGGCATTTAAGTAGTAAGATTTTTTTACCTGTCTAAGGTGGACTAGTAGGACTAGTATTCTGGAATTGTATATTTTTAGGACTAGTAAGGCTACCTGTCATTAAAATATGTAATGGAGGAATACCTGTCCTACCTGTCCAAAGGGGCGCAGTTTCGTGATTAAAAATAGTTAGAATTAACATAAATAGTTTAGGAGCCAGGGTTTGGGGCAGAGCCCCATTATATTTATTTAGAGCTTCCTAAAAAGGAAGGTTTCAGATTAAATAATAGCCCCCACCGGGTACCCTAAATAGGACTAGATTAATCCTATTACTATCTTAGGTAATATAAGGCTCGCTTCATTTTAAGAGACTTATATTGCCTTAGATAGTAAAGGTAATATCCTGTACTATTTCGGGTGGTAGATTAGGGCCCCAAAGTATTAACTTACAGTATACTAGTAAAAGGAATAGTATTAGTATTAATAGTAATAATACTTCTAAAGAATATTAATAGTTAATAACATAATCTCATAATGATACGAATTAAAAATTTAAAAAATTACATATTAATATAAATATAAAAGGTGCGTTAGCACTTTTATTTTAATGGTTTGGCGTAAGCCAAACTTCCACTCTGTCAACTTTGAAAAAGTGGACTGTAACTGTCGGTCGGACTTTATTTTAGAGCTTTAAAAAAATTCTTTTATACGTTCAGAGATAATAAATAGTAAATAGATTTTTATTAAATAAAGAAAAGAATAGATTTCAAGATAATAATAAATGAATTATTTTTAAAAGTTTCCTTATCATAAGCGGAATAATGATTACCTGGAATGAAATATGATTTTTACTACCACAGAGGAATACCTACAAAAAATCTTATTTCATGTAAGGTAATCTTTATGGAGCCAATAGTAACTATGAAAAAGAAAAATTTAATTGATAAGATAATAAAACTAATGCATCAGAATGCAAAAGCATAAGTGAGTGAAAGGAACGGTAGCTTTTAGTATTATGATGTAATTGTTTTATTAAATAAAATTAACATAAATAGATTATGTGTCGTGTTTATAAAATTGCCACATTTCAAGAAATATTTACAACTATACATCTTAATCTTAACTCTATTTTACTGAAAAACCTCAAATTAGGTACATTCGGTGAAAAGTTAAGATATCTTAGAATAGAAAAGAATTTAAATCAACGTGAATTTGCAAAACTATTAAACCGAAGCTTTACTAGTATATGTAATTGGGAACAAGGAAATAGAATCCTCAAAACAAAAACTATAAAAGAAATAGCTGAAATTCTTAATGTTAATTATACATATTTCAAAAACCATTAACTTTAAATTATAAGTATTTCAAAATTAACTATAAAAAGTTCTATTTTAAATAAAGGTTGCTAATAGAACATACAAAAGTTGTTACCAGCTGGTTATTTCCATTATTTACAAAACAAAACCCAAGTGTTTAAGCACTTGCCTAATACTTGGGTAAAATTCATAAAATATAAATGTACTAATCTATTTAGCAAAAAACATATCCAATGCTTCTATATCGTTAACTTTTGATAATATCTTCAACACCCACCTACGAGATGAATCATACGTTCCTAATGGAACATTTAATATTTAATCTTAAAAACGTTTATTTACATTTTCTTATTGTAAACTTGAGATAATTATTAGTGATTTTTCTAACTAAAGCGTAGCCAATTATTTTTCTAGAATGTAAACCAATAACAGAAACTAATCTTGTAGTATGACTATATGCAATATATTCTGCCCTTACCATAGTGGATACATACTTTCTTAACTAAAAATCATTTTAATTAGTTCGATTTAATGTGTCCACTACTTTATACTAACACCATCATAATCAACCTGCCAATATTGTCATTAATGGAATTATTACAATTGAAATGCTTTTTATAATTCTAAGATGCTTCCTATATATTTTGACTCTATAGTAGTCAGTATACTTGTATTTATTATTATTTAATACATGTGCTATTCCTGAATCTCCATATCTATATTCGTTAGTTTAGGATTTAATTCATTATTTTCCAGATTTTCTAAATATATAATTATGTCACTCATTTCATAAAAATCAATAAATTCTTCAGGTAATATATCATTTAATAGATAAATTATTTCTTCCGTAAAACCTTTTAACTCTAATAAGTAATCTAAGCTTCTTACTGATCTGGTCATAATAATTCATATATATTAATAATAACTAAATCATAAAAATGATACAGATAATAATTTGTACAAAAGTATTAATAAATATTGAGTTTTATCATAGTTATGCTTTAGAAGTTTTAATATTTTACACAATCAATATACCAAATAATCTCAAACTTAAAAAGAAAGAAATCTAAATATTACTTAATTTCTCCCGGAGTTTCATAATGGGTTACTTCAATAACCTTATTATTATCATCAACAAAAACAACGGTAGGTCTATGATTAATTGCATCATTTTGATCTATATTACAATAACTCATTATTATAACTTTATCACCAACCTCAACATATCTCGCGGCTGCCCCATTTAAACATATTTCTCCATTACTGTTGTTACTCGGAATTACATATGTTTCTAATCTACCTCCATTATTAATGTCTACAACTTGTACTTTTTCATATGGTACAATTCCTGCTTCTTTCATTAATGTACGATCAATTGTTATACTCCCTACATAATTGATATTAGCTTCTGTAACTGTAGCTCTATGAATTTTCGCTTTTAATATATTAATCTCCATAATATCTAACTTCTCCTTTCTACATCTTTTTTATTTCCTCATTGTTAAGCATTATAAATGTTAATAAACATATTATTATGCCACATATTAATATAATTAGCCATGGTACAATTTTATCAATTAATATTCCACCCAATATTGAACTTAATGGAACTAATCCTAATACAAATGCAGTAAGAATCCCTTGAACTCTACCTAAAAGATTGTTAGGAGTTGTCTTTTGTATAGTAGCTAATATAGGGATATTTACTATTGTTTCTGCAATACCAATAATTAAATATAGTGTACACAATATAAATATATACTGAATATTATTAAAAGTATAAATTTTTCCTGAAGTAAAAATTCCAATAAATGATATCGCAATTCCCATAATTAAAATAGAAGCAATTATTTTTTTGTAATTAATTTTATTCCCCTTATTTATAGTAAGAATAATAGAGGTAATAAAAACTCCTAATGTATATATTGAGTTTAATCCCCCTATTTGTATAGATGAAAATTGTAATACTTGCTTTGTTAAATAAGGTAAGGTTATTTCAAAGCTAATTACAAGCATTGAATTAAATAGCAATACGAATATAAACAAATAGAACAACCATTTTTTATTATATATATACTTTAATCCTACAAAAAACTCTTCTATTATATTATTTTTCTTTTCACTACATTTTTCTTCTACATTAAACTTAATAAATATTTCAGATATTGCAGATAAGAAAAATGAAATAGCATTTATTAATATAAACAACCTAATGTTAATTACTTCGAATAAAATACCTCCTAAAAGTGGTGCACAAATAGATGATAATGATGTAATACATTGAGAAAGTGAATTTATTTTCACAATATTTTCATCATCAACTATGCTCGGTATTGAACTTACGATAGCTGTATTAAAGAAAGTATTAGCTGTTGATAACAAAAAAGTAGCTATATAAATATATGTTAATGTTAATTGAGTATAAGAGAACAAAAATAGCGCAATTAATATTAATCCACTTAATATATCAAATGATACTATCATTTTTTTTTTATTAAATTTATCAACAACTACTCCTGAAAAAGGGCCAAATATTAATCTTGGTAACGTACCAATAGCAAATGATATACTAAAGCTAATAGCAGAACCTGTAAGCTCTAATATATATAAACTTATAATGAACGTAAAAATACTACTTCCCATTAATGAAACAAGTTGCCCACTTGCAAATAAAAATATATTATTAGCAACTCGATTTGATAATATATTAACTTTTTTAAAATTAGTATTCATATTTATCCCAACCTTATATATTATTATTTAGATGGTACAATCCATATATCTTTTTTTATAACCCAAACTTCACCATTTAAAATTATGTTAGAATATAGCCAATAATTATGTGGTATGGATTCCTTTGGGAAATTAATTTTGCTTGTAATTTCAATTGACTCATCATTATTTAGTAGTACTTTTTCAACTGTATATCCATCCTCATATGTGATATTCTCGTCCTTTCCAGATGCAATAGACATACCAGCAAAACCATATAAAACATTATTTGTATTATTCTTTATTATTAAAGTTTGCTCTATAGAATCACCTGCGCATACTACTGAATTTCCTTTAACTTCGATATCTACGCCTTTAATATTATTGGGTACATCCTTTGTTATTCCACATGCAGAGCAGCAATAATACTTTCTATATAATTCTTTATAAAATTCATGCTGATAATCTATTTCATATAATTCACGATTACAATTTATACATCTATCTGTATTGTTATTTTTATATTTTTTATATTGTAGGCCATTTGATAAGCACTGATCGTCCCAAGTATATCCTTTTGTGTGAACTTGCTCAACTAGATAATTTACCATAGTTTCTGATAAAGATAAAACTCTATTATTCAACTTATCTATTTTCTTATAGAAATTATTCATTTTTCTAAGGTCTGATATTTGCGTTATATTAGTCTTTGCCATATTTATAGCAACATCCTTTGTTTCAGTCAATATTGCTTTAAATTTACTGCTTGGACATATCCCTATACCCAACATACTTTCAAAGTTCCTAATAGCTAATTTATCTATAGCATAATATTTCGTAAAATTCACTTCAAGTGAACCTTGCGATATAATTGTGCTGGAGAATATATCTAAAAATACATTTTCCTCAGTTTCTCTAAAAACAGCATATAAATCTTTATTATTAGATTTTATTTCTAACTTATATTCATTCGATAGGAATTTTTTATTTACATCTTTGTTATCAAATTTTAATGAAATTAGATATACATCCTTATCAATATCATAATAAACATGGTATTCATTATTTTGATTTTTAGATATGTCTATTTCAACCTTTGCTATATTTTCTTTTATCTTGCTTCTAGGGTCTCCAATTAAAAAATATGATAATGGATGTCCTAAACCATAATCTAAATATATCTTAGATATATTTGAAGATATAACCCCTAATTCTATTCCAGACATAGCTTGAGCAATATAATAGTAATTCATATACTCTTTACCATTTACCATAAATGATGAACCCAAATAAGATACTGAATGTCCATCCAAAAATGCAAAAACTAAATTGAAATTATCACTAAACAAACCTTCTTCTATTTTTGAACTATAACATGAATTAACAAATACATTTCTACTTGCAACATCATAAGCATGAAAAACTTTCATGCCTCTCTTAAAACATTTACCAGTATAAAAACATGATGGTTTACCTTTATTTGAGTTTTCATTAGATCTATTATAATAACATGCTTGACCACAAATTGCTCCGTTATTTAACCAGTATATATCATCTCTTCCATGTCCTATCATTGTAAGAAAACTACGATTTTTAGCTTTTAAATCATCTTCAATAAATTTTACATCTGTCATGCTAACCGGATATACATCTACATTTTCACTTGAAAGTATTTCTTTATTATTATAATCTAAACGATTTATTGTCAAAGCTTTATATAAATTATCTTCATTATATATGTGATTTTTGATAATTAAGCCTGTTAATCCATATATATCTCTAGCAGTTAAAAAACCTACATAAAACTCTTTATTATTCAATCTATTCATTTGTATTTCACTAATTAATGAAATTAACTTTACAGTAATTAACTTATGTTCAGATATAACTGTTACAAACTTGAATTTTGTACATTTTATACGGTTAATTAATTCACTTTCATTTTTTAAAATATAGATATAAGAATTGGTCAATTTAGCTTGATAATATGCTGCCCATATATAATCTTCTTTATCACCAAATACAAATATTACATTGTTTTTATTACCTTTATTTAAGTCATTGCATAAATTATTTATATCAAATTTAGATTTTAATTCGTTATTAAATTCTTTTACAGAATACTCAATATTTTGTGACTTTAATACATCATATAACTTATTTGTCGATATTCCAGAAATTACAGGATAATAATTATTAATACCATAATTCTCTATTGCAACTTTATACTCTTCTAAATTTTTACACTCTATTATTACTTTCATTTTTACCCTCACTCTTTACAGAATCAATCATAATTTTTAAAACTTCTTTTTCGCTTAATCCCATTTTATCTAATAATTTAAAATAAAAACTATTATCAGTGAATCCAGGTATGCTGTTTATTTCATTAACATATAAATCTCCATTAGCTAAAAAGAAATCAATTCTCGCCATTCCTCTTAATTCAAATATCTCTACCAACCTTTTAGCATATTCCATAGCTTTTTCTTCAATTGAATCAGAAATTTGTGGAGTAAAATCTAAAGTAATACTATTGTTAATATATTTTTCATCATAATCATAAAAATTATTACGCTTAACTATTTCTCCTAGTCTAGATATCACATATTTTCCTGATGAATCTCCTACAAATGCACATTCAAGTTCTCTTACTGTTAAAAAAGGTTCTATTAATATTCTACTACTATAATTAACAACGTCATATAACGATTTTTTAAATTCACTATCATTTCTAATTACATTTATTCCTATAGATGACCCTTTATCTGATGGCTTTAGAATAATTGGAAATTGAAAGTTTTTCTTTACTTTTTCCATAATGGATTTATACTCTATGTTGATATTAGATATATTAAATTCTAAGAAATCAACAACACTAATTCCATAACTTTTCATTATAATTTTGCTTATACTTTTATCATAAGTTAATGATGATGTTAAAATATTATTCCCTATAATTGGAACTCCAAAAAACTTCGCTACCCCTTGAATTGCTCCGTCTTCACCAGAATCTCCATGGATAATTGGTAATATAACATCAGAAGAACTAATAAATTTAATCAATCTAGTCATACTTTCATTAGTCATTTTATTTAGAACTATCTTAGCATCATCTTGCTCACACTTAATATTCATAGCTTCTTCATAAGTTAATTCATGTACAATATTTCTTTGATCTATATATATGATTGACAATTCATATTCCATTTTCATATTTTTTAATACATTTTTAGCAGATGCTATTGATACCTCATGTTCAGATGATACTCCTCCAATTATTATTCCTATATGCATATACTTTTCTCCTTTTATACAAAAATACTACTTGTTACTTTAAATTAAAATTAATTACCTTTTCTTAGTTACTTTATTTACTTGAAATGGCTTTCTATTGTAAGCATTTAATATAAGTTCTTTTACCATTTCATTATATGATATCCCACTTGCGATACATTCATTTGGAAATAATGAATCATTTAAAAGTCCTGGTAAAGTATTTATTTCTAATATATAGATTTTATTATTTTTATCTACAACAAAATCTGTTCTTGACAATCCTGAACATCCTAATTCATTATGCAATCTTAATGCTATTTTCGCTGCTTCTTCTGTTAATTCATTATTTATATCAAATCTTTCACTTACACCTATTCCACTAAATTTAACCTCATTACTAAAATACTCAGCTTCGTATTCAATAACACATGGTTGAAGTGCTGTTGGCTTTCCATTTATATCTAAAATACCTGCTCCTATCTCTCTTTTGGGATGTGAGATAAATTCTTCAAATAATAAATCTCCAAATTTATTTACTAATTCATTTACAGTATTAACAAATGATTGTTTGTCTTTAATCAAGGATATTCCTACTGATGCCCCATTAGATACAGGTTTTACAATAAACGGAATACCTATTTTTTTAACAATATCTTCAAACTTTATATTATCATCATTAAACTTTTTCAAAATGTATTTAGGCGTATTAAATCCTAATGTTTCTACTAATTTTTTAAATATATATTTATTCATTCCTATTGAACTTGTCATCACTCCTGAACCAATATATTTTATATCAAGCATATCTAAAACAGCTTGAACTAACCCATCTTCACCAAAATTCCCCTGATTAGTTATAAATGCTACATCCGGTTTGAAGTTTATTAATTCCTCTAACCATTTGTCACTATTTATAGTTATCATTTTATAATCTGATTTATAAAATTTTAATGCCTGTTTCACTTCATTATGAGCTGTGTAATCAGCTTCATCTGACCATCCACCATATAATACAGCAATTTTAAAATTATTTATATTCACTTTAATCATCTCCTATTTTTGAACTTTTAATATATCTACATAAAATTCATTATAGGCTTTTCTGCCATCCAAAATTTCTCTATAAGGAACATCATTTAGATATTCTTTAATCTTAAATCCCTTCTTTTCTAATTTATTTTTTAAGGATTTATTTTTTTTAATGTCTACCCACTGTTCATTTTTAGTAAAGTTAAGAGGTGTTGTTGCTATAAATACTCCCCCATCCTTTAGCGCTATATATATATTATCAATTGCTTCATCAATACATTCACATCTATCTAGGAAGTTAATAGATACTATTAAATCATATTTATTTTCAATACAAGCTTCTTCATAAGAAGAATTTATTAATTTTATATTTTGAAAATTATATGTAGGTATATTTAATATTCCAATTCCAACATCATTTAAATCTATTTCTTTACATTTTTTTGTATTGTTAAACAGAACTTCTTTTGCCATAGATATAGATAATTCAGATGAATCTACAGCAGTAATTTGTGATTTTTTAAGATATTCTGCCAAATCTTTAGTTGATCTTCCAACTCCACATCCAATATCTAAAACTTCTAATTTTTCTTCTTTATTAAATTCCTCCATAACAAAACTCTTAACTATTCTATAAACAGCTTCAGTTCCTGTAAATCCATTTACATAACCATATGCCCATATCCCTAAGTATTGATTTATAAAAACTTTGTTTTCATATTTAGACATATTGCTCCTCCAGATTTCTATTATCTTTATTCCATAACCTTGCATCATAACAATAATCAATTAAAGTAAATTTTTTCATAAATTTTTCTACTTCTATTGCTATATTTTCAGGATTTTCACCATCAATTAATACCCTTTTTATGAAGTTAGCAATTGTTTTCATATCTTTTTCCTTCATTCCAATCCTGGTTACTTCTGGAGTTCCTATTCTAATAGCAGTAGTTTGTTTATGAGATTTATCCCATGGAACCATATTGCTATTAACTATTATTCCAGCACGTTCTAATAAACTTGTCTGAAATTCAGCATTATCTATTAAAATCATTAACATGTGAGTATCTGTAAATTTGCCTTCACTGTATTCATAAATATTGAATCCATATTTTTTTAGGCAATTTCCCAATTCATTTATATTTTTACAAATTTGCCTAGTATATCTCTTGCCAAATATTTTCATTTCATACATAGTTACAAAAGTAGCAATAGTATGATGTAAATGATGTCCTGAATGTAAAGCTGGAAAAGTTGAATTAATAATTTTTTGGGCAAATTTCTCTTTAGATAATATTAAACCATGCTGTGGTCCAGGTATTGTTTTGCAAGTTGATGTAGTTATAATATCTACACCTGAATCAAATGGATTAGGATACTCTCCTCCAACAATTAATCCTGATATATGTGACGCATCAAATTGAACAATAGTGCTATTTTCATGTGCAACATTGCATATCTCATCAATATCCAATTTCTTCAAAATTACTGAACCACCTAAAATTAACAATTTAGGCTTATGTTCTTTTATTAATTGTATAGTTTTTTCCTTGTCAATAATATTTATATGTTTCTCAATCATAGGAATAGGTATTACATTTAATTTAAAAACTTTCTTCGGTGTAGATCCTGACATACTAATATGACCTCCATCTTTAATAGCTGGAGCCATTATAGTATCTCCTGGTTCTGTAAATGCAGTATAAATAACCATATTTGCCATTGTTCCAGATATAGGTCTAACATCTACAAAGTCTGCATTAAACATTTCTTTAATCAATTGAATTCCTTTTTCTTCAATTTCGTTATAATATCTTAAACCAGGAAATAGTCGTTGGCCTGTCCATCCTTCAGCAACCCTGTTTCCATAGTCAGACATTAAAGCCTCTCTAGTTAAATAACTTAACTTATTTTCACTAGCAATTAAATTAATAGTAGAGTTCATATAGTTTTCATGAGATCTTATATTATTTACAAAAAAATCAATCATAAGTAACCTTCTTTCTTTTTATCATTTTATTTAAATTATATCATTATTTTTAAAAAATGTATATATTTTACTATATTTTTTTAAAATTTGCATTAAACTATTTTAAAGATTACTATATAAAAATAGCTCTTTAGAACAATAGAGATACTTTTAAAAATTCATTACTCAAAAGAAATGGAATAAAATTATTTAAAGAAGTTAGATATATATAAATTTAAAAACAAGACAAGATGAAAAATTGTAGACTTAGATAGGTACGTTGAATTCTGGAAAGAAAATAGTATTTCTTTTTCTTAAAAATAATATAAAGAACCCCCACCGGATACCCTAAATAGGACTAGATTAATCCTATTACTATCTTAGGCTATATAAGGCTCGCTTCATTTTAAGAGACTTATATTGCCTTAGATAGTAAAGGTAA
>ERZ773186.1061-NODE-1061-length-23847-cov-122.649798_pt1 | contig 23847 bp, 19 predicted proteins | sample MGYA00581000_ERZ773186 | MGnify/ENA primary metagenome ERZ773186 (study PRJEB29015, sample SAMEA2737752) | human gut metagenome | biome: human gut; feature: human-associated habitat; material: faeces | place: China | collected 2012 ...
AAGCCATGTCCATAAACTGGCTGATAGGATATTCCATCGGCTTGAGGTCGCCCACATTGAGAATCCAGAGACGGTCAATGCCATTCTCGTAAGCAAGCGTCAACTGCTCCCAAGGATTCTGCACAGGAGTAACGTTGAGCATCTTTGAGTTTCTTGGAGCACCTACGTAATCTACGTGATAGTATAAGCCCCAACCGCCTTTGTGTTTGCGTTCCTTGGCATTCGGCACACGGCGCACGTTACCCCAGTTGTCATCGCAGAGCAGGAGGGTTACGTCATCAGGCACCTTCATGCCCTTGTCGTAGTAATCCAATACCTCTTTATATAGTGCCCAAACCTGTGGGGTTTCGCTAGCCTTTCTGCCGGTTACGTCAGCGATAATCTTGCGCTGGTCGTTGATGATGTTGGTCATCAGCTTCGTATCTGCCTCTGCGCTCATTGCCTCATCGCCGTCGCCGCGCATTCCGATGGTTACAATCTGTTCAGTTCCCTTCATTCGCTCAATGCCTTCACGGAAGAACTTCTGCAGGTTTGTCTTGTTCTTCTGATAGTTCCATGGTCCCCATCCCTTTCGGTTGCGGGCGTATTCCTGGTGGTTGCGGGCCATCGGCTCATGATGGGAAGTACTCATCACTACGCCCATCTCATCTGCCGTCTTCTCGTTTTCAGGGTCATCGGCATAGAAAGCCCAGCCCCACATGGCAGGCCACATCATGTTACCTCTCAGTCGCAATACCAGTTCGAAGACGCGCTGATAGAAACGGTGGTCGCCATATCCGGTGCCGTAGGTGTTCTTTACCCATGACGTTAGGCAAGGTGCCTCATCGTTGAGGAAGATGCCGCGATAACGTACGGCTGGTTCGCCATCTGTATAGATTCCTTTGTTTACGAAAATGGAATCGTGATGCTCTACAGGCACGTCTGCCCAGTCATACCAAGGCGATACGCCCATCTGCTGCGAGAGTTCGTAGATGCCATAGATGGTGCCTCGGCGGTCGCTGCCAGCAATGACGAGCTGACCATCTATGAGCGTGATGATAAACTTTTCCCGTTTGCCCTTCAGTAGATTTCCGTTGATGCGCTTCTGTTTCACCAGTTGGTCGATGGCTGCAGAATGGTCGATGGTGCCTACGAGGATAGCTGGTCGGGCTGTGTCGGCTTTTTTCAGAAAACCGGCATCCGTGGTGAGGGTGGCTGTGGCTCCACTCACACTTTTGATATCTTTCAGCAGGGCATGAGCAGCATAGCTCACTCCCTTGCAGTCGTTGGTATCCATGTAGATTTCTACCCGGTTATTGGCATTCAGCAGCAAGTCTCCTTGCTTGAAATCTACAAATCTGTCGGCTGCGCTCATGCTGATAGTTGAGAGCAGGGCAGCGCTTGCCAGGAATGTTTGCTTGATGTTGTTTAGTTTCATATTTATTTATTTTGTTGTTATTTTCCGATTGTCAGCAATGTGTTTTTGCCGGTTGCAAAGATAGCCAAAACTATCCGAATGTACCTTTTTTTATGTAAACTTTAGTTTTTAATATGTTTCATTTTTACTTTTCTGTCCGTTTCTCTTTGTGTTTTCAAAGAAAAATAGTAATTTTGCATAGTAAAAACAGAAAAAAGAATATATAATGATAGACAGACCGACGATAGCAAAAATTATGGATGCTACCAAGATAGAAGAGGTGGTATCTGAATTTGTTACGCTCAAGAAGCGTGGCATCAATTATGTCGGCTTGTGTCCTTTTCATAACGATTCCAATCCATCTTTCTCTGTATCTCCAACAAGAGGTATCTGTCATTGCTTTACCTGTGGAAAGGGAGGCAATGCAATCAACTTTCTGATGGAACTGGAACAGATGACCTATCCCGATGCCCTTCGCTGGCTCGCCAAGAAATATAAAATAGAGATTCAGGAACGGGAACTGACCAATGAAGAAAAACAGCGCGAGAGCGAAAGAGAATCCATGTTTATCGTCAACGATTGGGCGGCGAAATATTTCCAGGATATTCTCCTGCATGATGTGGATGGTATCGCTATCGGTATGGCTTATTTCCGAGGAAGAGGTTTCAGGGATGATATCATCAGAAAATTCCAGTTGGGTTTTGCGCTCCCTAAGCGTACTGCTCTTGCTGAAGCGGCTAAGGCGGCTGGCTATAATCCGAAATATCTGGTTGATACGGGACTCTGCTTCAAGGTGGATAAGGACGAAGCCGGCAATAAGTCGGGTGAGGATAAGATTCTTGACCGTTTCTCGGGCAGAGCCATCTTCCCCTGGTTCAGCGTGAGCGGCAAGGTGGTAGCTTTTGGCGGACGAGTGCTCGACAGCAGAACCAAGGGCATCAGCCAGAAATATGTCAACTCGCCTGATAGCGTTATCTATCATAAGGAGCGCGAACTCTATGGACTCTATCAGGCCAAGAAGGCGATAGCCAAGGAGGATTGTGTCTTTATGGTGGAAGGATATACCGATGTTATCTCGATGCATCAGTGTGGCATCGAAAATGTAGTGGCCAACTCGGGTACAGCGCTGAGCGTGCATCAGATTAGATTGCTGCACCGCTTTACCAGTAATATCGTTCTTCTCTATGATGGCGATAAAGCGGGTATTCATGCTGCGCTGAGAGGTACCGATATGCTGCTCGAAGAAGAGATGAACGTAAAGGTGCTCTTTCTTCCTGACGGCAATGACCCAGACAGTTTCGCCCGCAGTCATTCGGCAGAGGAATTCAGAAGATATATTCAGGAGAATCAGACCGACTTCATACAGTTTAAGACCGATATTCTGCTGCGCGGTGTGACAGACCCTGTAAAGCGAAGCCAGGCTATCAACTCGATTGTAGAGAGTATCTCGAAAATCAAGAATCAGATAACACGCGCTTCTTATATCACCGACTGTTCTCACCGTTTGGGCGTGAACGAGGCAATTATCGTGAATGCCTTGAATAATTTTGTGCGCAACGGTATGAGTGAGCAGGTAAAGGCCGAGCGACGTGCTGCGGGATTGAAAGAGTCGCCTGTAGCGGCAGCGCAGCAGGCACAATCAGCGATGAGAGCGGTTACCCCACTGGATAAACTCCTGGAGGTAGAAGGACTTCTGGTACAGTTGATTATTCATCATGGCGACCAGCTCATCACGGTACAGGATGTAGACGGAAATGATGTGGAGGTAGCTGTGGCCCAGTATATCAGTCTTGATTTGGGTGGAGATGGCTTTAAGTTTCATAATGATTTATATAATCAGATTATGCAGGAGGCTGTGGAGCATCTCGAAAAAGAAGATGATTTTGTCGCCGAAACTTATTTTGCCAATCATCCGAATCCGGAAATCAGCAGGTTGGCAGGTTTGCCTACAGGTGACCAGGAGGTATCTACGGCTAGTCTGCAGATGAAGATGAGCGCCGATAAGCTCCGTCAGTTTGTCTTTAAAGACATCTTGAGTTTCCGCACTCATTATATTGCTCAGCGTATTATTGAGGTACAGCAGGAGTTTGCCAGGAATCCGACCAATCGTGAACTGCTGCAGGAGTTTATGAAACTCAAGCAGATGAACACGCTTCTGGCGAGCCAGGCAAACAATATCTTCAATTAACCGGAGCCCCTGTCCTGTGGGGAGAAACTCTGTAAAGAAGTATTAGAGATTAAAAAGGAGAAATGCTATATGATTTATTTTCACTGGATATATCTGTTGCTTTATGTCGTGATAACCGTTCCGGCTATCATCACCGTCTTGATGGACAATCGTCAGCCCGCCAAGACTATGGCATGGATATTGGTCTTCTTCTTCATCCCCTTTGTGGGTATCATCTTCTATTTCTTCTTCGGACAGAATACCCGCAAGGAACGGCTTATCAGCGACCGCAGCATGGACCAGCTCACCAAGCGCTCCATGCTCGAGTTCGTAGAGCAGGAGAATCTTCACCTGCCAGACAGCAATAAACCGCTGATGAATCTCTTTGCCAACCAGAGTTGGGCGCTGCCTTTTAAAGATAATCAGGTGGATATTTATACCGATGGCTACGATTTCTTCCTTACCTTATTATATAATATAGGACAGGCAAAGCATCATATTCATCTCGATACCTATATCTTCGAAGCCGATGCCTTGGGATATCTGATAGCTGATGCCTTGATCGATAAGGCGGAGCAGGGAGTAGAGGTGCGACTGATTTATGATGATGTAGGCTGCTGGAAGGTGAAGGATGAATTCTTTGAACGTATGCGTGATGCAGGTATTGATGTACATTCGTTCATGCCAGTCCGCTTTCCGGCTTTTACGAGTAAGGTAAACTATCGTAACCACCGCAAACTCTGTGTCATAGATGGTAAAGTGGGCTTTATCGGCGGCATGAATATAGCTCTGCGGTATGTGAAGGGTGATAAGAAACAGGCTTGGCGCGATACACATCTCCGTATTGAGGGCGGTGGCGTTTACGCCATTCAGCGAGCCTTTCTGGTAGACTGGTATTTCGTAGACCGTACGTTGGTTACCAATCGCCAGTATTATCCGCCGGTCAGTGCGCATATCCGCAACAATTGTCTCGTACAGATAGTTACGGGCAGTCCTATCAGTCCTTGGCCTGATATCATGCAGGGCTATGTCCGCATCCTGCTTCAGGCCCGGAAGTATGTGTATATGGAAACGCCTTATTTCCTGCCAACTGAACCAGTATTGTTTGCCATGCGAACAGCAGCTCTGGCGGGTGTGGATATCCGTCTGATGTTGCCTCGTCATGCTGATGCCAAACTGGTAGAGTGGGCATCACGTTCGTATGTGATGGAGGCGATAGAGGCTGGCGTAAAGGTTTATCTCTATACGGCAGGCTTTAATCATAGTAAATTGCTGGTGAGTGATGATAATCTCTGTACGATAGGCAGTACGAATATCGATTTCCGAAGTTTTGAGAATAATTTCGAAGCGAATGCGTTCTTCTTTGATGAGGGGATGGCGCAGCGCGTGAAGGCTGTCTATCTGCGGGATGAGGCGAAGAGCATCCTGGTAGATGATGTATCTTATTTCGTAAAACGTCCGTTCCTGCAGCGCCTTTTCGAGAGTACGGTAAGATTACTCTCGCCGCTGCTGTAACGAATAAATCCCCGTTTGCATCTTGTCTGGTGCAAACGGGGATTTTTTTCTATCTGAATATCGAGAAGTTTACGCTTCCGTAACTTCTGTGTTCCAGGAATCGTGGATGCTCTGAGAAATCATAGTCTTTGCCATGCTCAAAGACGAAGATGCCTCCTTCGTTGAGATAGTCGCCATTCAGAACGAGGTCTGGAATCTGCGGCAACTCCTTCAGAGCATATGGAGGATCGGCAAAGATAAAGTCAAACTTCTGCTTGCAGGTCTTCAGAAAACGGAATACATCACCACGAATCAGAATATCTTTGTCTTCGCCCAACTTCTGAAAACATTGGCGTATGAAGTTGGCATGATCGCGGTCGGCCTCTACGCTGATTACCCGGCTGCAGCCTCGTGATACCAGTTCGAGCGAAATGCTGCCCGTACCGGCAAAGAGGTCGAGGGCAGAGGTATCTTCAAAATCAATATATCCCTGCAGCACATTAAAGATGTTCTCCTTTGCAAAATCTGTTGTCGGACGCGCCTTAAACGAACGTGGAATGTCGAAATGGCGTCCCTTATATTGTCCTGTTATGATTCTCATATTTACTTTGAACTTTGAATGTTGAACATTGAACTTTATGATAAGCTATTCTGTTGAATTCTTAACTATCAACTTTTAACTATCAACTCTTGTCTTACTTACTTAAGTACAGTGCCATTAAATCGAATGGCAGACCTTTAATCTCTGTGATGGGCGCACGGTTGAATTCGGCGGCAGGATTCAGAATGAAGGTCTTCTTGATGTAGAGTTTAGTGTTGTAGAGGAACCAGTCCTTGTCCGGAACATTGCCTGATACATGCAACTCATCCTGCATCTGGTTGAATCCTAACTGCTTCCATACATAGAGAATGAAATAGAGGGCATCCTTGGCATGCTCGGCATTGAACGAGTTGAAAAATTTGAAACGGTTCTTCTCGAAACCGAAAACGTCCAGCTTCTTGTCGTGGAAATAAACATAGAGCTTGCGGTGAATGCCGGTGAAACTGCGATGATGCAGATAGTGCCACATCGGTTGCATGATAGGTGTGAAGCGGACATCCTTGAAGTTGTCTTCTACCACCATTTTCAAATCCTTGTTGATAGGGAATACCGCTACCGCATTCAGTTCCGGCTGCACTCTGTAGAGAATGGCATCGCTGTTATGGCTGTTGAAGGCATGCTGATAGAGCACATCGATATCCTCTTCATGAAATTCTTCGATAGGAACCAGCAGGATAGGCGAATCGAGATATACGCGTACCTTCTGGTATCCCCGCTGCAGGAGAGTACTCTCCTTGAAAGCCTGACGCAAGTTGGCTGCCATCGAAACACCACTCTTTACAGTATAAGGTTCATAGATGAGCTGATGCTCAGCTTCACGGTCAACTACCGAAAAACTGAGGGTGTTTCTGCTCACGCGGATGGTGAGTCGTGCTTGCTGAATGTTGTTACCTTTTATTTGCATATCTGTTACCAATTACCTGCGTTGTTATTATCTGTCGTTAAATCGCCTATCTTGAGTCCGGGATAGTTGCCGGCATAGTTGGCCTCCTCTATCTTCTGCTGGATGGAACCTTCATCAAGTCCGTCGAGGAAGGTTTCATAACCGGCCCCACATTCCATCACCGGAATCTGCTTACCGCTTTTTCCTACGATAACCGTGGCAGCAAGTGTAAACTTCTTACCGTCGGCATAGGGAATGTATTGAGCATCTTCCTGTAAGTACTTGCCTTTTACCAGTGTCGGAAAATCTCCTGTATATACGCCGTGTTTCGCCTTGTATTTCTCTTCAGCCTGACGTATCTGCATCAGTTTCTCCTTCACCTCTGCTTCTCTGCTAGCCATGGCTTTCTGGAAGCGGATGGGCTGGCTTACACTCAGAATACAGAGTAGCATCATTATGATGACGCATGCTCCCAAAATATAATTATTCTTTATTCTTTTTCTCATTTCAAAAAGTATTATTACTTTTGCACAGCAAATAGGTGCAGTAATTTTTCTGCAAAGATACTAAAAGTTTTCGAAATATGAACATTGAAGAGTTAAAATATCAGATATTACAGCAATTTGGCTTTCCGCCAACCCCAGAACAGGCTCAGGCGCTCGATGTTTTCGTGCAGTTTATGACGGATAGTAATCCTCATGCTGTGATGATTCTCCGGGGTAGTGCGGGTACTGGTAAGACATCGCTCTCGGGTGCTATCGTCCGTACGCTCCGTGCCGTTCGCCAGAAGGTGATGCTCCTTGCCCCTACGGGTAGGGCGGCTAAGGTCTTCTCTCTGAACAGCGGGATGCCTGCTTATACCATTCATCGCCGCATCTATCGCGAAAAGGCGTTTGCCGGAGTGGATGGTCAGTTCAATCTCAATGATAATCTCTATACTGATACGCTTTTTATGGTGGATGAGGCTTCGATGATTGCCAATCTGGGATTGGGCGGAACCACCTTTGGCAGCGGTTGTCTGCTAGATGATCTGATTCATTTTGTGTATCAGGGACGTAACGACCGACTTTTGCTGATTGGCGATAAGGCACAGTTGCCTCCTGTTGGTGAGGAAGAATCACCAGCCCTTTCTGCTGCGATGCTCCAGGGGTATGGACTGTCGGTATATGAGTGCGATTTGAACGAAGTAGTCCGTCAGAGTCAGCAGTCGGGTATTCTCTTTAATGCTACCCGTATCCGCCAGATGATTACCCACGATGACATTACCCAACTGCCTAAAATCCGTTTCTCCGGTTTCTCGGATATCAGGGAGATGCCGGGTGCAGAACTCATCGAGGCTCTTGGCGACAGCTATCATCATGTAGGACTTGACGATACCATTGTGGTGACTCGTAGCAACAAGCGCGCCAACATCTTTAACCAGGGCATCCGCAACATGGTGCTTGATAGGGAAGAGGAACTGGAGAGTGGCGACATGCTGATGATTGTGAAGAACAATTATTATTGGATGGAGGAAGAAAGAAAGAAGATAAAGGAAAGGCAATTAAGTGAAGAACGAAAAGTGAAGAGTGGAAAATTTAATACTTTAGCTAATCATACAGTTCAAAGTAACGAAGTTTCAAGTCATGAGATTCCTGCTTTCCTGGCTAATGGAGATAGGGCGAAGGTGATGAAGGTGAGCCGTCGCATCGACCTCTACGGCTTTCATTTTGCCACCCTTCTGTTGAAATTCCCCGATTATGACAATTATGAACTGGAGGCTACGGTATTGCTGGATACCTTGACGAGTGAGGCTTCTGCTTTGACCCATGATCAGCAAGAGCAGCTTTTCCGTAAGATAGAGGAAGATTATCAGGATATACCACTGAAGGCAGACCGTATGAAGGCAATCCGGCAAGACCCATATTTCAATGCTCTGCAAGTGAAGTTTGCCTATGCTGTTACCTGTCATAAAGCGCAGGGTGGACAGTGGTCGCATGTCTATGTAGACCAGGGCTATATGACGGATGAAATGCTTACTCCCGATTATATCCACTGGCTCTATACTGCATTTACACGAGCCACAGAGATGCTCTATCTCGTGAACTGGCCAAAGACGCAGGTAGAAGGAGAGTAATATTACTCTTCTTCTTTTGTTCAGGATTTATATGAAAAGAAAAAGTCCGGCTCTCTCTCGAAAGTCGGACTCTTAAATTTTTGAGTTATTTTTTGGGAAAAGTGGGTAGTGATGGATTCGAACCACCGAAGGCATAGCCAGCAGATTTACAGTCTGCCCCATTTGGCCACTCTGGTAACTACCCAAAAACTTTATATCTCAAAAGCGAGTGCAAAGGTAATGCTTTTATTTGATATTACCAAATTTTTTCGGCACTTTTTTCTCTTTTCCTTCAAAAAATGTTCATTTTCCCCTTGTTTTCCCAACTTCAATCCATAAAAAACAAGAGAATTCTTCACTCTTCACTATTCGTTCTTCACTTTAATAACGTGTCTTCTGCGGTGTTTTCTTGACAGCCTTCTGTGCTTGTAATGCTCATATTTCTTGATGGCAACGAATACCGTGAGGGCAAGGACTACGGCCAGCAGGAAGATAACGATGCCGCCGCCCAGATTGTCTCCCTTCACCTTCGACCACATATCCAATACTTCGGGAGTATGGTCACCGGCATCATGAATCATGGCGCATCGGGCTACTATGCTGCTGTCTGGATACATGATAGGGTTGAGATGGACACTCCTGCCTTCCTCGCCAAAGAAGTAGGCCAGATTTACAGGTTTGGGATACGCCTCAGCATCGCTCATAGCTTCTAATACCTTCTTGCCTGCCACGCTACTCACATATCCTGTAGTCTCCATATTAGCGAGTGCCACGTCTTCCTGACAGAGATAGTTGATGAAATAGGCGGCAGCCTTCGGATTGCGGGAATATTTAGGGATTACCCAACCGTCGAACCATACATTGCTTCCTTCTTTCGGTACCTCATATCCCAGTTCTACACCCACTTTCCCGGCTTCTTCAATAGCCCAGACGGCATCACCGCTCCAGGTCATGTTGAGATAGGCTTTGCCTTTGGTCATGGTCTCCTTGCCGAAGTCGGCTTCCCATCCTTCAATATTTGGCTTCAGAGCTTTCAGCTCTTTCTCTACTGTGGCTACAGCAGCTGGTGAATAGTCGTTCATCAGCTGTGGTACGGTCACCTTGCCTGTTTCCAGGTCTTTACGGTGTGCCCAGATGAGGGCGGTGCCATAGGAGTCGCGGTAGGAATCCTTCATCAGGAGTTTGCCCTGATATTTTCTGTTCCATAATGTTCCCCAGGTCTGTGTATCACTTATAGGTACGTGTACCTTATTATATAGAATGCCACAGGTTCCCCACATGTAAGGCACGGCATAATGGTGGGCGATGCGGCCATTGTTGGAGGTGGCATCTATCTGCTCAACAATGTATGGTGATACGTTGCTGATATAGTTGGGCGTCTTGCCGAAGGCGGTGTCGATAGGTAGGAGAAGGTCTTTGCGGAGCATGCGCTCGATGATATATTCTGACGGGCATACCACGTCGTAGTCTTCATGACCTCGCTCTATCTTGGTAAGCATCACCTCATTGATGTCGAAGGTCTGGTAGATAACTCGGATCTTCTTGCCGGTCTGCTGTTCATACCATTTCGGGAAGTTGGCAAGAACGTCTTCATCTATATAATCAGCCCAGTTGTAAACCTTCAGAATCTCCTCGCGGTTCTCTTTGTTGTAACAAGAACAGAAAAGAAAGAGAAGAGAGAAAAGTGAAGAGTGAAGAATCCAACGGCTTATCTTGCTGATGCTTCTTCTCTCATACTCACTTCTCTTTTCTCCTCTTTCTTTTTTGATATTATAAGTGTTCATAATTTTTAATACTATTGAATTCTTCACTCTTCACTCTTCGTTCTTCACTTACTTTTTCGTTTGTTGATGATAATCAGCATCACCAGTACCAGTACGAAGATGATGGTACTCAGCGGACGAAGTTCTGGAGTTAGTCCTCCCTTTCTTGCATCGGCATAGATGAATGTGGAGAGGGTTTCCAGACCTTCGTTACCTATCGTGAAGATGGTGACGGCGAAGTCATCGATACTCATCGTGATGGCAAGCATGAAACCGGAAATCATACCCGGCAATATCTCTGGGATGATGACCTTGCGAAGTGCCTGCATCGGAGAGGCGCCTAGATCGAGTGCCGCCTCATAGAGGTTCGGATTCATCTGCTTCAGTCTTGGCATCACACTCAGAATAACGTATGGCAGACAGAAGGTAATATGCGAGAGTACCACGGTAGTATACCCCTGCGGAATGCCCAGCGTGATGAAGAGCAGGAAGAGCGAGATACCGATGATGATGTCGCCGTTGAGTATCGGAATGTTGTTGACAAACTGTATGGCATTACGTGCATAGCGGTTGCGCAGGTTGTAGATGCTGATGGCTGTCAGGGTTCCGAAGAGCGTGGATACGGTTGCGGTAATCAGGGCGATGGTTACGGTATTGACCAGTGCCGCTGTGAGCGAATGGTGTGTACCTTCGGCAAAGAGATTCTTGTAGAGCTGTAGCGAGAAACCCGTCCAGTTGCCCATCACCTTCGCTTCGGTAAACGAGAAGATGATGATGATGAAGATAGGGGAGTAGAGTAGCAGCAGGAGCAACCAGAGATAGCCTTGGCAGAATACTTTCTTCATCATATCCTTACTGAATAATGACTGCATCATCTGATACCTCCTTCCTGTTTACTGCCATCACCTGCGATGAGGGTAGAGGCACCGATGAGGAAGAGCATGATGAGCGAGAGGGCTGCACCGTAGTTCCACATCGAATTGTTGATGTTCTCCTGGATGGTGGTACCGAAGAGCTTAATGTTGTTCATCGTCAGCAGTTCGGAGATAGCGAAGGTAGAGATGGTTGGCATGAATACCATCAGGATGCCACTTGCTACGCCCGGCATGGAGAGGGGCAGGATGACCTTGAAGAACTGCTGCCAAGGTGATGCTCCCAGGTCTTCGGCTGCTTCGATATAGCTGCGGTCCATCTTCTGCAGGGTGTTGTATATAGGGTAAATCATGAATGGGATGAAGTTGTAGACCATACCGAACAGGAGGGCGCCCTCACCCAGCGGAAGGTCGGCAAAATCGAAGAGGGCCACGGTGGCAAGTGTGCGCACCAGGATGTTTACCCACATCGGCAGAATGAAGAGCATGACGATGGTGTTGGCATACTTCATCCTGGTTTGTGTCAGAATATAGGCGGCCGGATAGCCCAGCAGAATGCAGAGCAGGGTGTTGAGAATGGCGATGCCTATCGAATACACAAAGGTGTTGATGGCTTCGGGGTGTGCCAGGAACTTCTGGAAGTTGTAGAGCGTCAGGGCTCCGTTCTCATCGGTAAATGCGAACACTACGATGAGAAGCAATGGCAGTACCACAAATATCGCTGCAAAGATGGCGTAAGGTATCGACCAGCTTTGTCGCGAAGAGATAAACTTGATAATGTTCAATTTATAATTGATAATTAGGAATTAATAATTTTTATTCAAACGAAATATTCTCCTGAGGAATGGTGATGGCCACATGATCACCTAAATCCCATACATCCTGTGTATCTACATAGAGCTTCTCGCCCCAGTCGGTATCTATGGTGAGATGATAGTGGTCGCCCTTGTAGAGAATGAAGCTGATGTCGCCTGTAAAGGTTCCTTCGCTCTCGTTGTCGAAGAGTTCTATCTTGTTGAAAGGTACGTTCACCCGGATGGTTTCGTTTCCGTTTTCATCGGTCTGAATCTTGTCCTTTATTTCTTCCGGAATCTCCATCTGGTATTCGCAGCCCAGGAATTCTATCGTTCCGTCGCCGTTTACCTTTGCATCGAAGGTATTGGTGATGCGCTCCTTCTTCATGATGTGAATATTGTCGGGTATCACGCTCATTCCTATCGTCTGACCTACTTCGAAATGCTTGTAGTTCTGGATGAGAAATTCATTGCCCTTCTCGGTTTCTGCCAGCATCTCGTAGTGTACTCCCTTGAAGATAGAAGAGGTTATCTTGCCCACAAACTGGGCGTGGGTGGTATCGGTGGAAACTTCTATATCCTCAGGACGTATCACGACATCCACTTCCTGGTTGCAGCCGAAGCCCTTGTCTACACAAGGCAGTTCAGTACCTGCCACATTCACCAGACAGTCGTGGACCATCGTTCCGCAGAGAATATTGCTCTCGCCGATAAAGTCGGCTACGAAAGCATTGGCTGGTTCGTTGTAGATATCGGTAGGTGTACCTATCTGCTGTATCTCTCCCTCGCTCATCACCACGATGGTATTGCTCAGGGTGAGGGCTTCTTCCTGGTCGTGAGTTACGTATACGAAGGTAATGCCCAGGCGTTCGTGCATCTGCTTCAATTCCAGCTGCATGTCTTTACGCATCTTGAGGTCGAGTGCTGCAAGCGGTTCATCCAGGAGAAGGACTTCAGGTTCGTTGACAATGGCACGGGCGATGGCGATACGCTGCTGCTGACCGCCCGAAAGCGAGTTGACATCACGATATTCGTAATCACTCATGTTTACCATCTTCAGGGCACGTTTTACCTTCGGCAAAATCTCTTCCTTCGGTGTGTGCTTGAGCTTCAAACCGAAGGCAATATTGTCGTAAACGTTGAGATGAGGGAACAGAGCGTATTTCTGGAATACCGTGTTCACATTTCGCTTGTAAGGAGGAAGGTTAGTAATATCGTTGCCGGCGATGGTGATGATGCCTTCGCTGGCGGTTTCAAACCCTGCCAAAAGTCTCAATAATGTCGTTTTTCCGCATCCCGAAGGACCCAGAATGGTCATAAATTCGCCCTTTCTCACATAGAGATTGATGTTGTTGAGGGCTGTTTTCTCGCCAAATCTTTTCGACACATTCTTAATATCTATGATATGCTGTGCTGTCTTGTTCATTTTTGTTGTAAATTTGCGTGCAAAGTTACTCATTTTTCGATAAATATTGAAAGAAACAAAGAAAAAGTTGTATCTTTGCAAACGTTTTGTTGTATCTGATATACAGAACTGAATAATTATTGAATAAATATACATACATGATTGTTACAATAGAATGGATGGAGGAGTGGTTCAGGCGTTTCGACCAGGAATATTTCGGGGGAAAACTGCCTGTTCCTGAACTCGGACTTACTCATGCCAAGACTCGGTTGGGGCAACTTGCCTATAAGCGGGCCTCCAGATGGGGACGCACCAAGCTCTACGATTTCAAGCTCTCCATGTCTACTTATTATGATATGACCGACAAGCAGGCAAAGAGTGTCTTGCTCCACGAGATGATACATTACATCATTGGTTATACGGGACTGAAAGATACCTCGGCCCACGGTGTCGTATTCAAGGGGCTGATGGATAAGCTCAACAGCCAGTATGGCTGGGATATCAGAGTATCGACATCCACCAAGGGCTGGAAAGTAAGTGAAACTGTAAAAAGCAGGAAAGAGAAGAAGGGACCGCAAATTTATCTGATGCTTGCCATCGAGATGAATGATGGAAGACATTATCTCTCGAGAGTGAATCCGAGTTTTGCCCATCACATCGAAAATCAACTGAAGACGGTCAGGGAAGTGGTTTCTCATCAGTGGTATACTACGATGGAGAACTATTTCGAAGACTATCCGCAGGTGCGCAGCTTGAGAGGAAGGCGCATCTCGAAGGTCGATTTCGGAAAGTTGCTCAATGTGCTCACTCCCTTTCAGCTGTAATGTCGGGCGAATGTATAAGAAAAAGAATAACCAAAACTCATTAAAGATATAAAATGAAAGAAACCTGGAAAATGATAGCCCTGCTGGCAATAGCCATTGGAGGACTGCTGGCTTATGCCTTTATTCCAGAGCAAGTGGCTGAAAACATTCCGCTGAAACAGATTGGAATGGATGCGCTCACCAGTAAAAGCGAGGCAGAGCTTGCTGAAGAGGAAAAGGCTGACAGCATGATAAAGGAACCCGTGGATACGGCGGCGCAGCGAGTACTGATCTTCGGCGACTCGATGTCGGAATATCTCGGTCTGCGACTGGCTGATTATGCCAACAAGAACGGTCATAAACTCACCTGTATTACCTGGGTGAGTTCGGGCACCAGAAACTGGGCTGCTACCGATACCCTGCAGCATTATATCCAACGTATCAAACCTACCCATGTCTTTGTATGTCTGGGCAGCAACGAACTGTATACGGCTGATATGAAGGGATGTGAAAAACGCATCCGTGCCATCTTGAGCAAGATAGGTAATATTCCGACGATATGGATCGGTCCGCCAAACTGGTGTGAGGATAATGGATATAACAAACTCCTCCGTGAGGTGATGGGACCACGAGGCTATTATCCTAGTTACAAACTTACCTTCGAACGCCAGAAAGACGGCCGGCATCCGACTATGGCTTCATCTGCCATGTGGATGGATAAGATTGTAGAGTGGATGAATAGCGGTCATTGTGTGCATCCGTTCCGTTTGGAAATGCCGGATAAGCGTGACCGCAGATACAGACAGATTACCATCTTGCCTCCTGGAACCAAACACAGGACTGACAGCACGGCTATGAAGAAGGATTCTCTTTCTAGGCCTGTTGAGGGAACTGTGCCTGAAACCACAGAAAGTCCTGCTGCAACCAAGGAACCTGCAACTGCAGGAAAAACGTCTCCGGCTGCTGCTGACAAGACGGTTCCAGCGGTAAAGCATGTAAACCATAAAGACTCCGTATAAGAAAGAGTTCAATGAATAATATCTTCAGAAAAGACAAATGAATTATTCAACATTCGAAATATGTGCCTTGTGGCATTGGATAGAGCGGCTGTTTGTTTATCAGGCAGATTCTCCGCTGATGATGGGCAGCATTCCGTTTGCGTTGCTCTTCATCTTCTTCCTTGCCATTTATACCCTGCTCAAGAGCTATTCGCGCACAGCCATGATGATGTATGTCATCTGCTTCAGCCTTTTTTTTGCCTATAAGGTGAACGGAATGGTGATGTGGATGCTGCCGCTTACGGCTTGCATCAATTATGCCGTAACCCAGGAAATGAGACTGCATGAGGGAAAGGCACGCAAGGCGCTGCTCACCTTCGTGGTGCTTGTAGACCTGGCTCTGCTGTGCTATTTCAAATATACCAATTTCATCATTGGCGATGTAGTCAACGAGATGTTCAGCACCAACTTCTCCCTGCAGTCTATCGCTCTGCCTGTAGGTATCTCGTTCTATACCTTCCAGGCTATCAGCTATGCGGTAGATACCTATAAGCGCAAGTTTGACATGGAGGTAACGCTCCTGGAGTATTGCTTCTATCTCACCTTCTTTCCGCTGCTGATGGCGGGTCCTATCACCCGTGCCGCCAATCTGATACCCAGACTGAAACGAAACGAACAGGCTTCCAGCAGAATGCTGTGGACGGGACTCTTCCTCATCATGCTGGGACTGGTCAAGAAGAATATGCTGAGCGATTATATCGCACAGTTCAACAACTGGGTGTTTGATGCGCCGCAAACCTTCTCGGGTTTCGAGAATCTGGCAGCGCTCTTCGGCTATCCAGTCCAGATTTTCCTCGATTTCTCGGGATACAGCGATATGAGTATCGGTGTGGCAGCCATCCTGGGTTTCTATCTGCCCGACAACTTCTATTTCCCTTACCGTTCACTCTCGGTTACCGAGTTCTGGCGTCGCTGGCACATCTCGCTTTCCTTCTGGTTCCGCGATTATGTGTATATTCCGCTGGGTGGAAACCGGAAGGGAAAGGTGCGCATGTATTTCAACAACTTCCTCACCATGCTGGTGGCAGGTTTGTGGCATGGCTCTTCCTGGATGTTCGTCATCTGGGGTGCTCTTCATGGTTTCGGACTTGTGGTGCATAAGTTCTTCAGCCGTCAGTTGGGCATAAGCATTCCCCGTACGCTGGCTGGCAATTCCCTCAGCTGGCTCATCACCTATTTATATATATGCTTTGCGTGGTCGTTCTTCCGTGCTAAGGATTTGGGTGTGTTGGGGAAGATGTATGATAAGGTGGCAAATGATTTCAGTATCGATTATCTGGTGCCTTTCTTCCATGCCCGTCCTGCCTGGACGCTTTGCATCATCGGTGTCATGCTGAGCTATCTCTTTACCGAGCGCCAGTATCACCGTCTTCAGGCGCGGTTCATCCTTCTGCCTTGGGTGGCTAAACTGCTGCTCTTCATCATCTGTCTGCAGATGGTGGTGGAGGTTTCTCAGGAGAGTGTACAGCCGTTCATTTATTATCAGTTCTAGTTTCGATGGTTAATATTAATATATATATTTGAAGTAACAGATATAAACAGAAAAATTGTATGAAGAAACTATTATTCTTTTTGCTCCTGATGACGGCTGTTGTCGGTAGAGCACAGACATCGCTTGACTTGCTGCCTGTAGGCACCGAGGCTCCCGACTTCACGATTACTGACAGTAAGACGGGTAAGAAAATCTTCCAGCTTTCAGATAAGAAGACTCAGAAGGATAAAGACGGAAAGACGGTTCCGGGTGTCTGGACCGTGCTCGATTTCTGGGCTTCCTGGTGTCCAGACTGCAGAAGAGACATGCCGATGGTGAAGGCTATCTATGACAAATACAATACCAAGATCCAGGTAGTGGGTGTTTCTTTTGATACCGATGAGGTGAAGATGAAGAAATATCTGGGCGATAATCAGTATACCTGGTTGCAATACTGTGAGTTTAAGAAATGGAAGGAAACTAAGATTTCCAAGGATTATCACATCTCATGGATTCCAACCTCTTATCTGATCAATCCGGACGGTAAGGTTGCATTCTCTACCGTGAAGGCGGAGGAGATGATGAAGAAACTGGATTCGCTCGACCAGGCAGGAGCATTGAAACCTGCTCAGATGCAGACAGCTCTCAAGAAGGTGTATAATGAAAGCATCGATCCGATGGCTCAGATTGATGAGGCTTTGGCTAAAGCCAAGAAGAATGGCAAGTTTGTTATCTGTCAGGTAGGTGGTAACTGGTGTCCATGGTGCTTGAAGTTTGCCGATTTTGTAGAGAAGAATGCTGCGGTCAACAAGATGGTGAATGATCATTTTGAATATATTCATGTGAACTACAATCGCAGAAAAACTGCCGGTGATGCGGCGGTGAAGAAGGCTGAGCAGCTGATGAAGCGACTGAACAATCCTCAGCGTTTCGGATTCCCGGTCTTTGTGGTGCTCGATGAAACCGGAAAGGTTCTCCATATCCAGGATTCCAGCTTCCTGGAAGAAGGTAAGGGATATAACGAAGAAAAGGTGCTCAGATTCCTGAAGAGCTGGACACCTCAGGCAGTAAAAGGATAAAGAAAGAGGGTGTGTCATTAACTTATGACACACCCTCTCTTTGTTGTTATTTGTAATTTACATCTCCGCTTTCAGCAGCTGTATCTCCTCTGCAGACAGTCCCGTTATCTCCAAGACAGTCGCTTCATTCATACCCTTTGCCAGCATCTTTCTTGCAATCTCAAAGTTTCGCTGGGTTATGCCTTTCTCCATGCCTTCTGCAATTCCTTCCCGCTTGGCGGTATCAACAGAATTTTTGATGTCGCGATAGGCCATCTTGCTGGCTTCATACTCACGCAACTCCTGCTGGGTAAACTTAGATATCTCGGCTTCTTCGAAAAGACGGTCAAAGACTTTGTCACATAACTCCTTAGGACGTTGGGTAAGTTTGTAGAGATTTTTCAGCGCGTAAAGCCATTTGTCGTAAAGTGTCTCTAGTTCCTCTAGGGATTTGTCAAATTTAGCAATCTCAACATAGATGAATTCCAACTTATCGTAGAACACCTTGTGAGTGGCGGTATCGCAAAGCTGCACGCTATGGCGAATCTTTTCCTTTTCGAAAGCATATTCATTCATGTCGAAGTTGAGCAAAGCAACTGTATAGACATGATTGAGTTTGAAATCCCAATCCTTTCCCTTGGGTGCTTGCTCACGGATAGGGAATGTGGAATAGAACAGAGAACGGTCCTTGAAGTAAGTCTGATAGGCATTCTGCATTTCAACGATAAACTTCTCTCCGTTTTCTCCTTCACAGTATACGTCAAAGATAGCCTTGCGGTCAGCATAGACATCGCCTACATGTTCAGGGTTCAGATACTTCACATCCTTAACAACCTGTTTGCCATCAAACAAGCTGTTGAGAAAACAAATCAGCAAATCCTTGTTCATTGCTGTTCCGAAAATTCGCTTGAAACCGAAGTCTGTAAGCAAACTGATATATCTTTCTTCTACCTGTTTCATAATCATCTGTTTTAAAATGCTACCGCAAAGTTACGACTTTATTTTCATATCAGCAAGAGTTTTCTGATAAAAGTTTTAAAAATGTTATGCCCACCAGTTGAAAAAGCGTAAGGCCTACTACCAGTAGTGCCGTACGCTTTATCTTCAACTTTACTGAATGAAAGCTGGTCTGTTTCATATCGTAATTTTTTTGCATTATAAACCTCTTGCTTTCAGGAATCCGGAAGCATCTGGCTTCTCCATACCTGTAAAGTCGGTAAACATTTCCATCTGGTCCTTGGTGTTGCCACGGCTCAGAATCTTGTCGCGGAATGCCTGACCAACGGCTGGATCTAAGGCACCATGCTTTGCAAAGTAGTCGGAGATGTTCACAGCCAGCACCTCTGTCCAGAGATAGCTGTAATAGCCTGCAGCATAACCGCCGCCCCATACGTGGTTGAAGTATGATGTGCTGTAGCGAGGAGGAATCTGGGTGTTGAGTAAACCGATGTTGTGGAGTTCTTCCTTCTCGAAGGCACCTGCCATATAAGGTGAAGGAACCTCTTCTTCGCTAATCTTGTGCCATGCAAGGTCAAGACAGGTAGCAGCCAGATTCTCGCCCAATGAATAGGCAGTCTGGAAGCTGATGCTCTTCAGCATGCGTTCTTTCAGATCGGCTGGCATCGCAGCACCGGTCTCGGTATGACGGGCGTAATGGTCGAATATCTCAGGAATAGATGCAAACGATTCGTTAAACTGGGATGGCATCTCTACGAAATCGCGGGCAACGGCTGTTCCTGAAAGGGTATTGTATTTGCAGTCGGAAAGGATTCCGTGAAGTGCATGACCGAACTCATGGAACAGGGTAGTAACCTCATCCCATGTGATGAGAGATGGCAGACCCTCCGGTGCCTTGGCATTGTTGCATACATTATATATAATAGGCAACTGGCCGCGCTGCTTGCTCTGCTTGGCAAAGGCACTCATCCATGCACCGCCACGCTTGGTAGGACGGCGGAAGTAATCGCTGTAGAAGAGGGCGATTGGCTTGCCGTTCTTGTCGCTCACCTCGAATACCTTCATGTCTGGGTGATAGGTTGGGATATCCTTGCGCTGCTTGAAGTTCAGTCCGTAAACACGATGGGCGGCATAGAACACACCGTTCACCTGTACGCTGTCGATGTTGAAGTATGGCTTGATCTCATCATCGGTAATGTTGAGCATCTCCTTCTTCATCTTCGCAGAATAATAGAATCGGTCGTATGGCTGCAGCTTGAAGTCCTTGCCTTCAGTCTTCTGTGCATACGCTTCTATCGCCTTGGTTTCAGCATCAGCCTTAGGAGCATATTCCTTGATGAGCTGCTTCAGAAAATCATCCACATTCTTACTGTTCTTAGCCATCGTCTTTTCGAGCGAATAGTCGGCATAGTTGTCATATCCCATCAGTTTGCCCTTCTCGGCACGCAACTTGGCAATCTCGGTTACGATAGGGAAGGTGTTGAAATCAGGATTGGTTCCGTCGGCACGGTGGATGCTTGCCATATACACCTTCTTGCGCAGTTCGCGGTTCTGGAGATTGGTGAGGATAGGCTGTTGGGTGGTGTTGATGATGACGATGCAGTAAGGCGCCTTGCCTCCGCGGCTCTCAGCATCTTTCTTACATTGTGCAATGTCAGCATCGCTCAATCCGGCGAGCTCTTCCTTGCTGTTTACCCAAACCACGGCGTTGTTGGTAGCGGCAGGAAGAAGATTGCCCCATTCCTGCTGCAATTCAGAGATGCGGGAGTTGATCTGCTTCATGCGCTCCATCTTCTCGGCAGAAAGGAGGGCACCTGAACGTACAAAACTCTTATAGATAACCTCAGTAAGGCGCTTGTCTTCGCCCTTGAGTTTCTTATATTCATTATCGTAAACATACTTGATGCGCTCGAAGAGTTTCTTGTTGAACGAAATCTCATTATCGAGCTCGGTCAGCAATGGGGTAGCCTTCTTTTCGGTTTCGGCGATTCCCGGAGTTTTGTGGGCACTGGTGAGACCAAAGAAGATGTTAGTCACCTTTTCGAGCAGCGCACCGCTCTCCTCATAGGCGAGGATGGTGTTCTGGAAGTTAGGCTTCTTCTTGTTGTTTACAATCTTCTGGATGTTGGCACGCTGCTCTTTGATAGCCGCTTCGATGGCTGGCAGGTAATCGCTCTCCTGAATCTTGCTGAAGTCAGGAGCACCGAATGGAAGACTGCTCTTTGTTAAAAGAGGATTCTGACGGTTACCGCCCGCAGTCTGTGCGAACGATGAGGCTGGCATCTGCAGGAGTGCTGCGGCCAAGCCCAGGGTAAGGAAAGTCTTGTTAAGTTTCATCATGTTTCTTTGTTTATTTTAAATTCGTTTGCAAAGATAGTGCCAGCGAGCGCAATGAAAGCTTGCTTTCAAATTGCCGAGTGCAGCTTATCTTCTGCAAAGATAATCATTTATTTCGGATTATCGCATTTTTATTCATATTTCTTATGGAAAATCAGCAGACAGATGGCTCCTGCCAATGCCATCGGCACACCTATAAGGGCAGGGTAGTTGTATCCCAATCCCATCGCAACAGGAATACCACCGAGGAAAGCTCCCATGGCGTTACCCAGATTGAAGGCGCCCTGAATGCAGCAGCCGCCCAGCATTTCGCCACCCTTGGCATGCTTCACGATGAGGAATTGCTCAGGCGATCCGATGCCGAAAAGACAGGCGCAGCAGATGAACATCAGCACCACAGATACCCAGCCGAAAGGGGCGAGGAAGAAGGTGAGCAGAAGTGCAGCTGCCGCCAGAAACTGGAGATAACAGGTAAAGCGACCCGGCTTGAAGCGGTCGGCAAGCAAGGCGCTCACCTGATTGCCTACTACCATTCCGCCGCCTGCAAGAATCATCAGCAGAGAGATGCTGGCTGCGCTGAATCCGCCCTCCATCTGAAGCAGCGGCGAGATGTAGCTGAACCAGCAGAGAATGCCGCCATTGCCCAGGAAGGTGGCGGCGATGATGAGCCACGGAGCCTTGCTGCGGAGGAAGTGGAACTGTGCCTTCATTCCCTTATTCGGCAACGCAGCCACATCAGGAACCCATCTGTGAATCATATACATCGTCATGATACCGAGCAATATGCAACTGACAAAAGGTACTCGCCAACTGAACGCATGACTCAGGAAGGTGCCGATAGGTACGCCCACCAGATTGGCTACCGGCATTCCTGCGCACATCATAGCCACCGCCTTGGTTCCCTTTCCCTCCTTTGCCATTTTCACTGCCACGATGGTAGCCGTTCCGAAGTAGGCACCATGAGGCAAACCCTGAATGAATCGGGCGCAGAGCAACATCCAATAAGTTGGGGCTACGGATGCGATGATGGCTCCGATGGTGATGATGGAAGCCAGGAACATCAATATCTTCTTGGGGCGATACTTGTGCATGAGTATCAGCGAGAAGGCACCGGCGCATACGCCCAGTGCATAGATGGAGATGAGGTGGCCTGCCTCTGGAATGGATACGTTCATGTTGTGGGCAACATCGGTAATGATGCCCTCGATGATAAACTCTGTCATGCCCAGGGTGAATGTACCCAAAGCGAGTGCAAAAAGTCCTTTTTTCATTTGTTTTGTAATCTCTATATTATCCTAAAAGAAAGTTTCTCCCTTAATTTTATGTCTTTGTAAGACAATAGTTTCAGAAAATCGTGTGCAAAGTTACTCATATTCCCTTTATCCTGCAAGTTTTCTCGCAGGAATATAGTAAAGATTAACAGAAAATGTGGGGGCATTTTTTTCTCTGATTTATTGCCACTATTGCCACTCAGAATATAACTGTTTGATAATTATTGATTTAAGCGTGGCAATAAGGGCTTTTTCTATTGTCACCTATTGCCACCTATTGCCACGCTAGGGCTAAAAACCGGGAATTCTCAGCGAAAAACACAGAATTTTCAAAGAAAAACACGAGATTATTGGAGAAAAAGTACGAGATTATCGGAGGAAAAATATAAAAAAGGAGAGGAAATAAGCAAAAAGAGATGAAAAAGTCTACTTTTTCAGCATAAAACAACTGAGTGTGTCTACCATTTCAGTTCATAAAGATAAAAAGTGTCTACTGAAATAAAGAAGAGTCAGCTGAAATCAGGAAAAGTCAACGCAACGTTTTGCCCAACTTTGCCCAAAGCCTTGGGCACGAATGCCCGAGCTAGTTGGGTATAAGTACCCAGGCTCTCGGTCATCCGTGCCCATCGTTTTGGTCATTCATACCCATCGTATCGGTCGCGCGTACCCATGTTCATGGTCATCCGTGCTCATGTTCGCGGGCACTATTTCTGTATGTGGTTTAACGATTTTAGTTGCCCACTTTTAGTTTTATTTGTAAGACGAGTTGATTCCGTTAAAACTTATTTATAATTCACGTTGACTTTCCTGAAACTTAGTCATATTTTTAGTTGACTACCTTAATAGATGGCCTGTGGTTTCATCTATTCTATATACATGTTCTCCATTCTCAAGCCTTTGCTGTTCTATATTGATGTGCCTCCGTCTGTTCTCGAAAGTGGATTGGGGTGTTGATAGATATGGGAAGGGGTGCTGGAAGAACCGGAATAAGTTGTTGGAAGATATAGGATAAGTTGTTGGAAGATATAGTATCTGTCGTTGGGGAATATACTATCGTGAACCGCACAACAGCTGTTGTGCGCTTGCATATCAGCTGCTGTGCGAATGTCCATCAGCTGTTGTGCGCTCGTCATCCACCTGTTGTGCGGTAAGTTTATATACAGAAATGCGTCTGCATTTTTTGTTTATGTAGCGAATCTTTTTATTTCGTTTTGCTTCCAAAGAACTTCATATCTCTCTGGGCAGTATGCATATTGTATTTTATCTGCAATTTCAGGAGAGAATCGGCAGGAATATCTAAAGCTGCTTCCTAATTAAAAAAAAATGAGTTCCTTATGCAATATAGTTTTAGATAATCCGTTATATAGCAATCCGCAAAAACGAAAATGCTGATAATCTTTGTGGATGTAGTAAGATTTGAAG
>ERZ773186.1071-NODE-1071-length-23704-cov-123.364667_pt1 | contig 23704 bp, 21 predicted proteins | sample MGYA00581000_ERZ773186 | MGnify/ENA primary metagenome ERZ773186 (study PRJEB29015, sample SAMEA2737752) | human gut metagenome | biome: human gut; feature: human-associated habitat; material: faeces | place: China | collected 2012 ...
CACAAGATCAAGGATGTTCTTCATTCTGACAACAAGTTGGCTAACCTCGACTAATCTTCGAGATTTTACAACACAAGATATGAGCGGGAATCCGAAAGGGTTCCCGCTTTTGTTTTATCCCCTTTTTTCTCGCAATCATACAAACTGTCAGCAAGTAATGCGTATTGTGCACGATAACATGAAAATCTTTACATTATTTAACTGAGAAAACTTGCATCCTATTGACTTTTTTCCTATATTTGCAATGTTCAAACGAAAGAACAGGACATGTAAGAGGGGTATAAGCCCTATAGTAAATGATAAGCAATAGTAAATGATAACCAATAGTAAATGATATCACTCCTCCCAACATATCATTTGTGTAATTGTAAAAGATGATTTAAACCGAAAGGTGTTTGTTTTTTAAAGCATCGGATGGTAATGGCCGAAAGGCTGGAATCTGAAGATGACTGGTTTAAATGATAATGAAAACAATTAGTAAATGGTATAACTATGAAGAAGTATTTTATGATGGTCATCGCTATGACTATGATGACAATAGGATTTGTAAGTTGCAGTGCATCTGACGATGAAATGGGTGAAACAGTTAGTCGCGTTACCACCGATGAGTCAGGTTTCTCTTTGCTCAGCTATTCCATGACTGCGGGCTCTGCCGTAAGCGAGGAGTCTAACAGTAAGGCTGAGAATGATGAGAAGTTGGTTTGCAAGGTTCTTCCGGGTGGTCAGCTGATGCTGACTCATAAGAATGTAATCTTCGACCAAGGTACAAATATCAAGTTTGCAACTCAGTTGGTTGGCAAGAAGTTAATCATTACCGAAACAGGTGATTATGGAAAGTCTGGTCAGTATGGTTATTATACGCTTGTTGCCAAGGTAGGAACAGTTAAGGATGGTGACTATGTGGTTGTTGTAATGCGCAATAATCACGCCCGTGAGGAGTTCAAGTTGAAGTATGACTCTTCCCGAGCTAATTAAGATACATATAAATAGTAAAATGCAATTCAGATATATAATAAATGATATGAAGTTACAATTATAATGAATGGTATGTTGATATATAATATACGAAGTTAAGACAAATGATAGTAAATGATATGTTTATTCAATAAGAGATGTCGCTTCTTTCGACCAGTCTAGTTTTTTACTTTCTGTTTTCATTTCCCCGTAATGCTTCCATGAGCTGTTCCGGTGTACAGTCTTTTAATATCACCTTATTCTCTTTATCCAACAGGTAAATGGTTGGCATGGCTTTGAGTCCGTAAATCGTGCTCAAGCGGTTATCTGCTACGATGCGGAGCAGACTGAAGCTGGCTGGTATTGTCTGTTTGTCGAGCCATGCAGATATCTTGTGGCAGTTCTCGCAGTCTGGATCGTAGAAATATAAGATAACCTTCTTTTCCCGGTAATCGCTCAACTGATGAGGCTTGCCGTCTTCCAGCATAAAACTGATGTTGGTAGCCTGTGTGCCAGGCAAGTTCTTTCTTGCCTGTTTCAGTTTAAATTCTATTCTTTCTTTCTCGGTTTCATCGAAGTATGGCGATTTAGCCATGTCTTCCAGAAATAGGGCATATACCCTGTCGTTGCGCATGGGCGACTCAGGGTTCTCATAATAATGCTCGATGAGGCTTTCAAACTTCTCTTTAGATGGCTTCTGCTGGTAAGCTTTGGCTGTAAAGGCTGCAATACCCTTCTGGGCTATTTCCTGGTCGAAACGTGCCAGAATATCGATGAAGTTGACAAAGCCCTGTTCTGCCATCTCCTTGTTTGCCAGTTCCAGGGTATCGGAAAAGTTGAAGTTGTCCCAATAGTGCTCACTCAGGTATGTTGCACGTTGCTCTACGCTGCGCAGACTGTCTGGCAGAGCAGGGTATGGGAAACTGTTCTGGGCCTTGGTTGGGGCTAAGGCTCCAACCAGCATGAAGAAACTGAGGAATATGAATCTTGCCATCATCTTTATATTGGAATTAATGATATTACTAACGGGTGCAAAATTACAAAATAAAATTGAAAGTGGCAAGGTTTTTTATATAAAAAAAAGCCGCGGAACTATAGAAGGTGAGATCACCTCGGCAACTACAGTTCCAACGACCAGTCTAGTTTAATTTATTGGTTCCCGCATTCTATTTGTATAGTAAATGATAATTATTTTATTACCTATTTCATTGATATTTGGGGGCATTTAAATTTTGAAACAATATGCGCCCCGATACAGATATATGAACTAAACTTTTCTAATACTTACTACTGATAGGTGATTTCATACTCCTTTGCTTGTCCTTGATTGGCATTGTCCATCTTCACGTAGTAGGTAGCATTGCCAGTAGCGTTTTGATGAACGTTTTTCAAGTTCAAGGAATATGTCTTGCCGGCTTCACCAGCCTTGAATACATACCAGCAGTCACAGGTCTTGTTAAGCTCCCTTGTAGAACTGTACTCTATGTCACAGCCCTCGGGAATTACATCGCCTGATGCAAACTTCACGGTTACTGGAAGCAACTCCTTCGGGTAGTTGGCGGGAACGGTAAACTTAAACTCCGCCTCAGCATTTGCATTTGTTCCGATGTTGGCAGGAGCGTTTACCTGATACTGCACCTCGTTGATGCTATAGAGATGGATGTTGATGCTCAATCCATGCTTTTTCGTATCATAGAGGTGGATGGTTCCTTCTCGCCAGTTATCATCAACGATTCCCAGGTTGTATGTGATGGTACCAGTACCCGTTTGGGTTTTACTATCGTATGTATAGCTTGCAACCACAGGCTGGGCATCCGCTGCGTATGCCAGATTTTCTGTCCATATTGCCTTGAAAGCTGACGTCTGCTTGCTGGCAGCGTCATTACCTTTATAGGTAAAGCTGATTTCCTGCTTTGTGCCTTCGCCCGAATGCACAAATTTATAGGTTCCACCTTCAATTTTCAGCTCGTCATCGCCATTGGAAACCCCTGGTACGATTTGCTGTATGGTAATCCATGGATTGTTGACAGGAGCACTTTTCAATGCCTCCTGAAGATTGCTATATCCTCTGTTTTCATCCAGCTTGTCTATGATGATTTTATATTCATAGTTTCGCTTGATTTGGTATGGCTTGTTGCTTGCATCTTGCAGGTATATCAGATAATACTTTCCGTTGTGCGCCATCAGAACTTTTGAAGGTTCTGATGGCAGGTTGGCATCTTCGAATACGCCCGTAGGGTTATACATCTGGGTGGCATCACCTGCCAATCTGCTTCCGTCCAGGGGTGGAGTTACATAATCTACGTTCCATACCCATTCGGAGTCGCCTGTTGTTGGGGTGAATTTGAGGTTCGTTCTGTCGAATGGTGCCAGGGTTCCGTATGCCACTCCGTTTATCACTGTCAGTTTGAAGTCATTCTCCAGCGTCCTGTTTTCTTTCTTAGCATTTTCAATGGCATCTTTGCTCCATTCTGCCGAAATCTTAGCCCTGTCTCTGATGAGATGGATGATATAATCCTCCTTTGTAGTTTTGGGATTCAGATATTCTTTCAGTTTTTCTGGGTTCTCTTTGCAGATATATCCCCAATAGCGCGTAATCACAGACTGTTCTTCTGTGTGATAGGTCTCGAAAGTAGTCATGAGCAGGTTCTCATGCATGCCTGCCCATTTCCACTGATCGCTTTCATTGATGGTTTGGTAAACATTGTCGGTATTTGCCACCAGATGGATACGGGAGGTGTTGTTCGGAATCATTGCCGAAAATTCTTTTGGCTCTGTGCTTCCGTTGGTATTGATGCCTCCGCCGTTCACTCCTTCTGCTGGGTTATGGTTGATGCTTCCAGTGTAATTGCCATTCTTGTCAACTTCATGATAGTTTCCGTCGTTATCTCTTCTGAATCCAAGAACCGGAGTAAAATCCTGTATTTTACCTAAGCCCACAAACTGTCCCTTGTTGTCGAAGCAGAACAGCTTCATGGCTTCTTTGTTTCGGATACCTTCGTTGAGGAACACGGTGCTTCGGGTAGCGTTCTCTTCGAAACTGGGAATGGCTATTCTGAAACTGGCTTTATAGTAACCTTCTTCTGTTTCACTGGTCGTAGAAGGGTCGTTGTCAACCATAGAATCGGAACAGGCTGTCAACATGGTTGTTAACAGCACTGCTATGATTCCGATATATAATTTTATTTCTTTCATGTTACTAACCTTCTTTATTGTTGATTCTCAATATCTTCAATTTCATCCAGAGTCAAATCGTGGACACAGCGCACGTAGGTGCCATCATGCTGTTTGTAGTTGTTGTAATCAGACTTATTACCGTCTAACGTCCAATAGTACGCACCCTTCAGCACCTGTTGTCCCACCGCCTTGTCATCTTTAGCCAACTCGTATATTCTCTTCACTTCTTCTCTGGTAGGAAGTCGCCAACCATTAAGTTGAAGCGTCTTGTTGTTCTGGGTTGTTGCACTTTCGCTATACTTACTGCAGTAGTCTATAGCATCTTGATAACTGCCTACCTGATTGCTATTACTCTTTTGGGTTGAAGCAATGATAAACGCAGGTGAAACCGTATTGTCTGTGGATTTATGATTTTCATTAACCACCGGCTTGGCTACGACATAGTCATTTGCCTTCTTGTTGTTGGCAAATTGTACGGTATAAAGACGATTGTCATATTGCCATTCAGCATCAGTGGTTCCGCTGCTTTTTAAATTCATCGAATAGATGGCAGGATACTTTCTGAAAAAGACTTCCTGTTCCTTATCTGACTCAGGGACACAAACCTTAAACGAGCCATATACGATAGTGTTGTTTATAGGTCGTCCTGCATGAAGGTCTATCCAGCCTCTCTTTTTGTCAGTATAGCTACCGTCAGATCCTACCAGGATTTGTCCATAGGAACATCCGTTTGCTTTACCATATCTGTCGTAATAGTATGCTTTGGCATCCTTGATTTCGCAAGTCTTTGAAGCAAACCATTGGATGGTTTTATCTGCCTGGTTGTCATCCTCTACTCCCTTTATATCCAGCGTCGTAGGATATACCACCAGATAGCTTGCCTTATCAGCATCTACTTCAGTATCTTCTCCCGTAGTCCATTTGGTGATAGCCCATTTCAGATAGCCCAATTCTTTATCGTAATCAATGTTTATATTATCCTTGAGACGCTTGATGTCTGCATTTACCGTATAGATGTAGTTGCGTTCCAGCTTCTTTTCTCCCTTTGGGTCACGAACGGGGATGGTCAGCTCTTTTTCCCTTTTTTCATTCTTGCCATCCGTGCTTTCGAAAACAACCTTTACGGCAATTTTCGGAGCATCCTCCTGGCTGGTCCAGGTGGTGGAATAACTGTATGTAGTTACAGAACACTTGTTGGCTTCTATTTTATCTTTATCCACCATGTTATCTGCGTTGTTGCTCATGATGTTTGGCGTAGCTGTCTGGCCTGCAAATACAGAAGTATTGGTGTTGTAGTTGAGAAACTTCCAGTTTACGCTTGTCATGTTGTAGCCGTTTACTGATGAAGAGAGATTCAGCTTAATCTTGGCAGCCGCTCTCACCAATTCTACAGGAATATCCTGTATAGGGTCTTTGCTGATGATATACTGCCCCTTGGCACTCATCAGAAACTTCTTGTCTTTTGCCTGAGGATAGGGTTGCCAGATGTCGTTGTCCTGCTGGGTGGCTGCCTGCAACTCTTCAAGAGTCTTCTTGCTGAGATTGGCTTGGGCATTGGCTACGGCATAGTAGTTGTAGGAATGATCTTCCTGTAGGTTGAGATCCACCTTCCAGTTGTCTTTGCCCAATACTTCTGCCTGTTTTTCTGCAGGACTTGAACTCTGGTGATTGACACAGCACTCGCCGGATTCCGGCTCGAACATCTTGAAGTCAAGCTTTGACAAGGTCTTCTCATGAAGCGCGTCCTCATCATTTGCTCTTGACTTCTGCAGGTCGTTGACCATAGGAATCATGTTCAGCTGTTGTGCTGACGAGTTGTTTCCCAGCTCGTCTTCAGCCGAACATCCAGCTATGAGCAAACCTGCCGTCAGGGTCAAGATGCCTTTCGTGAATCTTATGTCTTTATATAACTTCTTCATGATGAATATTGTTTTCTTATGTCTTTATAATACTTGTTCGAAGTGAATGTCTTTGCCCGCATCCTCTCCGGTGGTACATCCCTTCAGTTTGAAATCAGGATTGAGAACAAACCTTTCGTTTGGATTCTTGGTCAGGAACACATGTGCTCTTACGTTGTGTGGCTGAGCCATATCCAGTCGGTTCTTGGGCACTACATAGAAGTAGAGGGTTTTCTTTGCACCTTCCTTGTTGATGATGTAGCTTTCTATCTTGTAGCTGTCGGCCGACTGTCCTGCTTTGAAACTTCCATCCTCATTACACTCTACGAATCCGAAAAGTGGGTTGTCTGTTTGGAGAATCCATGGTGCTCCATTGGTGTCGATGTCCTTCAGTGTAATCTTCGGACCGCGTTGTGGCTGACCATAATATACCTTGTAGCCCCAATTAGTCTTGTCGGCATCAGGAAATATCACTTCTGTTGATGGATCGATGTAATCATACGTTCCTCCATCCTTCCATTCCTGAATGGTAGGAGTAACGGTGAGCATGCCCATCTGTCCGTTGAGGAAGTAACCGTAAACTACCAGCTCGCGGTTGCGGTTGGCTTTACCGTCTGTTGGGATACTGAAGTCAACGCTTTTTTCTTCCGTGCCTAAAGAATAATGAATCTTTCCTTTGATTGCCTTGGTGGTTTCACGGAGATAGCACAGGTTGTGGGAAGCAATTCCTGCTTTCTTAAAGGCATCCAGATATTCCTGGGCTGTCTGATTGCTCTTTTTGATGAAACTCTCAGGATCCTCCACTTCCTTGATGTTATCAGTCTCAACACCATTCAGTTTCAAAACAGTTGATACATAGCCGTTACTGTTTACATTGTATTTGTTGCTGGTAACAACCTGGTTGTCATCATTTTCTTTGTATTCAGTCTCATCAGGGAAGATGTAGCTGGCGGTAGGAATGGTGCTTCCTTCCACCTCGATACTGGTAACCTTTACATTTTTTGTGCCCGTTTTGCGGGCAAAGTAGAAGTGGAGCTTGGAAACAGCGCGAACCAGAGGAATCTTGATGCCTTTGGTCTCTGCCTCTGCTTCGGTTGTTCCAACATGTTTCTCTACAGAAATGTTGGTGATGGCACGAGAGATAGGGAGACCTGTTTCAGGAACTTTTGTGTTCTGTGGATTACCATTTTCCTGAATGCCAAAAGTAGAGTCAAAGCTGATATTCTGCAACTCCTTGCGGGTGATGCTGCTGAAATCCTTACCGCTCAACTTGTCTTGTATGTTGGTACTTTCTGAATTAGCCAGGATATAGAGGTCGATATTTTCTACCTCTTTTCCTGCTATCTTTCTTAAGAAACGTAGCTGCAAATTGTAGCTGCCATTAATATCTTTCAATGCTTCTTCCTTATATGCGATAGGATTGGCATCTTCGTTTGTACCAGATTGAAACACCCATACCTTGATGCTGTGAAAGTCGCTCTCTGAGTTTGGGTCAGCTTTACTTTCATTATTTGCGAGCACATCTTCCGTATGGCTTTCTCCGGCTCTGGTACTGTTTCCGGTGCCGGTAGAGAAACTGAGGCTCAGATAGGCATTGTCGCTTTGAGCTGTTTCTGCATTTTCGTTCTCTGAACAGGATGCCATTGCGCCTACCATGAGCAAAGCAGCGAGTGCCATACACACTGGGCGTGTCATCTTGGTCAGAGTAGATTGATAGCGTTTCATGTTTTCTTTCTTTTACTTATACTTCTTTCTTTTCTTATTTTCCCAGATCGGCATTCTGAAGATTCAGAACCCAGTTGTTTACCTTGATTCTTGCATCCATGCTGTAGGTAGAACTTGGAGCTGGCACGTAGAATACCAGAGTGTAATGGTCCTGACGGTCCAGATACTGCTGGTCGCTCCAGTCTTTGCCGTAGCGGTCGCTGGCACAGAGTGAGAGGAACCAAGGCAGGGAGTGGTTGAAGATGACTTTGTTGATGCGCTTGTCTGTGATGACGATGCGCTTGTCATCATATTGGCTGGATCCGTCGGCAGTGCGACTCTTGTTGTCATCTTTGGTTTCGAACATACGTGATGATGACAGGTCGTAAACCAGCGCCTTTTCTACGTCTTCGCCTTCTACCTCGGTCTTGCCGCTGTGGTTTTCTACCAGTTTCTTCTCATAAGGAAGATAGGTGATTGCCTTTGGCTTTACCTTGTCGCCCTTATAGTCGAGTAGGGCAGCGGAACCTTTGATTTCTACATCGAAGTTTTCGGCTGTGAATCCTTCCTGGTCGGGTTCGAATGGGAGCATCACCACTCGGTATGTCTTGGTACACTTCATCAGACTCAATTTTCCCTGCACATCGTTTTCTCCATCAAAGTTGAGGGAGTCCTGTGCGGTATAGAGTGCGGTGAAGTGCTTGTCGTTTACGGATTCTTTTTCGTTTTTTTTGCCCATTTCCTCTTGCAGGTCGTTGATGGTAGAGATACCTGGGGTAAGTTTAGTAAACCTAAACTCGGTCTCATCATCACCTTCGGCTCTTGTTCCCATTGCAGCAGGCTGCTTGTCACGAGCCAGGCAGACGAAGGTATACTTGCCTGCTTGCAGGTCTGTGATTTCCATCTTATGACCTGTTTCAAACTTGTCAGCCGACTCGGTATAGTTATCTACGAACTTACCGTTCTTGTCGAATACATAAACGTTGAGGTTCTTCACCTCAGCAGAGAAAGCATCAGCCTCTTTCACATTATAGGTATAGTCGAATTTGAGCGACAACTTAGCTGTAGGGCAGCCCGTGATATCATCTTTCATGCATGATGAAAGAGAAGTGAGTGCGATGGCTGAGATGCAAACTAGTTTGCAACATTTGTTGTTGAGGAAATGTGCCATATTCTTTATCTTTTATAATCTTTTACTTTTACTTATTTTATATAGAGAGTGCCGTAGGTAGCGAATATCTTTGCTTCATCAGCTCTCTGTTTCGTTGCCTTCGGCATCGTTATTATCTAAGGATGAAAAGTGCCAGTCTTTCGGGTTGGGGGTATGACGGCACGTCTTTGTATCTCCCACCTTTTATACATGGGCGGCAATGTTAGTTATCTTTTAAGAATGTTTTCGTTCTTTTCAGAACGAACGTTTGATTGATAAACTCTCGGAGGAGGATTGCTCCCACGAGAGTCTTGGTATATATATAAGTATTTATATTTTATCTTTCTGGTATGACGGAATATTACTTCAAATCAACGTCCTGGTTGTTGAGAACCCAAGGGTTAACAGAAACAGTAACATCAAGATAGAACAAACCTTCCTTGTCTGGTGTGCCGTTAGGAACCTGTGCACCAACGTTGAAGATATTGTTTACTGTCAAGCGATAGATGCTGTTACGCTGGATAGCATTCTCGTAAGTGAGGTACTGATCCTTGATAGCCTTCTTGTAGTATGTCTTACCGCAGTTGAATACCTCGATCTGATATGCCTTACGGAATTCATCCAATTTGCTTTCTACAGTTGCTTCACCCTCAGCAGGTGCAGCCTTAGCTGCTTTCACCTCTTTCGTCATCTCTTCTGCAGTCTTACCACCGAAGAGGCCCTTTACATCATTGTAAGCTTTATAGATGTCAGCGAAGCTCTTGTAGATAACGTTGTTGTAACGGTAGAATGTACCATCTGAGAAGTCTGCGTTAGTCATATCCTTGAGCTTTACAGTATATTCGAAGTACATTGAAGTTGCTGCATTCTCATTGTTGTTCTCAAATACGTAATCCTTATGAGTATTAGGAGCAGTTGCTTCAGTGAAGTAGTTTCCGTTCTCAAGCAAAGTAGCTGTACCGAACTCTTTTGTTGGCTGATAATATGTGATGTCTGAAGGAATGTTCAGAGTTGTTCCAGTCCATTTCTGCATGATATAGCTCTTGTTTGACAAGTTAGAGATTGCGTAGCTAGTCATCTTAATAGACTCTACTTTATCAACAGCATCTTTCATAGCCTTTTTCTCTGCAGGTGTTGCATCAGCCTTTGTGTATGCTACAATCTGAGTAGCATTAGAAGTTGGCTCATCAATACGAGCTGTCAAACGCTCAATCTTGATAGGGCTTACAGCGTTGTCGTATTTAATCTGTGCAGCATTAGCCTCCTTCTTGTTGTCATCGGTAAATACTACAGTATAGCCATTGCCATTAACAGCTTTATCGTTCTGGTTGAACATTGCGAAATTATTGTTTGTATCGAATGGCTTAGCAAACTTATTTGTTGCAGTGAAGATATTCTCCCATGGCTTTTCATCTGTAGCGTTAGCCAAGAAATATACCTTATAGGTAGCACCTGCAACAACATCCTCAACAGCAATCTTAAGCTGTGTAGAACCTTCTTTACCCTGAGTTGGCTTACCTGCTTTCCAGTCTGATTCTGTGATTGGCTTTTTGAAAACAACATTACCAGCAGCATCTACCAAGTAGATTGTACCGCTTGTTACATCTGATTCTGCTGCAGTTGCATCCACTGTAGGCGTGTTAACTATAGTTCTGGTACCATCTGACTTTGGAGTCTGTACGTTCAAAGTCATGTAGAAACCATCTACCTTAGCCTGACCTGCGTTGTCATCATTCAAATCATCATTACTGCTGCAGCTAGTGAAAGACAAAGCTGCGGCTGAAACCAAGCTCATTACGAGCAAATTCATTTTTTTCATAATCTTTTTACTTAATACAAAAAAGTTATACAATATATTTAATTAATTCTTATTCTCAAAATTAAGTTTCGCACATATTGGCACAATCCGCTGAAAACAGATCGTATTTAATATCATCTTTTAACTTATACTTATATAATTAGAAAGTACATACTTACTTTAAAGCGCCTGGTTTACCTTATCCAGGTTTTCCTGCGCCTCCTTCAAACCACCGGCAACAGCTTTCTCAAAGTATTGCTTGGCTGTCTGATAGTCTTCCTTCATGGCAGCCAGACAACCGCGGGCATTGTTTGCCTCGGCGCTGTCGCCTGCTTTCAGGAGATATTTCTCTGCACTCACCTTGTCGCCACGTTCGATGGCTGCTGAGGCTGCATTGAGATTGGCAAGCTTATCTTCAGGGAACATTCTTACAGCTATGTCGAAAACATTGTTGAATTCGGCGCTACCCTTAGGATAAGTCTGGGCTACCAGATACATCTCCTGGAGAGAGAGTTTCTGAGGACGGGTTTTGATAACCTCTCTAGCCTTTTCTACATTGAATGCCTGAACATCATATTCTATCGTATAGTCGGTACGGCGAAGTGATGGCCATACATTCTGCAGGAGATAGTGATAAGCCTGAGGAGCCTTCTTGAGCAATGCTTTCTCTTTGGCATCTGGCTGCATGTTGCTGTTGATAATCTCAAGTGCAGCTTCCTTCTGAGGAATATCATTCTCATTTACATACTTGATGGTTCCCGCCCAGTCCTCTGCTGTAGCTGTGGCCGCAAACAATTTTGAAGAAATAGGATAGATCTTCAGGATGTGCTTCAAAAGCGCCTGTGTACGGTTATGCGACAACTTGTTGTTGTTGGCATATCCGCCATCTGGTGATGCATAGCCGTGGAGGGTTATCTTGGTGATAGTAACATCCGAATCGTTCTTCACAAGGTCGAGAGTCTTGCGGATATTATCCAGTTCGTTGGCATTGTTGCCCATATCGTACAAGATATCCCACTTGTTCACCTTGAAGTTCAAACGGGCAGAACCATTCTCCTTTCTTGCCTTTACGGCTTCTGCCTTAGGCTGGACATAAGCGTTGAAGAGATTCTTCGGAGTAGAGAATGCACGTCCTTCCGGATTCAGGATACCTTCGTCGAGAAGTTGCTGGTTGCAACCGCAGGCATCATTGCTGATGGCGAAGTTTGAGTTCTTCATCCAGTCGCTGAACGGAGCGGCGTATTCATAATGAAGCGTCTGTGCTGTCTTGTTCTTACGGAGTGCCACGATGAGTGGGTTTGCCGTAGCCGTTTTCTGGTTACGCTGATAATAAATATATCTCTTTTTACCCATCACCTCAACACTCGGCATGAAGAGCGTATCCTTTTCGTTGAGGATCATTGGGGTATAGATGAGACCTTTGTTGCTGGCAAGCTGAATTTGGTCGAGGTTCAAGTCCATAGCCACTTTCACCTGATTGCCAACCTTTCTGATTGCCTTATTCTGGATTTTCAGATTCTTGTAAGCCTGCTGGGTATTATCTGCTGCTATAGGAAGAGCAATAAGCAAGGCTCCGAACATACTACCTATTATGTTATATATATTCATCACTGATTCTTTTTAAAAAACATACACTAAGTTGAGGGCTGCTTTCGTCGGGCCCACATAGTTGTGTGCCTTGTCATCTTCAAGTTTATCTCCGCATTGAGCACAGTTAAACTTATCTGCCTTAGAGTAGATATAGCCTACACCAAGTTCAGCTTCCAGATTCCAATGTTTCGAGAGAGCCCAAGCGTAGCCGTAAGCTACACCTGCACCTATAAACCATCCTTCATACCGATAGTCTTTCAGCTTAGAGAAATCAGTGCCCAGGAACTTGAAGTCAAGATCCATGCCACCGATGTTGTGCGATCCACCCAAGGCATGGAAGCCGATGAATGAACCCATCATTTTGTTGCAGAACCAGTATCTGGCCTCTGGCTGAACGAGCCAGTGTTTCCATTTCTTGTTCTTTGAAAACGTCCAAGGATTGTAGTTTCCGGATACGTCAAGTGTCCATTTTGGAGAAAGACCGAATTCAACACCCAAGTTCATGGTTGTCGTTGCATCATACAGCAAGTTGGTCTTTACCGCAGCTTCCTGCGCTAGAGCAGGACAGATTAGGCTGCCGAGTGCTACTAACGCAATAAAAATCCTTTTCTTCATACCTCAATTAATCTTTTCTTTTTTTAAAAACACATTGAGTGATTTAGAATCACCTTTTACTTTCTTACTACTCTTTTATAATAATCACCAATACCTGAATCTACTGAGAACTCTTGTTTCCTGAAGTTTACTTTCAACTGTTCTTTTTCTCCTTTCAGTTTACTTTCAACTTACTTTTTAGTTCGTCTGTATCTCATATCGTTGGTTTTCTGGCGCAAAATTAGAACGAATATTGGATACAACCAAATTTTTAAGCACTGAAAAATACTGAAAAATGCCCTTTTAAACAAAATAGTACGCTGATTTATGCTTAAAATCGTTAAAGTTGTACGATTTTCTGATATTTGAACAAGTTTTTCTGATATAATTTGTAATTTTGCAGCCGAAATCAATAAGTCCCTAAAAAATGGCAATTTCCTAGAAAAAGAGCCGTTTGACTTACGAAAGTATAAGTAAGATTTAAGAAAATTACCAAAACGAAATGAAACTGAAGAATGACATGGTAAACCTGATTGTGAGGGTAGAGCATCATTTATGCCCTCTATATTGTGGTGTGGTAGACCGCCGACGCATTATCGCCTTTCTACTTCTGACGATAAGCGAGCTGATCATCATACCTTATCATATTATGCTCTTTCTGGTGATGAAAGAATCTTATGGCTTAAACCTTTGCTGTTTGCATACATTCGTGTTCTGCATCCTGCAGTTCCTGATTTGGAAACGGAAGATAGCTTTCGTGAAGGGTATCTCTTCTCTTTACTTTCTGATGTTCGCCAAACTGGCTCTTGATAGCGTATTTTGCATCAATTTCGGTTTGGCTGATGATAATTTGAGCGTTGTCTGCAACCTGTTTGTCGTCTTTATCCTGGCTATTACAGCGTTAAGCCAAGCTTTGTATAAGACTTGTACCATCATCACGGTAGGTATGATACCGATATTGCTGATATACCTGTTCAGCATTCCGCTTATGCCAGCTCTGTTCAGTCTGAAGACTGTTTTCCTGGGTTTCATGATGCTGGTTTATGTGGCAGTATATAATATGAGTATTGTAACCAAGGGATTGCGCCAGCCGAAACGGATGGCTCGGGTTGAAAACAAGGCGTTGAATATGCTTGCCGATTTGAAGGATAATGAACCGGAAGCAGCAGAAAGCCTGATGAAGCGTCTGACTCCTGATGTCCGGCAGAAGATTATTACCCATGCTTCTGAACATCTGTTTAATGAAGAATTGAATAGAATGGCATGGGATCAGGTTTGTGATGGGCTTACATTCAGCGAAAAGGAAATATGCAAGCTGATTCTTCAGGGGCGTACTTTAAAGGAAATTTGTGCAAAACTCAATAAGAGTGAATCAAATATCACCAGCCAGCGTTGCCATATCCGCAAAAAGTTGAATATGGACCGTCGCGATGATTTGAGGAGAACCTTGGAAGTAAGGTTCTATGATGCGCAGAAACAAGTAAAAAAGTCAGAAGCCGAGAACTCCTGACTTTTATGGATATTCTTATTTCTTGATAATTATTCTTCCAATCTGAGAAATGCTTTCGGAAGATACTGGATAATGTCGCTGGCGATGAGGCTCTCTTTGCCCAGATCTTTGGCAGCAAGATCGCCAGCCAGACCATGAAGATGCATACCCAGGCGACAGGCATCTTCCTGTTTGTATCCTCTTGCCAGAAGACCGGTGATGATACCTGTCAGCACATCACCGCTGCCTGCTGTTGCCATACCGCTGTTGCCCGTACTGCAGAAATCAATCTTTCCGTCGGGGTGGCAGAGTGCAGAATAATGTCCCTTTAATATGATGTATGCCTGGAGTCGTTCAGCCAGTTCGCTTGCCTTCATCAGTCTTTCGGTACAGCTGCTGCTCGCATTGCCGGCAAGCCGGTCGAACTCCTTCGGATGAGGTGTCATGATGATATTCTTTGGCAACTGCTGCATCCACGCCCTGTGGCTGGAAAGAATATTGAGCGCATCGGCATCAATGACGAGCGGACAGGTAGCACGGCGCAGTTGGGCGATGAGGGCGATGGCTGTTGTCTCGTTCTGTCCCAATCCTGGACCTACGCCTAGCGCATCGAACATCTCTGTATCTACCGGTTCGCTGAATATGGTTTCTTCTGCATCCATCTGCAGTACCGCTTCTGGTACAGAAATCTGCATGATTTCATAATTCCGTTTTGGGGTATGGGCTGTTACCTTGCCCGCACCGGTTCTCAGACAAGCCTTGGTAGCTAATACCGAAGCACCGCTCATGCCGTAACTTCCCGCTATGAGCAGCGCATTACCCATGCTGCCTTTATGGGCAAAGTCGCTGCGCGATTTCAGGAGCGGACGGATGTCGTTCTCTTCGAGTATGCGGCACCGGCACTCCGTGTTCTGGATGAATTCCTGGGAAAGTCGGATGTCGAGCACGCGCAGTCTGCCCAGGTACTGCTGGTTATCCGCCATCAGCATCGACAGTTTCTTCTGCTGCAGGGTAAGGGTCAGACTGGCACGGATGATGTTGGCATGGATATTATAGGAATTGTCCTCGGTCATCAGTCCCGAAGGGATATCGATGCTTACTACCTTGGCAGGACTCTGGTTGATATATTTCACCATCGCGGCGAATCCGCCAGCCAATGGTTTGTTGAGTCCGCTTCCAAAGAGTCCGTCCACCACCAGCGTTTCTGCATTGAGCTTAGGAGGGTCCAGATTGGTGGTAATCTCAGTAAATTTCACTCTCTTTGCATCCAGCAGACGCTTCTTGTTGGCAAGACAGTCTGCCGACAGTTTGTTCTGTACATTAAAGAGGTATACACTTACATCATATCCATCCTCGCTGAGCATTCTCGCCACAGCAAGCGCATCGCCGCCGTTATTTCCCGGACCGGCGAAAACAACCACTGGAGTGCGGTTAGACCATTCCTCTTCTATGGCGCGTGTCAGCGCTTTGGCTGCACGTTCCATCAGGTTGAGCGAACTGATAGGTTCGTGCTCAATGGTGTATTTATCCAACTCATGAATCTGAGCGCTTGTGAAAATCTTCATATTATCTGATAATCTTAGTATTATCTGCGCGAACTGTCGTGATAATTTGTCAACTCATGCAGATAAACGGTTATTTTCATGCAAAAGTACAAAAAATAGTTGATGAAAGCACGAAGTTTCATGTTTTTTTCGTAATTTTGCAGAAAATATTATTATAGAACAGACTATGAGCATAGTAAAGATCAAGGATAAGAGCTTCAAGACATCGATTCCTGAGGCTGAGATTCTGAAGAAAGTACAGGTCGTGGCCGATCGTATCAACCAGGATTATGCAGGCAAGAAACCTGTCTTTCTGGCAGTGTTGAATGGTGCGTTTATCTTCGCCGCCGATTTGATGCGAATGATTACGATACCTAGCGAAATATCTTTTGTGAAGTATGCTTCTTACGAAGGTACAAGCTCTACAGGCAGTATGAAGACTCTTATGGGTATCAACCAGGATTTGGAAGGCCGCGATGTGATTATCATAGAAGACATCGTAGACTCAGGCTTCACCATGGTTCACATGATAGATGAACTGAAGAATAAAAATCCTGCCAGCATCGAAATTTGTTCGCTCCTCGTAAAACCGGGCAATCTGAAGGTTGACCTGGATATTAACTATACCGTCATGGAAATCCCTAACGATTTCATCGTGGGATATGGATTGGATTATGACCAAGAAGGCAGAAACCTCCGCGACATCTACACCATTGTAGAAGAATAGAGGGTGAAGCATGTGGGAGAAAATTAGTGATTATTGCTTGGATGTCTCCAAGTACTTCTTGACTGCTGTATTTGTTACTTCGATGATGCAGGATCTCAATGATGTTCGTTGGATGTTGTATGTTATCAGCGGATTAATAGCAATTATATTGTTTATAGCAGGTATTTATATTAGGAAGAATAAAAAAGATAACGATAAAAAGAAAAAATAATGGAAAATTTAAGTTTGATGGCATTTAATTGCCTTTTAGATATTCCTTTTTTGGGTACATACATTATTTTGGCTATGGTAGGAATCCCTGCTATAGTATTCTTGTTATTTGTTATGACTCCCAAAGGAAAGCAATGGTTTAACAGTATAAACTAGGTTTCTGACACAACATAAATATTTTATATATATATTAAGGTAAAAATGAAAAATATCGTAATTTTCGGCGCTCCAGGTGCAGGTAAAGGCACACAGAGCGACAAGATGATCGAGAAGTATGGTCTCGGTCACATTTCTACAGGTGACGTACTTCGTAACGAAATCAAGAACGGTACAGAACTTGGTAAGACAGCTAAGGGTTATATCGACAATGGTCAGTTGATTCCAGACGAGTTGATGATTGACATCCTCGCAAGTGTATACGATAGCTTCGGTAAGGATCACGCTGGTGTAATCTTCGACGGTTTCCCACGTACCACTCCACAGGCTGAGGCTCTGAAGAAGATGCTTTCTGAGCGTGGTCATAAGATTGCTGCGATGATTGAGTTGGCTGTTCCTGAGGATGAGCTGATGGCTCGCCTGATTAACCGCGGTAAGGAAAGCGGCCGTTCTGATGATAACGAGGAGACTATCAAGAAGCGTCTCAATGTTTATCATACACAGACTGCTCCGCTCATCGACTGGTATGAGAAGGAAGGCATTCATCACCACATCGAGGGTCTCGGTACTGTAGATGAGATCTTCGCACGTGTTTGCAATGTAATCGACAATCTCTAATTGATATAATGTTAAGTGTTAAATGTTAAATGTTAAGTTGGGCGTACGCCTTTCGGGGAAAACCTAGCCTGATGTTGACACGGAATATTCCTTTCGGGATAATTTAACACTTAACATTTAACATTTAACATTACAATATAAAAATGGCTGAATCCAATTTCGTAGACTACGTAAAGATACAATGCCGCTCTGGTAAGGGTGGCAAGGGCTCCATGCACCTGCGCCACGTAAAGTACCAGCCTAACGGCGGTCCTGACGGTGGCGACGGCGGACGTGGAGGAAGCATCTATCTCCGCGGCAACCATAACTACTGGACGTTGCTGCACCTCAAGTATCAGCGCCACTTCTTTGCCGAGCATGGTGGAAATGGTGGCCGTGATAAGTGTCATGGAACCGATGGCAAGGATATTTATATCGATGTGCCTTGTGGTACCGTGGTATATAATGCCGAAACAGGCAAGTTTGTATGCGATGTGGCTTATGACGGGCAGGAAGTTCTGCTCCTCAAGGGCGGTCGTGGCGGATTGGGCAACTTCCAGTTCCGCACTTCTACCAACCAGGCTCCTCGCTATGCACAGCCGGGCGAACCTATGCAGGAGATGACCATCATCATGGAGCTCAAGCTCCTTGCCGATGTAGGTCTGGTAGGTTTTCCTAATGCCGGTAAGTCAACTTTGCTGAGTGCCGTATCAAGTGCCCGTCCTAAGATTGCAAACTATCCGTTTACTACGCTCGAACCATCGCTGGGTATCGTAGATTATCGCGATCACCAGAGTTTTGTCATGGCTGATATTCCTGGCATCATCGAGGGTGCGAGCGAAGGAAAAGGTTTGGGCTTGCGATTCCTCCGCCATATTGAGCGCAACTCTCTGCTGCTCTTCATGGTTCCTGGCGATACTGACGACATCAAGAAAGAATATGAAGTATTGCTGGGTGAACTGGAGAACTTTAATCCTGAGATGCTCGACAAGCATCGCGTGCTGGCTATCACCAAGTGTGATCTGCTCGACGAAGAGCTGATTGAAATGCTCAAGGAAACCTTGCCTACCGATCTTCCGGTGGTCTTCATCTCGTCTGTTACCGGACAGGGTATCCAGGAACTGAAGGATGTGCTCTGGAAGGAACTCAATTCTGAGAGCAACAAGCTTCAGGAGATTACTGCCGAAGATACGCTTGTTCACCGTGACAAGGATATGTCTCGCTTCCAGCAGGAACTGGCTGCAGAGGGCGAGGATGTAGTAGAATATATTGATGAGGATGAAATCGAGGATGTTGACGACCTCGATGATTTCGAATACGAGTAGATTTAAGTGAAGAGTGAAGAACGAAGAGTGAAAAATTCATTTGTTTCGTGAGCGTAAGCTTAATTTAACACTTAACATTAAATGATAAAGGAATATAATATAGCCGCTGGTGTCATGGCTTTCTCTACTACCCGCAAGGGAGGAGTAAGCCAGGGCAACTATGGTGAATTTAATATCAACGAATATTGCGGCGATTTTGCCGAGCATGTTGCCGAGAACCGCAAGCGTCTTGCCACAGAGTTGGGTATTGATACAGCCCATATCATCATGCCCCATCAGGTGCATGGAGTAGAGGTGCGCAATATTGCCGGCGAGTTTCTCACCATGCCTGAGAATATCCGCAAGATGGTGCTCGAAGGTGTTGATGCCGTGATGACTGACCAGAAAGGTGTATGTATCGGTGTTTCTACTGCCGATTGTATCCCTGTGCTTCTTTATGATGAGGAGCATCATGCTGTGGCTGCCATCCATGCCGGCTGGCGTGGTACGCTGGCTCGCATCGTGCATAAAACCATTCAGGAGATGGCGTTTACCTATCTTACCGACCCGAAGAAGTTGAAGGCGGTGATAGGTCCGGGTATTTCGCTTGACCATTTCGAGGTGGGCGATGAAGTTTACGAGGCGTTCGAGCAGGCAGCTTTCCCTATGGAAGAGATTGCCGAACAGCGTCCTAATGCCGCCTTCTCGGTTGATCCTGTTGAGCGTGAGCGCCTGGCAGCTGAGGGTAATATCGTGCAGCCGCTGAAATGGCATCTCAATCTTCCGCTCTGCAACAGACAGATTCTTCTGCATTGTGGAGTGGCCGAAGAGAATATCCAGGATTGTGGCATCTGTACCTTTGTCCACAGCGATGAGTACTTCTCTGCCAGAAAGCTGGGTATCGAGAGTGGCAGAATCTATACAGGCATCTTGTTGAAGTAAAAGCCTGGTAGCAGGTAAGTATCAGATAGTTTTCAAGATAACATCCATTTTTCCTTTTCTGTAAGAACGGAGAGGGAGAAATGGATGTTTTTCAGTTAATAGTTTATAGTTTATAGAATATTTTGAAAATCAGAAAGAAAAAGTAAATAATGAAAAGAATGAAAAAAGGATTGCGGCTATTGGCTGTGGCAGGACTCATGGTGTTCTCGCTGAGCAGCTTTATGCCCGCTAAAAATGTATTCACGGCTGCCGAACAGCAGCAGGTGAGTATTGCAACACCCGGTCTCTTTGCCCAGAGTCAGGCATTTAATGTAGACTTTGAGATATTCCGTGCTAAGGAATATTCCTTCCCGCTTCCTGTGGGCAAAGCAACCCTTCTGAACAATCATGTGTTGCGTATCTCTACCTCTAAAGGCGATGCTGTCAAGGCGATGCTCGAAGGTTATGTGCGACTTTCCAGAAAGTCGGAATCAATGGGTAATGTCATCGTGGTGCGCCACGATTGCGGTCTGGAAACCGTTTATGCCAACAATGCTGAGAACCTGGTTAAGGTGGGACAGCATGTGGATGCCGGACAGACGATTGCCATTGTAGGCTCTAAGGAGGGTGAAACTTATTGCGATTTCTCTATTATGGTGAATGGCGGTAGGTTGAATCCGGAAACTTTCGTAGAACTGAAATCGCATAAGTTGCGCCGCCAGACGGTGCAGTTCCGCAAGCAGGGTGCCCGTGTCATCGTTTCGGTTATCGGCGGCAAGGATTCTTCTGTAGGAAGAAATGCTGAGGCTGGCAAGGAGGCATCTGGCAAGAAAAAGGGTGGAATAGGAGATGGAATGACGCTCGACCCTGATGAGGTTCATGATCCGTTTACCATTACCAATACTTTCGAACTTGATTTGGAAAAGATAGAAAAGACAGCCTGGGCTTATCCTTTGCCGGGTGCCAAGGTAATCAGTCCTTATGGTGGCAAGCGCCGCCATTCGGGTGTGGATCTCAAGACGCGCCCGAATGATGAGATTGTGGCAGCATTTGACGGTACGGTCGTTGCATCAGGACCCTTCTATGGTTACGGCAACTGCATCCGTATCAAGCATGCTTATGGTTTCGAGACGCTCTACAGTCATCAGAGCAAAAACAAGGTGAAGAAGGGGGATAAGGTAAAGGCTGGTCAGGTAATCGGTTTGACGGGCCGCACCGGTAGGGCTACCACAGAGCACCTCCATTTCGAGGTTAGCTTTGGCGGTAGACGACTGGACCCAGCCATCATTTATGACCACGGCAAGCATCAATTGAAGCCTGTAACCCTTCATCTAACGAAGGGCAGGGGCGTTAAGAGTGTAAAGAACCGATAGCCGTTTTACTCTTCACTCTTCACCCCTCGAAACCCCGATAAACACAGGGGTTCCCGAAGAAAAGGTGAAGAGTGAAGAGTTTTTCGATGTCCGTTACTTCTACCGCTTTTCCTTTGGAATTTGATGACTGTTTAAGAAGAACAGCCCACTGGCAATACGCTTGCTAGTGGGCTGTCTTACTTATACCAGTATGCTGTCTTTCGCTTGCTAGTACTCTATTCATGGCTCCCGCTATCAGAAAACAGTTCGCCCGTGCGCTGTTATCATACAGCACACGGGCGAAACATGTATTTATGATAGAGAAGTATTATTTCTTCTTCTGGGATTTACGATTGGCTCTCTGCTGGCGATACTTTGCCTTCTGACGGGCAGAGCCACTACCGTGAGCACCCGTTATGTACTTTTTCTTCTTGGCTTTGGTCTTCACCTTGTCGTCGTCATCCTTCTTAGGACCACCACCGCCGCCTTTGAAGACCATACCGCCCATGATAATATCGTCAATGTCACTCATATACTTTGAACTTTGAACTTTGAATTTTGAACTTTGAACTTTATGATAAGTAAAGCCGTTGAATTCTTCACTCTTCGTTCTTCACTCTTCACTTAAATTAGTGATGGAAGAGGCGAACGTGAGTAAACGCCATAGCGATGCCGTACTTGTCGCAGGTATCAATAACATGATCGTCACGGATACTACCGCCTGCTTCTGCTATGTATTCAACACCACTCTTGTGAGCACGCTCAATATTGTCGCCGAATGGGAAGAAAGCATCACTACCTACAGATACACCCTTGTTCTGTGCAATCCAAGCCTTCTTCTCCTCGCGGGTCAATGGCTCAGGCTTCTCAGTAAAGAACTGCTCCCAAACGCCGTCCTGCAATACATCCTCCCACTCATCAGAGATGTAGACATTGATGGTATTGTCGCGGTCGGCACGACGGATCTTCTCCTTGAAAGGCAGGTTCATCACCTTAGGACACTGGCGCAACCACCACTCATCAGCCTTAGAACCAGCCAGACGGGTACAGTGGATACGGCTCTGCTGACCGGCACCGATACCGATAGCCTGACCATCCTTTACGTAGCATACAGAGTTACTCTGAGTATACTTCAAAGTGATGAGCGAGATAATCAGATCGCGCTTAGCCTCAGGAGTGAAAGTCTTGTTCTTGGTAGGAACATCCTCGAAGAGAGCAGGATCATCAAGCTTCACCTCGTTGCGTCCCTGTTCGAAGGTAACACCGAACACCTGCTTGCGCTCGATAGGAGCTGGCACATAGTCAGGATCAATCTTGATAACGCAGTAGGTACCCTTGCGCTTCTCCTTCAGAACCTCGATAGCTTCAGGGGTATAGCCTGGAGCAATGACACCATCGCTTACCTCACGTTTGATGAGGAGGGCTGTAGCCTCGTCGCATACATCGCTCAGCGCAACAAAGTCGCCATAAGAGCACATGCGGTCAGCACCACGGGCACGAGCATAGGCACAAGCCAATGGAGAAAGCTCAAAGTTGACATCATCAACGAAGTAAATCTTCTTCAATGTGTCGCTCAGAGGCAAGCCGATAGCTGCACCGGCAGGAGAAACGTGTTTGAAACTAGCGGCAGCAGGCATTCCTGTAGCAGCCTTGAGTTCCTTGACCAATTGCCAGGAATTGAAGGCATCCAGGAAGTTGATGTAGCCAGGACGGCCGTTGATCACTTCGATAGGAAGTTCCCTTCCGTCATCCATATAGATGCGAGAAGGTTTCTGATTTGGATTACATCCGTACTTAAGTGCTAATTCTTTCATCTTCTAAGAAATGTATTTTGGAATTTGGCGCAAAGTTACAAAAAATGATTGAGATATTGGACTTCTGTTTCGTAAAAAGCCCTAAAAAACAGCATTTTTATGATATAAAGCATTTTTTTTTATCCCAAAACATAAAAAAGTCGGGAAAAATGAACTCTGTTTCATTCTTTTTCTGTACTTTTGCTCCCAGTTAGTAAATATGAGAGGATTGTTATGAAACAGGATTTGAAAGTCCTTGCTGAACACATAGAAAAGAAGGTTGGCAAGGCACATGTTTTCCACAAAATGTGGGATGTTTTGAAAGGGAAGGAGAAGCCTTCCCGCCAGACTTTGGACAAGCTGGCGCTGCTCGCCGGATTCCAGAGTTGGGATGATTTCCAAGGTGCTTTGCACGGCACGGAGGATGGGCTCGTGAATTATGATGCGGGCGAAAAATAAAAGAATAGAACATGGTTGGTTTAGCTGTCAACCATGATTGGTTTGAGGTTTTTTGTTAAAATTGTAGATATAAAAAGGGAACCCTGTCGTGAGACAAGATTCCCTTTATTTTTTTCTGATTAGGTCTCCTAAGAAAAATTATTCTGCACCCTTAGTTACAGTCTTCTTCTCAGCGATACGAGCCTTCTTACCAGTAAGCTTACGCAAGTAATACAACTTAGCGCGACGAACCTTACCATGCTTGTTCACCTCGATAGAATCGATAGCTGGTGACTCGATAGGGAAGA
>ERZ773186.1072-NODE-1072-length-23702-cov-10.013321_pt1 | contig 23702 bp, 16 predicted proteins | sample MGYA00581000_ERZ773186 | MGnify/ENA primary metagenome ERZ773186 (study PRJEB29015, sample SAMEA2737752) | human gut metagenome | biome: human gut; feature: human-associated habitat; material: faeces | place: China | collected 2012 ...
CGGCAACAGGCCGTCCATCTGTCGACCCTGTCAGTATGTTCAAAATGCTCTTGATCGGATACCTGTATGGCATCAAATCAGAGCGGCGGTTGGTGGAGGAAGTTCAGCTCAACATCGCCTACCGATGGTTTTGTGGATTTGAACTGGATGACACGATCCCAAATCACTCCACATTCAGCAAGACCAGAACACGAAAATGGCAGCAGAGCAGCCTTTTTCAGAAAGCCTTTTATGAAATAGTCAAGCAATGCATAGACAGCGGGCTGATTGACGGAGAAGCGATGGCTGCGGATGGAAGCTATATTCCGGCCAACGTATCAAGAGAAAGCTGGATCAATGTAGAAACAGAAGTTGAACAGAGTATGCAAAGCTATCTCGATTCTTTGGATGAAGAGCTTTCCAATCAGCCGGGCTTCAAAAAGCCGCCAACAAAAATTGTAAGGAAGTGCCGTACCACCAGCCAAACAGATCCAGACAGCGGTTATATCAATCACGGCAGCAAACGCGGCATCGGGTATCTGATGGAAGCAACTGTGGACTGCAAACACGGCATTTTAACAGGCGTTGATGTATATTCTGCCAATGAGAAGGAAAGCGTCCTGATCTTGCGGCATTTGGAACGGCAAATCAATCCTGGCATCCCAATGAGCCGACTTGTTCTGGATCGCGGATATGAGACTGGTGCTGTTCACCGGGGGCTGGAGCTTCTGGGCATTACCGGATATATCCCCGCAATTCAGTTCTCCAATCCACCTGAGAAATATGGATTCTCCTACGATCCACAGCTGGACGCATTCATCTGTCCGGAAGGAGCTCCTCTTACGTACCACAGGCTAAATTGCAGCAAATCGACGGGCAAATATCTGCGGTGCTACCAGGTCGAGGGCGATGCCTGTATGCGCTGTCCAAAACGGCCGAGCTGTTTTGACAAGGCTGGAATTCGGCGCAGAGTGTTGGCCAGCAGCTGCTATCCGGCATTTTTCAGAGGGCATCAGCGCGTGGGAACTCCAGAATACCTGTCCATGATGCGGCTTCGTAAAATCTGGGCCGAGGGCAGCTTCTCCGTCTTGAAACGGGAACACTGTATTTCAAGGATTCGAAAAAGGGGCATTCTTGCAGCTACGGAAGAATGCCTCCTTGCCGCCATGGCCCTAAACCTCAAGAGGATGGTAAATGCCATCTTTCGCTATCTCCAAATTTACTGTTCTGCTGGAACCACTGTGGGTTTCAGCAGAATTTTTGCTTTTGTCAACAGGTACAAATCTTGACGGGACCTCTTGTTTTGCAATACAACTAAATATTTTGTACGCAAACTTAATGACATTGTATTCTGTACCGGCATACAAAAAGCAGGGAACCTCTTTCGAGATTCCCTGCTCGACATTTACTTGTTGTATGATCTATAAAGGAACGTGACGATCTGACCGCGGGTGCAGTCGTTGTCGGGTGCGAACAGTCCGTTGCCGACGCCATCGGTCACGCCGTTGGCCGCCGCCCAAGCGACCGCCTCGGCGAAGTAGCTGTCAGTCGGGACGTCGCTGAACTCGGCCTTGCTCTCTGCCTTCGCGTTCAGCGCGCGGGTAAGGAACGTTACCGCCTGCGCACGGGTGCAGGTAGCATCGGGAGAGAATGTGGTGATCGTCGTGCCGGTGGTGACGCCGTTCTCGATGGCCCACGCGACCGCCTTTTCATAGTAGCTACCGGAGACCACATCGGTCATGCCAACCGCAGCGCCCTTCGGCTCGGGAGAACCGGCGGCACGCCACAGGAATGTCACGATCTGCGCGCGGGTACAAGGCTGTTCGGGCGCAAACAAATTGTCACCCACGCCAGTAGTGATGCCCTTGCCAACGGCCCATTTCACAGCCTCATAGTAATAAGCGTTAGTCGCCACGTCTGCAAACGGACTTACCTCAACAGCCTTGATGAAAGTGGCGTTGATCTCGACCTTGCTGGCAGGCATAGTAAATGTATACTTACCACTACCCTTGTTGATCAGATTCAATTTGTTGCCGTCCTTATCAGTCGCAATGAGATTGTCTAACTGATAACCGCTGTTGGGCTTAACGGTAATGGTTACTGTGTCGCCTTTTTCCGCAGAACGCGGGCTGACAGTTACTGTGCCATTTTCCACCTTACTGGAAACGGAAACGGCGTAACTGGGAGAACTGGTGCCACTGTTGGAACCGGAATGACTCGGCTGCTGCGCATCATTGCTGTCATAGTCAGGATAAATTACTTCGTCTTCGGTCGTCAGGGCGTAGTTTTCCTTGGCGGTGCCGGAAATATTGTTGATCTTGCCGGAAAACGCTTGACCATCAGACAGCTGAAGATCATGAAATTCGACGGTGCGCTGGAGATCATCGCCCGATGCGGTAGCAATATACTCCTGTACCGTATAATCCATCTCGCCGCTGTCCGTCGCAACGATCTTTACGGAGTAATTCTGATCGCTGGGAATGTCAATCAGCTTGGCACCGTCCTCAACGCTGACAGCCAACTCACCCTCGACAACAATATCGTTTACGACGCTTGCGACAAGGTCACCTGCTTCATCGTACACATACACATCAACGGGGCAGGCGACCGTGAGCGCTTTGAACCATTTTGCGCTTTCTTTGTTTGTACTCCCAAACAATTCCTCTGGCGTGCAAGTTGTAAGCCAACTGTAATAGCTTGCCATGCCATGTGCAGCGAAAATCCTACCATGTATCATATGATTATTCACAAAGAAAAGTGTAACAGGTAAGTATCGACTAAGTGAATCCGCCGTAATAGAGAGTATATGATCTGTGTCACCATATATTACAACCCTTGCTATCTCATGAAAGTAATCGCATGGTGATAAAAATATACCGAGGTATCCGTTTCCCGCAAAATAGTATTCTGTATAGTACTTTGTAACTGTTGGGGCAAGCTTATATACATTATCACACACATTTCTTACAGCTTGTGTTCCGTTCGGATATGCTTCGAACTCCTTGCCTACAAGTGCAGAATACTTGCTGCTCATTTTATTAAACACACGAGTGTACCCAGAACCATAGTAGCTGCGGCTGGGAAGGAGCAGGTCAATGCCATACCGCCCGTAATTCCACTTTTTGAGCGGAACCTGTGTGACAAAGTCTTCACCACTGACGATATTAAAGATGTTGTTGTAATGTCCTTCACTCCGTCTAGAATCTGTCGTAACGGCTGGGGTTGCAAAGGTATAGGCATAAACATTTGCTTTTGCTGCGTAGCTGGCATCGCACAGTTCAGCAGCAACCAGATTGGCGACCGCCGCTCCGCGGCTGTGTCCGGTTACCAGAATTTTTGTGGAAGTGCCCTGAATACCAAGATCGGAAATATAATCCCGCAAGGACTTCATCAAACCGTCTTTTGCCAATGTAAAACCGCGATGAGTTTTATTGATACCAATGTTAAAATTGCTGTACCACTCTTCGTTTCCGCTGGTACCCTTGACGACGACTGCAATCAAATCATAGGTGCCAGTATTGATGTGGACTTTCTTCCGTGCAAAGGTATAGGAGACGACATCATTGTCGTCTTCAGACAGGGGATAGTCATAATTACATGACTTAAGGGTGTCACTGTCAAAGCCGAGGCCTGTCAGTGCCTTCTTAACAGCGTCACTCGACGGGGTGCCTTTGGAATTCTCTACATAAGAAGCTCCGCTTAAGGCCATTGAGGCAATGGCTAGATCGTGCATATAAGTGGAAGATGGGTTATCAAACCATTGGTCGTCCCACGAAATATTCACATTGCTATTTACACCGTCATCGACTTTCATGGTCACATACGCGGATTTTTGATAAAAAACCAGTTCACCCTTCTGCGTACCCTTGAAAAGACTTATCACTCCACTCTCGTCAGCGTTTGCCGCTGCAATAACATTTGCATCAATCTCAACATAATATCGGCCTATCGGAAGCTCTGTAAACGCCAGCGGAACGACAAGCTGGTTTCCTGAAATATGTCCGTTGTGACTGTAGAAACCGCGGTCATCAAGCGTGATGATAGTTGCATCTGTATAGTAATCCTTTATATATATGGAGCCATTCAGCCAATTTGGGTTCCAGCTGATATCTTTGCTGAAAGTCAAGACCAGTTCATCCGCTGAGATTGTAGCGCCGTTTGCCGGGGTAGATGCTGTCAGTCTCAAGGCGTTGCGGTCAGCATCCGTCGCCTCCCATGTTTTGAACTCCAAGGTACCCTCCGCAACAGCTGCCTTGACATCCTCTTGCGCTTGAACGGTGTCCCAGCCGGAAGCACTTACAGGGTAGTAGACAATGACTTTCCCGCTGGAAGACCGCGTTTCACAAACAGCGGCATCAAATTCCGGAGCAGAAGAACCTCGGAAATAGATATCCAACAAACCATCGTCACCTGAATGCCAAGCATCCGCTGCACCGACTTCCGCCGTAAACCTTGTGACGGACGCCGGAATCTCCACACGCTTTAACGCAGGGCACAGCCAGAACGCACTTGAATCGATCTCTTTGATTCCTTCTGCAAGATTAATCTGACTCAGGTTTTCGCAGAAAAGGAACATTGTATTAGGAATCTTCTCGACACTGCCAGGAATCCATATGGATGTAAGAAAACTATTGCTCCAGTAAACATCACCGGAAATAGCCCCGGCTGCAATTTCCTCTGTGCCGTTAAGAATTGCGTAACTGCTGTCTTCCTTGCACGCGGGATAAACAAGCAGTTTTTTTCCCTGATAAAGCACGCCATTATCTGTATAGAAGGTCTTGTTACCGCTCTCAACATAAACCGTCTCCAAGGCCCTGACCGGGAGCGATTCGTATCCAATTTTCTCTAAGCTTGCAGGAAGGGTGATACTCTCTACGGCATTCGCTTCCGCAAAAGCGTAGTTTCCAATCTCTGTTACCCTGCTTTTCGACTCAAACGTGATCGTTGCCAAACTCGGGTAAGCACAAGAATTGTAACCACCGCCGCTGAACGCTTCCTCACCAACATAAGTGATGTTAGCGCCTATGTTAACTTTGCGGATCTGGTCTCTAAATGCTTCCCATGGCGCTACAATTTCGCCGCCTATGGTCCATTCGTGATCATAGTCATCCGTTCTGCCGGAACCCGCTATAGTCAGCGTGCCGGTAGCTGAGTCAAAAGACCACGTCGCGGTCCTTCCGCACTTTCCTGACGTACTCGATGCTGCAAACACTGTCGCCGGAAGCAGTGTCAACGTCAATATGAACGCCAAGAACAAACTACATATTCTTCTGCTCATTTTCTCCCTCCAAAACATTATTGCATATCCTATTCGGATATTTAATTTATCCTATCACGTCCGAATGGGATATGCAATAACTCTCTAAAGAGATGAGCAAAACAAGTCCTAAAACAAAAGGGTGAAAAGCGTGAAAAAGCGGGGATCACTCGGCAAAGAGAAAAAAGCGCATAAAAAGCAAGCCCGGAGGAAAGTCAAGCGAAAAAAGCCATATGAGAGGGCTCTTTAAGCGCCTCGCCGGAATGATTTGGCAGAACGGTAGGAGTGAGAGCCGTGTAGAACGGCGGCCAGCGCAACCGTTAAAGCGGAGATATGGACCAGCGTATTGAGGTTTGCCGCACTGTTTCCGTTACGCACCCATAGCGAGCGACCCATTATTCATTCAGATCGAGGTGGGCACTATAGATGGCCAGGCTGGATTGAGCGAATGGATTCTGCCGGATTGATTAGATCTATGTCCAAGAAAGGCTGTTCCCCGGACAACTCGGCGTGCGAAGGCTTCTTTGGCCGCCTAAAGAATGAAATGTTCTATAATTGTTCTTGGAGAGGTGTCACCATCGAGGAATTTATAAATAGGTTAGATACTTACCTTCATTGGTACAATGAAGATCGCATAAAAGAATCACTCAATTGGATGAGTCCGCTTGAATATCGGCGTAGCCTGGGCTTGTGCAAGTAATGAATACGGAGGAACAGAAAATGACAGTCGGCGATTTGATCACTATGCTGCGTGCTTACCCCAATGATGATGAAATTGAAATTCAAGTTTTTGAGACGAACTCAGGTGAATTGATTGATTCTACATCCGCCATTGGAATTGTAGAAGAAGATATTTTTGGCCCTACTTTTTCCATTGATATTGAGGCGGAGAAATTTAGGAACTACATCAAATAAGTCCAAAAAAATGTCCTCACCCCCTGGCGGTTAGTTACGCCCGACGCCAATACTGGGCAATGACCGAAACAGCGGAAAGGGCCGCAATATGGCGGCTCTCCCCTCTTTATACTGGTTTCCGGTCGGACGCTTCCGTCACATAGGGGCAATAAGGGCAGGCAGCGGGAAATTGCAAAAAATGGTCAAAAGGATTCCTTCGTTTTTTACACAGTACAGATGCCGAAACAGTACCTTTTCATGAAAAGCGCAGTTACTTAGGACGCAACTTTTGACGGAAGGTACACATGGGGAGTTTGCGGAAAATGACGGAGTGTGCCGTTGCGCCGGAATCAGAAAAGGAGGGAAAGTACGGATGACGAAAATCCAACTTTTCATGAGAAGTGTAGTTACTTAGAATGCAACTTTTGGCGGAATGTACACATTGTGAAATTGTAGAAAATGAGCGATTTCGGATCGCGGGAAATCCATGCGCATCAAGAGTTTTCCGGAAACGGGGCGAAGCGAACCTTGCTCCGTACCGACGCAGAATGTTTGTTCCATACTCGTTCCGCTTTTGTTCCGCATTTTGCGCGCGGGATGCTGTGAAGCAGAACGCATGAAGTCCCGTGACCCTTGCGGACACAGGACTTCTTCGGTTGGTGTGCTGAGGTTCGAAAATAGTGCCTCTTGAATCCTATTCTTGATTCCATCCCAAGGGAGATGAGGGAAAGATATTCGTTGAAATGTTGATAGGTTAATTGCGAAACATTTCAGTGAGCGGCGCACGACGTCTCCCCCACGTTGCGAATCATCCGCGTGATCGTGTGCCAATAAAGGGTGGAATCCTCCCTTTGCAGGGCTTTGCTTGAATAGCAAAGCCTTATCTGAAATCATTTGTCGAATTTTGTATTTTATCAGTTATAACTGATAGATTTGCAATTTCGGCATTGATTTTCATTTGTAAGTGTGATATTCTATGACCAAATACGGAAGGAGGGTGAAGTTTTATGATTAAACGCGAACTGTATATGAGCCGCATCCGCCCATTCATCGGAACGGAGCTGATCAAGGTCATGACCGGCATCCGCCGCTGCGGAAAGTCGGTCATGTTGGAGCTAATCCAGCAGGAGCTCACGGAGTCCGGCGTCAGCCCGACGCAGTTTATCTCCATCAACTTTGAAGATATGAGCTATTCTCACCTGCAAACCGCACAGGCTTTGCATGACGAGATCACCAAGAGAGCCGCAGAGATCAACGGCAAGGTCTATCTGTTTTTTGATGAGATCCAGGAGGTCAAGGACTGGGAAAAGTGCATCAACTCTCTCCGCGTCTCGCTGGATTGCGACATCTACATCACCGGCTCCAATGCAAAGCTGCTGTCCGGTGAGCTTGCGACCTATTTGGGCGGACGGTATGTGGAGTTTGTGATCTATCCATTCTCTTTTGGAGAGTTCATGGAGTTGTACCGCTCGATTGCGCCCGATGCGTCCATTCAGCAGTGTTTCCAAAAGTACCTGCTTGCCGGAGGCATGCCCTACCTCGCAAACCTCCGCTATGCGGATGCGCCGTCCAAGCAATATCTTCACGATCTGTTCAACTCTGTCCAGCTCAAGGACATCGTGAAGCGGAATAAAATCCGGGATGTTGACCTGCTGGAACGGATCATCGCCTATGTGATTGCCAATGTGGGAACGACCTTCTCCGCAACTTCCCTTGCAAAGTTTCTGAAAAACGAGCAGCGCACCGTTGCGCCGGAAACAATTCTGAACTATATCAAATACTGCTGCGAGGCGTACCTGTTCTATCAGGTGAAGCGGGAAGATTTGCAGGGCAAACAGATCCTTGCCTCCAATGAGAAGTACTATATTGCCGATCACGGCATCCGCGAGGCGGTCTTTGGCGGCAATATGCGGGACATCAACCTCATTTTGGAAAACATCGTCTATCTTGAGCTGCTGCGCCGAGGTTATGAAGTGACTGTCGGCAGAACAGGCGATAAGGAAATTGATTTTGTATGCGACAAGCGCGGCGAAAAGCTGTACGTTCAGGTGTGCTATCTGCTCGCCTCCGACGAAACGGTCAACCGCGAGTTCGGCGCGTATGACAACATCCGCGATAACTTCCCGAAGTACGTTGTTTCTCTCGATGAGTTCGACATGAGCCGAAACGGGATCAAGCACCGGAATATCCGTGATTTCCTCTTGGCTGAGGAATGGAACTGAAGAAGAAACCCGGGGCCCAAGTGACCTCCTCGGTTCCTCTTAAAACAATGATACAAGATGCGCCAAACCGCGTCTCCACCCTGCTGCTGACGGTGGGACAATAGGCATCGAGAATCGATAAGGCACCCGGAAGTATATACTTCCGGATGCCTTATCGTAAGAGAGAAGGAGATTCAGTAGAATAACGGCAGATTCTCTGTATCTGAGTATACTATTTAGATATTTGAGCCGGCATTGTATCCTTCCCTGCGCGCATTATAGATTTTTCGTACCTGCGCGCAGTCGCCGATCTTCCAGAAATCATAGGCAAGGGTACGGAACTGTTCCGCCTCATCCTCCATAGGAAGATATCCCCCAGCCCAAATCACGGTATCGGCGAGCAGAGTGTACTCGCGGGCATCCGCATTGCGCACTGTGACGCCTTCAGATGTGATCGCAGTGCATTCCGCTTCGTTGTAGATTTTGACAGGAACCTTTTTAAGCTCCATCAGCAGACCTTCCCGGTAGAGATATGCCGCGTCGCGGCAGACCTCCTTTTTCCTGCTGAGAAGGTGTACTGTGCGTCCGGTCATTCCCAACTGCAACGCAAGCTCACAACCGACCAATCCGCCGCCGACAATGGCGACGTTCTGCCCGAGAGAGTCGATTCTCTGCAGAGCATCCTCTGCTATGATTGCGTGCTCTGCGCCTGCGACCTCAGGCTTTTTTGCCTTTGCGCCGAGCGCCGCTACGATCACATCGGGGTGCAGCGATTCTACCAGCGTGGGGGTTGCTGCGGTACGGAGGCGTATTTCGGCGCCGCTTCTCTCCAAGCGGCGAATCATAACATGCATCAGCTGATCGACTTTCTGCTTGAACGGGACATATTTCGCATGCCGCATAGCGCCGCCAAGCTCGTTTTCCCGCTCACACAGAATGACATGGTGTCCGCGCTCAGCAAGCTCGGCAGCCGCTTCCATACCGGAAGGACCTCCGCCGATCACAAGGACCTTCTTGGGCTGTTCTGCCTTTTTTACCTGACTTGCCGGAATCTCTTTATAAGCAGTGGGGTTTGACGGGCAACGGCGGATACGTGAGCAGTAGCGAACATAGGGGACAAATGATTCACTAATGCAAGCCATGCAACGCAGACAGGGGAAGATTTTTTCCGCCTGCCCTGCTTTGAGCTTGTTAGGAAGTTCCGGATCTGCAAGCAGTGGACGGGCAAGTGCGACAATATCCGCTCTGCCTTCAGCGATGATGCTTTCCATCAACTCTGGATCGCCCAAAGCGCCGACCGTAACGACGGGCGTATGCTTCATTTCTTTTTTGATTGCCTCAGCAAGGTAAACGTTGCACCCCTGCGGCAAAAAACCGTTCGGGATCATATGCTGATTGGTCGACGGGACATGGAACGTACCGGAGGTCACATGAATGAGATCGACCTTACCGTCAAGCAGCTTCGCAAACTCGATCTGATCCTGCAGCGTCAGGCCGCCCTCAACGATCTCCGTACCGCTCATACGAACCTCGATAGGGAAGTCCTTTCCGCATTTTTTGCGAATATTAGCAATGACCTCCATTGTGATACGCGCGCGGTTTTCTAGGCTTCCGCCATACCTGTCCGTTCTGCGGTTATTCAGTGGTGAGAGGAACTGGTGCAGCAGCCATCCGTGTCCCGCGTGGATCATTACGAGATCTACACCGCCCAGTTTTGCCATTTCCGCTGCATCGCCAAAGCGCTCAACAATATAATCGATAGTCTTCTGATCCAGTTCACTGTAGTCCTTCCCAAGATGCCCGGGGCCTGCGCTTGGTCCCCAGATGGGTCCGTCATAATACTCAGGGTTGGCACGTGTACCTGGGTGGATCAATTCGACAGCGGCAAAGGCATTGTGCTTTTTGATCGCATCTGTCGCCGCGTGCAAGTACGGCAACACCTCTGGATCGTCCAACGCGATGCAGAGCTTATGCGATATTCCTGTTTTTAGGTCAATTCTACATTCTCCCATATGTACAATCGCGGCGCCGCCCTTTGCCTTGCCCTCAAAAATGGCAATGTTCTCAGCGGTCGGATATCCGCTCATCGGCAGATTGGAAATATTGACAGGTGCAGCCTCAATGCGGTTTTTCAGTGTCAGCGGGCCGACCTTGATAGAGCTGAACAGATGCGGGTATTGATAAACCATATTTGTATTCCTTTCTCCTGTTGTAAGAAGAGGGCTGTCACCAGCCCTCTTCTTTTTTATTTAGTGTGCGTTCACTCAGCTTTGATACCCTTGGGCTGCGTCACAAGGCTGACAACGATGTAAGCGATTAATGCAGGGACAAGCGAGGTGAATGCGATATACGGAATTTCAACACCACACTTGTTCAGAATGATCATTGCCATACCGCACAAAGCACTGGCAATCGCGCCTTCTTTGGTACCTTTCTTCCAGAAAATGCCGCCAAGAACCATAACAAGTGCGCCCGCATTCATCAGTGAATAGGTAGAAGACAGCAACGAAAGAATGCTCGAGGAACTGATGGCAAGCACCAGTGCAATTACGCCAGAGGTAATTGTAACAATCATGGACAGGCGACCAAGCTTTTTTTCATCTGCATTGGGGTTAAGTGTTTTGTAATAGATGTCATTGACAGCGTTCGCCGTAACATTCAGAAGACCGATATCCATCGTGGACATAACAGCGGAAAGAACAGCGGCGATCATCAGCCCCGCCACAATGGGGTTCATATCCGACAACACGACCTTGAACAGAATGGATGCCGTGGGCGCATCAGGGAAGAGCGCCTTGCCGTACATACCGATAATGGCCGGCATAACAACAAACGGGATCAGGGCGACCGCAGCGATCATCGGAGCCCAAAATGCAACCTTTTTATCCCTGCAGGAGGCGGTACGCTGATAGGCGGCGCCGGAGATCAGTCCGTTGAGTGCACCGGGCACCATCATCATCACAAGACGCTCGCCAGTGAATGGGACAAAGTCGAACGAACTCTCAGGAAGCGCTGCGGAAATGGTATCAAAGCCGCCGTGCATGGCAATGGTGACGATACAGAAAATGGTAGAGAAGAAAATGACCATCGTCTGCACGGAGTCGGTCATCATAACGCCCCACATGCCGGAGATAGAGCAGTAAATAAACACAACCACTGCCATCAGCACGCCACCAAGCGTCGGGTTCAGACCCAATGCCTCGAACAGCGCGCAGCCCGCCATGATTTGTGCAGCCATGATTCCGAGCGTTGCGCAAATGTTGAGAACCGCCATCAGAACCGAGGCAAACTTGCTCTTATAGCGGTCGCGGATCAGGTCGGGGATCGTGATATATCCGCGGGTGTAAAGCAAACGGGACATCACCAGTGCGAACAGCACATAGGAAAGGCATGCGCCGAGACCGAACCACACACCGCCGATGCCATATTCCGCACCGTACTGTGCACCGCCGACGACGATACCGTTGCCAACATGTGCTCCGATATAGGTACACACCATCACGAACATACCGCCGGATTTACCTGCCGTGAGGAAGTCAGTCATCGTCTCGCTTTTTTTCTTGCCGGCAAAACCGATTGCCAGCATACCGGCCATATAGATCACCAGAATAACGATAATAATTGCCATTTTGTTCCTCCTTAATTTATCACAAATCACATAAAGTTATCTTAATCCAGTACGCGGGAATTCTCATCGCATACCCAAGCCTGCGTTGTGTAGTGCCGAAGCTTGTCCTCGTCTATTTCAAGTCCAAAGCCCGGACCATCGGGAACGATGAAGCTGCCGTTTGAAATGCGCCAGCCGTTGTCTGCAATGTCTCCAAGCGAATAGGGCCCGCTCGCCTCACAAGCAAATGGGAGTTCCTTGAGCGTCGCGGCAAACTGCATGGATGCCAGTGTGCTGATGCTCAGCTCCATGGACGACATCACCACACACGGAATGTTCCACAGCTCTGCGATATCGCGCGTGATACGTGCCTTGGTCAGTCCGCCGCCCGGACGATCTGTTTTGATCGTAAAGAGGCTGACCGCCTTCTTTTCGATCAGGCGCTTTACATCGTAAATGTTCGACATAGACTCATGCGGCATCACAGGGATATGCGTCGCGGCATTTACTGCCGCAAGGCCGTCTATATCCGTCCACGCAACGGGCTGCTCATAGATCTCAACATCGTTATCTTCCAGTACAGGGATCAGCTTCAGCGCTTCTTTTACGCTGTAAGCCTGGTTGGGGTCAACGCGAAGCTTCACGTCGTCACCGATCGTCTTTCGGATCTCTTGCACGAGCTTCGCGTCTTCCTTCAGATCGCCAAGACCGAGCTTGATGCGGATGGTGCGGAAGCCCTCTTCGATCTGACGTATGCAGGTGCGCTTCATATTCTCCAGAGAGTCGATCGTAACGATACCTTGAAGAGGGATCTCGTGCCGCACAGCGCCGCCGAGGAAATTGTAGGCGGGCTGACCGGTCTTCTTCCCCATGATATCGTAGAGGGCCATGTCGATCGCGCCCTTGGCCTGAGCGTTATCCGGTGTTGCGCGATCCATTGCCATCCAGATAGCCTCTGTGTTGAAGGGATCTAACCCGATCACCGCTGGCGCAACGTAGTCGACCAGCACATCAATGATTGGCTTTTGACCTAAAGGCGAGAGCCGCGCGAATGGTGCGGATTCGCCGTAGCCGACGATCCCCTCATCGGTATGAACCTTTACGACCACAAAACGGCACAATTCCCATTTCCCCTGCGCGATCTCACCGGTGTTTCCCTCGGTGCCAAGGAAGGGCGTGTTTGTTGCCATGATCTCTACTTTTGTGATCTTCATGCATTTCCTCCTTCTTTTCTAGATTTTAAATTTGGTTATACCCTCTCTTGAGGGTTGGACTACCGTTTTGACCGCTTAGATATGGTTCGCCACTTCGAAGGCATCCCACACGGCATACATAATATTTGCGACTTTCTTCGCGTCACCAAGCAGATAGATCTCTCTCGCGCTGGTCTCCCATGCGTCGAATACACCGCGATCCTCGCGGAAACCAACGGATAGGATGACCGTATCGCAGTCAAGCTGCCGCTCGCCTTGCGGCGCCTTGACAAAGAGCTTGCCGTCCTCGTATTTCTGCACGCTGGACGAGACAAGCGTTTCCACACCGTGGAACGGCAACAGACGCTCAAGCATCTCGCTGTTGGCGTGGCAGAGCGGCTTGTTGACAGCCATCAGGCGGTCAAGTGCCTCCACGATGGTGACACGCTTTCCCTCCTGCGCCAGCCAGAGTGCCGTCTCGCAGCCGACCAGACCGCCGCCAACGACTGTCACGCGTTCACCAATGGGCGTCTTGCCGAGCAGCGCGTCCGTCGCCGTGTAAACGGGGGCGTTCTCACCCAGCGGGAACTTTTTCGGCGTTGCGCCGGTTGCAACGATCACGGCATCGTACTCTTCATAGAGTGCAGAATCGGGGTCAACTGCTGTATTGAAATGCACCGGTACGTTTAGGCGCTGCATTTCGTTTTCATACCAGTGAACCAACGCGATATCATCCTCTTTGAACGGCGGAGCACCCGCGGCGAGCAGATTGCCGCCCAGATGACCGCTACGTTCCATGATCTCCGGCTTGTGGCCGCGCTCAGCCAGCACACGCGCGGCTTCACAACCTGCTACGCCGCCACCGATGACAAGCACGCGCTTTGCCTTCAGCACGGGATTATAGGCAGTCACGCGCTCGCGTGCCGCCTGCGGATTCACCGCACAGTTGACCATGGAATACTCCTGAATGCGGCCCATGCAGCCCTCCTGGCAGGAGATACAGGGGCGGATGCATTTACGTTCGCCGCGGCGGAGCTTGTTCACGTAATCGGGGTCCGCCAGCAGCGGACGACCAAGGCTGATGATATCGCACACACCGTCGTTGACCGCGCCCTCGGCCATATCAGGGTCATCCATGCGACCGGCGCAGAGCACGGGAACATCCACATTTTCCTTTACAAGCTTGGCGTACGGCATATAGAGGCCTTTTTTCTGATACATGGGCGGATGGCTCCACCACCAAGCGTCGTAAGAGCCAACGTCAACGTCGAGTGCATCGTAGCCATAGGAGACCAGCAACTTTGCCGCCTCTACGCCCTCGGGCAGGTCTCTGCCCTTTTCTTCAAACTCTTCTCCGGGCAGCGCACCCTCGCGCAGTGCTTTGATGAAGCTCTTGGGGCTGTAACGCAACATCACGGGGAAATCCTGACCACAGCGGCGCTTGATCTCCCCGACGATCTCACGTGCAAAACGCAGGCGGTTTTCAAGGCTGCCGCCGTACTCATCCGTGCGCTGGTTGAACAGCGAAATTGCAAACTGGTCGATAAGGTAGCCCTCATGTACTGCGTGGATCTGCACACCGTCGAAGCCGGCGCGCTTTGCATTGTAAGCGCCCTCGCCGAAATCACGCACAAGCTCGTGAATCTCGTCGACTGTCAGCGCGCGGCAGGTCTTGTCTAACCAACGGTGCTGAATAGGAGACGGTGCAACCGGCGGGAATTCGCCGAGGTTCGTCGGAATTGTCACGCGGCCGAAACCACCGGACATCTGCAAAAAGATTCGTGCATTATAGGCGTGCACGCGCTCCGTCATCTCGCGCGCGGTACGCACGAACTGTACAGGATTGTACGTTGAGTTCGGACAGTTCGGCATGCCGTGCTCTTCGATTGTGTTATCAACAAAGGTGACACCGGTGATGATAAGACCGGTACCGCCGCGGGCGCGCGCCGTGTAGTAGTCGATCCCTCGCTGGTTGAAACCGCCTTGTGCGTCGCCGAGACCGAGCGGCCCCATCGGTGCCATGGCAAAGCGGTTTTTGATGCTTACCTTCCCAATCGATATCGGGGAAAAGAGAATACGATCAGAACTCATAGGCACTCTCTCCGTTTATCATGTATTTTTGTAAATAATATCATGTCAATATTTACATGTCAATTATCACATGTTACATTCTGACTGTTAAAACTTTGGTGAAAATCAATAAGGACTTTTGGAAAAAAACATGTTATTATATATAAAATGACGCAGATGGTTGATAAAGGAGTCTTTCTATGCGAACTTTGAAATATGCGATTCTCGGACTACTGATGCGCTCTCCTGTTACGGGCTATGACATTGCTAAGGAGTTTGGCGACGGTCTCGGCTGCTTTTGGAGCGCTAAACACAGTCAGATCTACCCTGAACTGAAGCGGCTGACGGATGATGGCCTGATCCAATTCCGCACGGTCATCCAAGGCGAGCGGATGGAAAAAAAACTTTATGAGATCACCGACAAGGGAAAGGAGGACTTTCTTTGCTGGCTTTTGAAGGATCCTCCCCTTGATCCGACTCCAAAAGATGTGTTTAAGCTGCGCTCCTATTATTCGCAGTGGATTTCCACGGCAGATTATCTTGTACTGCTTGATAAGCAAATCGAAAAGCGACTTGCCAAATATACATTTCTGAGGGATCGCCTCAAAAATGTATATGGCGATCGGGATATCGCCTCGCTGACCGGCAGCGACCGGGGAGACTATCTTGTGCTGCTTGGTGCGGTTATGCGTGAGCAGACTTATCTGGATTGGCTGCAGAGGAGCCGCGAGGTTGTGACCATGTGGGACGATTCGTCTAATGCACAGTGCGAACAATAGTAAAGCTGAAAAAACAAGCGATGGGACGGCATTTGCCATCCCACCGCTTGTTTGCATGTTCTGGATTACAGTTTTTTGCCAGGGGTTCGGACGATAGCCCTTCACCAACACACCATTTTCCATGAGGACGGGATGGGCAGTTTCCTGCTTCCGCGTCGTATTGTGGTTTTTCACCAAGTAGTCGCGCTGCTCTGTAGAGGACTATGGAAGAATTTGACTGCAGTCAGTTGAATGATGCTGTTTCTCCTGTGTTTCTGAATGAACTGGCCAGCTGCCAGTTCATCTCTGGCAGACAGAATGTGGTTATGATTGGAAATCCAGGGCGAGGCAAAACACATCTTTCCATAGCCCTTGGATTAAAAGCCTGTACTCAGGGCTACAACGTGCTGTTTAAGAATGCAGCGACCTTGTCCACGGAATTATGCGAGGCAAAAGATAACTACCGTCTTGGTAAGCTGGAGCGCACCTTGGCAAAGGCCGATCTGCTGATTCTGGATGAGTTGAGCTATCTCAGTTTCAACCGACACCAGTCTGAACTGCTGTTTAAGGTTATTTCAGACCGTAGCGAAAAGAGCAGTACCATTGTTACAACGAACCTTCCTTTCTCCAAATGGACAGACCTCTTTGAGAATACAACCATGGTTGCTGCCCTCATTGACAGACTGACCTTCCGTTCTCATATTCTGGACATGAACGGAGATTCCTACAGGTTGAGATCTACCTTGCAAGACAGACTATGACTGGGTGGCTCAAATTTTCGTGAGCGTTGCGGCTCACTTTTTCGTTAGCGCCAGTGGCTCAAAAACTCATGAGTGCATGGCTCACTTTTCCATTGACATTTACAGTTGCTGGCCACTTTTTATGCAGCGAGACCGAGTTTGTGCTTTTCCATTGGGGGCAACACGCTCAGATTACGCTTCACCTGTCTGGTGTTGTAATAATGGATACACAAGATATGCATCCGGCGGCGAATTAGGCCGAGCAACTTAAAATTTCAGAAGAGGAAGTCGAGCGCCTTTTCCGCCCACAAAAATGCAAGAGGCAAGATGCTTTGAACTAGAAATGAATTATTTTCACGCCCCAGAGTGAATGAAAGTGAATTTTCACTTTGCGCTGTTGAAGATTGTGAAAATATGAGTATAATATAAGTAAGCAACAATGGAGGTACTGCGTATGCAATACGAAAGCGAGCGCATTGAGTATAAATCTCAGATGATCGATGACATCTATAAGGAGGTCATCGCATTTGCAAATACGGACGGCGGTGTGATCTATCTCGGTATTGACGACAAAGGCAATTTGATCGGCATTGATGACGTGGATGAGACCTATACCCGCCTGACCAACGGCATCCGCGATGCAATCGCACCGGATGTGACCATGTTCGTGCGGTATGTCCTCCAAGATAATAATGTAATTCAGATCGAAGTTGCCGAAGGCAGCTATAAGCCTTATTATCTGAAATCCAAAGGTATGAAGCCCTCCGGCGTTTATGTCCGTCAGGGTACATCCAGTGTTCAGGCAACTCCCGAGCAAATTCGTCAGATGATCAAGGAGTCGGACGGAGACAGTTATGAGGACTCCCGCAGTTTGGAACAGGATTTAACATTCCATGCCGCAGAAACCGCATTTGAACGGTACGGTGTAGAGTTTTCCGTTGAGAAATATCGTGCGCTGGGCATCACACAAAACGATATTTACACCAACCTTGCTCTGCTGCTTTCCGACCAGTGCCATCACACGATCAAAGTTGCCGTGTTCAAGGATGAATTCTGCACAGAGTTCCGTGACAGCAAGGAGTTCGGCGGGTCCGTGTTCAAACAGTTTGAAGACGTGGTAAACTATCTCGCTCTGTGCAACAAGACCGTTTCCACGATCAAAGGACTTGTTCGCACGGATAAGCAGGACTACCCCGAAGAAGCCATCCGCGAAGCCCTGCTCAATGCGCTTGTGCATCGGGATTACAGCTTCAGCGGCAGCATCATTATTAATGTAAACGACAGCAAAATGGAGTTTATCTCTCTTGGCGGTCTGCTCCCCGGCCTTTCTACCGAGGATATTCGCATCGGTGTTTCTCAGCCGAGGAACAAAAAGCTGGCAGAGGTGTTCCATCGCCTGCGCCTGATTGAAAGCTATGGCACCGGTATTCGCCGCATTTTCAAGCTGTACGAAAACTGCCCTGTACAGCCCAGCATTGAGGCAACGACCAATGCGTTCAGAATCGTGTTGCCCAACATGAATGCTACCGATGCTGCAAACGAGGATACACCGGCAACAACCGGCAAGTCTACTGCTGCCATCACTCCCCAGATGAAAACGGTGATGGATTATCTGGCGGAGTATGGCGAAATGACCGATGAAGATCTGCAGGAGCTGCTGAATATCAAAAAGACAAGAGCCTACCTGCTTTCCCGCCAGATGAATGAAAGTGGGTTGATTGACATCATCGGCCGGGGCGCGGGAAAAAGATATCGATTGAAGTGAGGGACGATGTATGGCACGTTACAGCGTTAATAACTACACAGTTGAAACATTGCTTTCAAATATAAAATCCGGAAACATTGCAATTCCGGAAATGCAGCGTCCTTTTGTTTGGGATAGTTCTAAAGTCAGAGACTTAGTTGATTCTTTGTATAAGGGATTTCCGGTTGGATACATCATTGTATGGCAAAACCCGGATGTTAAACTGAAGGACGGAACAAAGTCTTCCGGCAAAAAGGTCCTGATTGATGGGCAACAGCGTATTACGGCAATGGCTGCTGCAATCGTTGGACAAGAGGTATTGGACGATCACTATAAATGGAAACGCATTTCTATTGCTTTCAACCCCCTCGAAGAGAAATTTGAGGTTGCTAACAATGCTATCTTGAAAAGCAGCAAATGGATTCCAGACATTGCTCCTGTTCTGGAACCGGCTTTTGATACCTATTCCTTCGTAACAGATTATTGCCAAAGGAATGAGATCACGGATCAGGCGTCGCAGGTGAATAATATTGTTACCCGACTTCGTAGCATTCAGAATAATAGCCTTGGTGTCATTACTCTGGCAGAAGACTTGGACATCGATAGTGTCACGGAAATTTTTATTCGTATCAACTCTAAAGGCGTTGTGCTTTCTCAGGCAGACTTTGCCATGTCTAAGATTTCGTCTAATGAAACCTATGGCGGTAACGTTACCCGAAAGACAATTGACTATTTCTGTCACTTGCTTGAATCGCCCGAGGATCTGAAAGATATTAAAAACAACGATACCGCTTTTGCTGCCTTGCCGGAATTTGATGCGATCAAATGGGCGGCCACTAAGAGCAACCCCATATACAAAACTACATATAACGATATTCTGCGCGTCGCATTCACCTATAAGTTTAAGCGCGGTCGCTTAGCCGACCTTGTTAGTTTACTGTCAGGCCGTGATTTTGAAACAAGAGAATTCAAAATCGAAATCGAGGAAGATTCCTTTAAGCAGCTTCACGAAGCAGTTCTGCAAGCTGTGAATCAGACCAACTACGAGCGCTATTTGATGATAGTTCGCTCTGTCGGTATTGTACGCAAATCCTTAATTCGTTCCCAGAACGTGCTGAACTTCGGATATGCGCTCTACCTCGCATTGCGCGAAAGGAAAATTGACAGCAATGAAATCGAGCAGATCGTCCGTCGTTGGCTGGCACTGACAATCTTGACAGGCCGTTATTCCGGCTCTCCCGAGTCCTCCTTTGATTACGATATTAAGCGTTTTTTCTCTTACGATGAGCCAAAGGAATATCTCAAGCTCACGGAAGCCGGCGAATTGTCAGATGCGTTTTGGAATGTCAACCTTGTACAGCGCTTGAATACTTCTGTTGCAAGCAGCCCGTACTTTAATATGTTCCTTGTTGCGCAGGTAAAGAGCCATGACAGGGGTTTCCTATCTACACAGGTTGATGTGGAGGCTATGTTAGAAAACAGAGGCGACATCCACCATCTTTTCCCAAAGAACTATCTGACGAAACATGGTGTTCCGCAATCGATGTATAACCAAATCGCGAACTATGTGTTTCTCCAGCAGGAGATCAATATCAAAATCAGCGATGAAGCGCCCTGCATCTATATGAAAAAGGCTTTCGGTCAGTGTCAAACAAAGGAACCTGTCTATGGTGGCATCGTTGATGAGGTTGAGCTTCGTAAAAATCTGGAACAGAACTGTATTCCTGCCGGATTTGAAGAAATGGATATTGCGGACTATACCAATTTCCTTGAAATGCGCAGAAAACTGATGGCAGAAAAAATTCGCAACTACTACTTCTCCCTTTAGACGGTGATTCTCGCTATGTACCGCACTTTGACCTCATGGCCGATCGCAGTGCGGTCTGCACGGGTATAGTTCGCAGTTCGTTCGGTACACATTTTCTTGACCATCTGGCCGCCGACAGAGCCGGCCTCGCGAGAGGTCAGATCGCCGTTGTAGCCCTGCTTGAGGTTGACGCCGACCTCGCTGGCGGCTTCCATCTTGAACTTGTTCATAGCGGCCTTGGCCTCGGGGATGTTGAGCTTGTTGCTGTTCTTGCTGGACATAATGATTTTCTCCTTTTCCTACAATTGTTTTTGGTTTCACCTGTTTGAAAGAGTTTTGCTGTTTGGGTATCGCAAGGGTAGTTTGACTCATAAAAAATCGGATATGCAGTTTTTCTGCTGGTAAGTTTTATCAGCGCTTCTTCGCACACGAACGCTGATTTGACAATCGTTTTTCTTTCCTCTATAATTTATAATCAAATGCAACATGACGGAGGTATTTACGTTATGATCTCTTCCGATAACCGCCGCTACGCCTACGGCAAATCTCAGCTCATCGAAGTCATCTGCCAGCTGCGCTTCCCCACCATTCTCTCGATCGACACGCGCGAGCCCGCCGACTTTCAGGAGACCGTGCGCGCGGCATTTCCGCGCTACCAGTGCCAGGTGGAAAAGCTGCCCGGCGTGAACGGCGCGCCCGCGCGGACGGTCAACAACCACACGTTCATTTCCGAGGACGGCGGCTACAAGCTGAGCCTCACGAAGGACTTTATCGCCCTTTCTACCATGCGCTACACGCACTGGGAGGACTTTGCCGCCCGTCTCGACGAGCCGCTCGGCCAGTTTATCAAGATTTACCGTCCCAACTGCTTTGACCGCGTGGGCCTTCGCTTTGTGAACGCCATTTCGCGCGAGCAGCTTGGCCTCACGGGCCGCCGCTGGAACGATCTGCTCCAGCCGCCGTATCTCGGCATTCTTGACGAGGACGGCGTGGACGAAGCGAGCGTCGCCAAGTGCTCGGTCGACGTCGAGCGCAAGCTCGATGCGCTCGCGGCGCTCAAGCTGCACGCAGGCCCCGGCTTTGTCCAGCGCAACATCCGCAATGGCAACCAGGTCCAGCAGGTGCAGGAAAAGGAAGTGCGCTTCATCTTCGATCAGGATGTGTACTCCACCGGCAAAGTGAAGGTCGCCGCCGTGGCGGAGACGCTCAACGCCCTGCACGCGTACTCCGACAGCGTCTTTTCCGACGCGATCACCACCGTGCTCCACGACGCGATGGAGCCGGAATATCTGTAAAAGCGATGTGAAGTAAATTTTGGCAAAGAAAACACATGAACTGGCGCTGTGCGGCGTACTGTGCGCGCTCGCGGTCGCCTTCCTCTGGCTCAGCGGCGTCATCCCGCTCTCGACCTACGCCTGGCCGATCCTCGCATCGGCTACGCTTTTGCCCGCGCGCGAGGAATGCCGCAAAAGCTACGCATGGAGCTGCTTTGCCGCGGCGGCGGTCTTGGGACTTCTTCTCTGCGCGGATAAGGAAGCGGCCCTCGTTTTTTGCTTTCTCGGCTATTATCCCCTCGTGAAGCCGAATCTTGACGCGATCTCGTCCAAAGCGCTGCGGCTTCTGGCGAAGCTCGGCCTCTGCACCGTGAGTATGGGCGTCATGTACGCGCTCATCATTTTTGTCTTCAAGCTCCCCGCCGTCGTGCAGGAGTTTTCCGAGAGCGCGACTTGGCTGCTGTGGGCGACGGCAGCGATGGGGCTTCTGCTCTTTTTTGTCTACGATCTGCTCATCGACCGGCTGGTGGTCGTCTATCGCCACCGCCGTGGTAAAAAGGCATAAATTTCGGTTCTTTTTGTTATCTATCTTACCAAAATGCAGTATGAAAGCGCGGTTTTCCATTGTGGAAAGCCGCGCTTTGCCGTATACTGGTTTCGAGTAGTTTTGCTCACTTCCATTCCCTCCCGCCTGCGCTACTCCACCTTTTACGTACCGCTCGCGGGAAATACAAAAGGAGGAACGTTTTCCGCCGAACCGGCGGTGCGGCAGTGTGGAGACCTGCCGTAAAGCGGCGCGCTCAGGCGGCTGCGAGGTCCTGTATCGCGGAGGCGGCAGGACTGCGGTTCACGATTATGGCAGAGGTCATTCTGAAAAATGTCCGAAAGGTCTACCCCAACACCGAAAGCAAGAAGAAAAAGAAGAAGGACGAGGCCGTCGAAAAGAAGAACAATCTGGAGATCACTGACGAAGGCGTTGTCGCCGTGCAGGACTTCAATATCGACGTGGCCGACAAGGAGTTCATCGTGCTCGTCGGCCCGAGCGGCTGCGGCAAGTCGACCACGCTGCGCATGATCGCCGGTCTCGAGGAGATCAGCGGCGGCGAGCTCTTCATCGACGGCAAGCAGATGAACGATGTCGCGCCCAAAGACCGCGACATCGCGATGGTCTTCCAGAACTATGCGCTTTATCCGCACATGACCGTCTATGAAAACATCGCCTTCCCACTCAAGCTCAAAAAGATCGCGGAAACAGACGCGGACGGCAAGACGCATCTCAAGAAAATGCCCAACGACGAGATCGACCGCCGCGTGCGCGAGGCTGCCGAAGTCCTCGACATCACTCAGTTCCTCGACCGTAAGCCCAAGGCGCTCTCCGGCGGCCAGCGCCAGCGCGTGGCCATCGGCCGCGCCATCGTCAGAAGCCCGAAGGTGCTGCTGATGGACGAGCCGCTCTCGAACCTTGACGCAAAGCTGCGCAACCAGATGCGCGCGGAGATCATCAAGCTGCGCGAGAAGATCGACACCACGTTCATTTACGTCACGCACGATCAGGTCGAAGCCATGACCCTCGGCGACCGCATCGTCATCATGCGCGACGGCTACATCCAGCAGATCGGCACGCCGCAGGAGGTCTTCAACCATCCGGCGAACCTGTTCGTCGCGGGCTTCATCGGCTCGCCGCAGATGAATTTCTTTGAAAACTGCCAGCTCACAAAGACCGCCGACAGCTATACGCTCACCGTCATGGGCGAGACTGTCACGCTTACCGCGGAGCAGAGCGCAAAGCTCGCCGCCGCAGGCGTCGAGAGCCGCAGTGTCACCGCGGGCGTGCGCCCTGTGCATATCGCGCTCGGCGAGAGCGGCATCCCTGCCGAGGTCGACGTCAGCGAGCTGATGGGCAGCGAGCTGCATCTGCACCTTGCCGCAAACGGGCAGGATGTTGTGGCGGTCATTCCCACCGCGAATATTGATCCGATGGCGTATGCGCGGCATACGGCGGTGAAGTTTGGGTTTGATGCCAAACTGGTGCATTTGTTTGATGCTGATTCTGAAAAGAATCTCATTTGATTTTTGGAAAATTTCCCTTTTAAGGGAAGAATATTGCAGCCCAAGGGCTGCGTGAATAAAGGGGGCCATTCTCTCACGTGAGAGAATGGCCCCCTTTGACCCCCAAGA
>ERZ773186.1079-NODE-1079-length-23642-cov-186.546954_pt1 | contig 23642 bp, 25 predicted proteins | sample MGYA00581000_ERZ773186 | MGnify/ENA primary metagenome ERZ773186 (study PRJEB29015, sample SAMEA2737752) | human gut metagenome | biome: human gut; feature: human-associated habitat; material: faeces | place: China | collected 2012 ...
ACTATGGTGCAAGGTATATGAATCCTGTGGCTAGCATTTGGTATGGGGTGGATCCGTTATTAGAGAAAAAAATGCAGGTTTCTCCATACAATTATTGTTTGGATAATCCAATTAGGTTCATAGATTATATGGGATTATATGAGACGGAAGCTGCTGCTCAAAAAGTAGCAAAACAATATGGGGCAAATTATTATCAAGATAAAAAGTCTAAGCAATGGTATGTTGCAATGGATGAAAGTGGAGAGAAAGCCTATTCTACAGGGGAAACCTTAGTTCGTGATTTTGGACAAACTTTTTTGGAAAAAAGTAGTGGCGCAACAGATATTGGCAGTAATGCATATGGCTTTTTGGAAAAAATGGTAATACCTGGACATAAAAATTATTTTCTAGGAATCAATGGAAAATATTATAGACACCATCCAAATGGAATTACTGGTAGCAGAGTTGGGGCAATTAAAATTTCTAATTATTATAAAAATGCAGGATGAGCAGCTACTTTTGTTTCTGGAAGTATGTTGATTTCAGACGGTATAATGAAGGACTCCAAAAATAATAATGGCGTGTTTTCTATTGGTTATAATACTCAAAAAGCATCTGTCACAGTAGTCTCAGGATGTATTGTGAGTTGGGGATGTTCTGCTGTCGGGGCAAAAATTGGAGCTTTTGTTGGAACTGCTATTTGTCCTGGTGTAGGTACAGCTATAGGAGCTGCTGTTGGTGGAGTTGGAGGTTCTATATTGGGCAATGAATTGGGTGTAAATATCGGTTTGAAAATGTTTGATGAAATTAAAAAATAAAAGTATGGAATTATATTGGAACATAACGCTTATATTTATTTATAATATGCTTTGTAAGGCAAGTTTAATTCTTGACAAGTATTCTCCTTTCTCATTGTTGCTCACAATCCTCTTTCATGAACGAAAGATTGGAAAAAATAGAATTGACATAGAGTCTATAAATAAGGCCTCAGTTAACTTTATGAACAACCCAAACTTTGGTATGAACATTAGATATGCTAACTTCTTTATGTTATCATTGCCTTTGATACTTTTATGGGGAAGCATGATCTTTTGTATATTTCTTTTTAATGAGGGAATTATGCCTAATGAGCATTTATTTGTATCTTTGATACTTGTGTTTATTTGCATTTCTTTCTTAATTAATTATATTTTCTTATGGAAAGATAATAAATATTTATTTTATATGAAAAAGTTTAAGTCAAAAAAATAGATGCAAAGACAAAATGCATAAGTTTATTAATTGTCGTTGTGCCGTTTTTCATTCTTATTGCTAGTATATTCTGCATATCTTAATGCGGACTTTTGGGAAAGATAGCCCGAAAAATGCTAATAAATGCAATTTTATTTTGTTATCTCTTGGAAATAAAGTATCTTTGCAAAAAATTTGGTGTATTATACCCTTTTTGTTATTTGTAAAATGAGAAAGAAACAATATAAGCCAAGCAATCATCGTGGATTGCAGATGGTCACTTTATGTATAAGTACCTCTATGGTACTCGTTTTGTTGGGTTTTGTCATCTTTTCGGTCCTCATGGGTCGAAACTTGTCGTCGTATGTCAAGCAGAATCTTGTAGTAACGGTGATGTTTGAACAGGATATGACCAATTCTGAAGCTGTTCAGATGTGCAAAACCTTAAAGGCTCGTCCTTTTGTGAACAACTTGAATTATATCTCCAAGGAACGTGCTTTGAAGGAGGCTACCCGCGATTTGGGTGCAAATCCAAGCGAGTTTGCAGGTGTAAACCCATTTCAGCCTTCTATAGAAATCACAACCAAGGCCGATTATGCAAATAATGATTCCCTGAAATGGATTTCCAAGGAATTGAAGGCGTATCCGAGAGTTACCGAGGTTTCTTATCAGCATGATTTGATAGAAAAAGTAAATGAATCTTTGGCAAAGATAAGTTTAGGTTTGCTGATTGTTGCTGTGTTGTTGACATTCATCTCTTTCTCGTTGATCAACAATACGGTAAGATTAGGTATCTATGCACGTCGCTTCTCGATACATACGATGAAGTTAGTAGGTGCTTCATGGAATTTTATTCGTGCTCCTTTTATTCGCAGAGCAATTTTGATAGGTCTGTTATCTGCATTCTTAGCTGATGCATTCTTAGGAGGATGTATCTATGCTTGGTATCTGAACGAACCAGAATTGCTGACCGTTCTCGGTTGGGAAGAACTTGCCATCACAGGTGGAGCGGTATTCCTCTTCGGAATCATTATCACTTCATTGTGTGCAAGCATCTCTGTCAACAAGTTCCTGAAGATGAAGGCTGGCGATCTTTATAAGATTTAAATTCAACATTAAACTATTATATATTCATGGATAGAAGAAATTTGGCATTTGATAAGGTCAACTTTATCTTGTTGGCCATCGGTATGGCTATTGTCATCTTAGGTTTTCTCCTGATGAGCGGTGCAGGCTCTAACGAGAATACTTTCGATATGGACATCTTTAGTACTCGTCGTATAGTGGTAGCTCCTACAGTTACACTGATAGGTTTTCTGTCTATCATTTATGCAGTCATTCGTAAACCAAAAGATAAATAACAAATGAATTGGATTGAAGCTTTGGTCTTGGGTCTTATCCAAGGTCTTACCGAATATCTGCCAGTGAGCAGTAGTGGTCATCTGGCTATCGGTGCACATCTCTTCGGCATCAATGGAGAGGATAACCTGACTTTTACAATTATGGTGCATGTGGCTACTGTGTTGAGTACATTGGTCATTCTATGGAAAGAAATCGACTGGATATTGAAAGGACTCTTCAAGTTTCAGATGAATGAGGAGACAAAGTATGCCCTTAATATCGTTATCTCTATGATTCCTGTAGGTATCGTAGGTGTATTTTTCAAGGATCAGGTAGAAGAAGTCTTTGGCTCAGGTCTGCTCATCGTTGGCTGCATGCTCATCGTGACAGCTATCCTCCTTACGTTCTCTTACTTTGCAAAACCACGTCAGAAGGAAAATATCAGCCCTCTGCATGCTTTCATCATTGGTCTTGGACAGGCACTTGCTGTTTTGCCTGGTCTGTCACGCTCTGGTACTACCATTGCTACGGGTCTTTTGCTCGGTGATAAGAAGGAGAAGATGGCACAGTTTTCATTCTTGATGGTGATTCCTCCTATCTTGGGTGAGGCATTGCTCGACCTGTTGAAGGGGCTGAAGGGCGAAGAGGCATTGGGCGGTATTGATGCCTTCCCTATGCTTGTAGGTTTTATAGCAGCATTTGTATCTGGTTGTCTGGCTTGTAAGTGGATGATCAACATCGTAAAAAAGGGTAAACTGGTGTATTTCGGTATCTATTGTGCTATCGCCGGTGCAGTTACCATTATCTGTTCATTAATGTAATATATGGATTTCAGAAAAGGAGAAATTATAGCTATCGACAAGCCTTATCGGATGTCGAGCTTCGGAGCTTTGGCGCATGTACGCTATCTGCTCAGCAAGAAACTTGGCTTCAAGGTAAAGATAGGACATGCTGGTACGCTTGACCCCCTTGCTACTGGTGTCCTGGTGCTTTGTACAGGTAAATGTACCAAGCAGATAGAGCAGTTGCAGACTCATACCAAGGAATATACGGCTACGCTCCAACTTGGTGCCACTACGGCAAGTTATGACATGGAGCATTCTGTAAATCATACTTATCCTACTAAGCATATCACACGAGAACGGGTAGAGGAAGTCTTGAAGCAGTTCGTCGGTGAAATACAGCAGGTTCCACCTACCTATAGTGCGGTAAAGGTGAATGGCGACCGCTCTTATGCCTTGCGACGTGCAGGTGAGGAGGTTCAGCTGAAACCAAAGACTGTTAGGGTGGATGAGATAGAGTTGACCGACTATGATGATGAGCAGAAAACTGCCAGCATCCGTGTTGTCTGCGGCAAGGGTACTTATATCCGTTCGCTGGCCCGTGATATCGGTAGAGCCCTCGATAGCGGTGCTTTCCTGACAGCTCTCCGTCGTACCAAGGCAGGAAGTTTCTCGGTAGAGAACTGTATCGACTTCGACCGTTTCCAGGAATGGCTTGATGCACAGGAGTTGGAGGATAGTATCCTTGACAACAATCAACCGGCTTCTCATAAAAAGAATCATAAGTAATAATCAGAAAGGAGAAAAATATATAACATGAAACTATCACAATTCAATTTTAAATTGCCAGAGGCACAGGTTGCTCTCTATCCACATAAGGCAAAGCGTGTCGTAAAAACTGCTAACGGTGAGCGTACTTTCGAAGTGACTCGTCGTGATGAATCTCGTCTGATGGTTCTTCACAAGAAGTCTGAGAAGATCGAAATGTATAAGAAGGATGCCGAAGGCAATGACATGGTCGATGCTGAGGGCAATCCTGTATTCTTGCAGTTTAAGGACATCGTCAACTATTTCGATGAGGGTGATACCTTTATCTTCAATGATACGAAAGTCTTCCCAGCTCGTCTCTATGGTACCAAGGAGAAGACTGATGCCAAGATAGAGGTGTTCCTGCTTCGCGAGTTGAACCAGGAAATGCGTCTCTGGGATGTATTGGTAGAACCAGCCCGCAAGATTCGTATCGGCAACAAGTTGTTCTTTGACGATGTGAACGAGATGGTAGCCGAGGTAATCGACAATACTACCAGCCGTGGCCGTACCCTTCGTTTCCTTTATGATGAGGATGGTCAGCATGATGTCTTCAAGCGTTCTTTGTTTGCTCTGGGTGAGGCTCCATTGCCACGCTATATTATTGACAAACGCGAGAACCACCATGCTACCGAGGAAGATATGGATGACTTCCAGTGTGTATTTGCCGAGAAGGAAGGTGCTGTTACTGCACCTGCTACTGGTCTTCACTTCTCACGTGAGTTGATGAAGAAACTGGAGATTTGTGGCATTCAGCCAGCTTTCATTACCTTGCATTGTGGTTTGGGTAACTTCCATGAGATTGAGGTGGAGGACCTCACCAAGCACAAGATGGATTCTGAGCAGATGATTATCGGCAAGGAGTGCTGTGATCTTGTCAATCAGACCAAGTTGGCTGGTCACCATGTATGTGCTATCGGTACCAGTGTGGTCAAGGCTACTGAGTCTGCTGTCGGTACTGACGGTATGTTGAAGGAGTTCGATGGCTGGACCAATAAGTTCATCTTCCCTCCTTACGATTTCGGTCTCGCAGACTGTATGGTTGCCAATTTCTATCATCCAGAGTCACCGCTTATGATGAGCACTGCTGCTTTTGGTGGTTATGACCTCGTCTATAGTTGCTACAAGAAGGCAGTAAAGAACGGATATATGTTCGGCTGCTTCGGCGACTCCCTTTTGATTTTGAACGATTAAGCCTATATCATGCACAAAGTATATTTGAGCTTAGGTACGAATTTGGGCAATAGAAAGCGCAATATTCGTGAGGCTATTGAAAAGATAGAAGAGCTGGTTGGCGTGGTAGAGCGCCAGTCAGCTCTTTATGAAACCAAGCCTTGGGGTTTTTCTTCTCCCAATGATTTTATCAATGCCTGTGTACTGGTGAATACCATATTGGCTCCTCGCCAACTTCTTGAGGCTACGCAGAAGATAGAGCGCGAGATGGGCAGGGTAGGTAAGTCTGTGGATGGTGAATACCATGATCGTATTATTGATATTGACATATTGATATATGATGATTTAAAAGTGAATGAACCAGATCTCGTTATTCCCCATCCTTTGATGGAGGAGCGAGAGTTTGTCATGATCCCTTTGAAGGAAATCTTGCAGCTTCCACTGAATGACGATGCAAAGATAGGATAAATTTTTTCGGCAATGTCGTTTAATGTCGTTTAATGTCATTTAATGTCACGATAAAGTTGAAAAAAGTCATTTGAGATAGGTAAACAAGTCATTTGAGATGGGTAAACAAGTCATTTGAGATCATCAAATAAGTCATTTGTTTTTGAGTTTCTTATTCTCTCAGTTTTTTGTAATACATTTTTTCAAAAAAAGGTAATCCCTTGGTGAACCCTAAGTAGATAGTGAAGGTATTTTCCTACTTTTATAGGGAAATAAGGTATAAATAAGGGTAATATAACTACCTGATTATCATTTCTTTATATTCTTTATTACGCGCTGTCTATATATATATTATAAGTATAGGGTTCACCTATGATCCCAAAAGGTGAACCCTGCCCAAAAGGGTTCACCCTATAAAATGGCATTACTCTTCGTATTACATTTTTAAAAATTTCTTATTATCTCTTTATTTTTTTTAGAAAAAATTTGGAGGTCTCGTTTTTTTATTATACATTTGCAGATGTATTCTATGTTGATAATGTTAGATGAAACTTAAACATGTGCATTCTGCATGGATACACCACTTTTTGAATAAAAGTAAATGGTCACTTTGATTAAAGGACAAAACGTAGGAGAAAAATCTCCTCTATGTGGCATACCTTCTGTTGCTACGTCTCCCTGTTGGCTACAAAATGGGGTGACCCCCAACTATGTTGTAAAGCAAAGTGCTAATCTCTTTACACTTCAGTGTGTAATTTCTATATGGACCGCCTTTTCTGCATAATTATGCAGAAAAGGCGGTTAGTTTTTTTTGTGTAAGTAATAAAAGATAATAACTGTGAGTATTGATAGTGAAGCGATGGTTTGGTTCTTGATGAGAGCTGCTTATGGACAAGAACAAAAGGCGCAAGAGTTTTTAGAAACTAAAGGAATAGAGACTTTCTTACCTTTGCAGGAACATTGCTTTGTGCGAGACGGAAAGAGAGTGAAGAAAATGCAATCCTTAATACCCAACTTCTTGTTTGTAAAAAGCACTGAAAATGAGATGAAAAAATATATAGGAAAGCATCCTGTAGATTTTCTGCATCATTATTATGTGCCTCATAAGGATAATTCAGGGAATGCCATTGGGACTAAAGGCATCAAGCCATTAGTAATCCCCGATGAGCAGATGGCTGCTTTCCAGCAATGGTATGCTATCCGTGATGATAATAAGCTCTTTATAGCCGATGATAAGATGCATTTCACTAAGGATCAGCAAGTGAAAGTGATTGGTGGAAAGTTTGCGGGTATGTGTGGTCGGGTGTGTCATATTAAGGGTCAATCGCGAGTCGGCATTGTCATCAGCGGTGTCGGCATCATCTTCACTGCTTATATTCCTAAAGGGATGTTGGAGGTGCTCTAAATAAAATCAGGTATGTGTTTTAAATTTAAAATGATAGGATTATGAATAAAGTTATTCAAAATTTTGGAGTGATATTCTCCTTGCTGATGTTTATTAGTGTGAGTATGACAGCGCAAGTGATAAAGAAAACAACGACTGTGAAGAGAACAGCAGTGGCTCAAACTAAGCCAGTGCTTGACTTAGCCTGCTTTGAACTGAAAGGCAAGGTTCACACATGTATCGAGTGGTCGAATGCGGGGGGAGAAAGAAATAAGCGAATCTTTGATAGAAATGGCAAGTGGATAGGTTATCGTGATGATGGCGGTTTTAATATTTGGAATTACATTGTTGGATTAAAGCGCGATGCTCAAGGTCATATTGTTTTTTATCGCGAGAATGGTGATGATTACTCTACCCCAAGAGCTTTTACATATGATGCAGCGAGTAGGGTTGCTACAATCAAATCTGTATTTGAAGATAAAACTTATGTGACAACCAATTACTACAATAGCAAGGGATTATTGGTGAAAGCTGTGGAGAAAGCTACCAGTAAGACGGAAGTAACTACTACTATTTATAAATATAGTTGTTATGAAATTGATTCTCATGGAAATTGGACCACTCGTATATGCGAGTTCGATTTTGATGGAAATCATGTTCGTGAAGGAATTTTCCGTATTATCACTTATTACAAATAGATGTTTCACTATTAAATGCTAATAAATTATGAGTAAGTTTTATTGTTGCTTGGGGATTTGTTTGTCTTTGATGTTATTTCCTTTTATGGAAATGTCTGCTCAGATAAATAGGATATCTGTGAAAGTGCCAGATTTTAAGCGTTTTGTTATTGTTACTCAGGACAATGTAAATCTGCGTCGTACGCCAAGTGTGAATGGAGGAAAACTGATGCAATGGGAATCTGACGATGGCTCTTTCGATACATACTGCAAAATCTATTATGCAGATACGGAAGCGAGTCTTTATCGACCAAACTCTCGTACTGGGGCAAGAGTGTCTGCTTATCATCCTTTGAAAGATGCTGTCTTGCCAGTTAATCCTAATCAATTGGAACCACAGAATGGATGGTATCAAGTCGGAGTTACTGCACAGGCTTATGCAGGAAATCCTGATAAGGCTAATGCTAAGTTGGCTTGGGTGAAATCAGATTTCTGTAAAGTGATTGATGTTGATCTGAATGCGAATCCTTCTCAATTTACGTTTCCACGTTATGTCTATTTTGATACCGAACGGGAAGAAAATGTTCCGGGACCAAATGTGACGAAAGGTGAGGGTGTTAGACGAACTAATGGTGTTTATACGAATCTCACATATTTCGTATCGCCAAGCCCAGATGGAAATAGTGTTTTGGTAACAGTACCAATTCTTTCTGAACATTTCCTTTATGTAGCACGTGTAAGCATGGAGGTGACATATGATTCAGAGCAAAAGGCATCGGTTGAACTTCATGAAGAAGAGGATGATATGGGAGAAGGTTTACCTTATCTCAGACTGACAACCAATACGGACAATCAGAAGGCAAAGGTTGCTGCCGATTATGTCATGAAAATGTATGATGGCTTGTTTGGAAAGGTTGTCAAATGTTTGTTCCCTGATAGTAAGATACCTACGGATGAAGTTTATTTCATGACAACGGAAGGACAATGTTTGTCGTTTGGTTACGATCCAAACATATCAGGTGTTATTCCTGCCAAGAACAGAGGCATGTCTCTGCAACTAACGATTAAAAGCTCTTCTATAGGGGTTAATTCAACAAAGTAAAAGTAATTTATTATTATATTATGGTTAAACAATATCTATTATTGCCAACAATGGTTTTGTCAATCGTGTTGGCTTCGTGTGGTAATCCAAAGAAGACTACCCCAAAGGAAGTGGATGGAGTGGAAACTTCTGATACGATTAAAGAGGCATCCGAAGCAGCTAAAGATATGCAGGAGTGTGCCTTTACAGAAACGGGTTATGGAGTGGTTCAATTGAATGGTAAGTTATCCAAACTTCCAAAAGCATATGAGAACCTTTATACCAATTTCGTTGTCTCTACAAACCCAGATACCCAGTTGAAAACTTATTCTTTGTACAATGGTGAAGAATTGGTAGCAGCTGCAGAAGGCTATGCTGATAGTGACCAAATAATTACTATTCGTATTTTCTCCGATAAGATTACGGTCAAGTGTGAGAATGGTAAAACAATGAAAATCGGCATGAAGGTTGCTGATGCTGTAAAGGAATTTAAGGATGATTGTTTTGCTTCCTGGACGGGTGAGGAAGAAAAGCCTGTCATTCACTTTGGAACCACGATATGTGTAGAAACTGTTGATGGAACCTTGACTCCTGCTAAGCAACAAGAGATGGAGGGTATTCAAAATTCTTTTGAGGATACTCTTCCTGTTGCCCCTGGCGATGTATCTTCAAGTCAGGTAATCAAAAATATGAAACTTGGTTATTAAGGCTATGATTTAGCATAAATACTAATAAATTTTTCACAGGTGATACGTTTCTTTTTAATCCTTTTATACTATCGTATATGGTAGAGTTACGGAAATGTATCGCTGTTTTATTCTTATATTTATTATAGTTAAAAATTAAAAAGATTAGAAAATATTTTGTGTTGTCAGATATTTATGTTATATTTGCAAGCGAATTTATTTATAAAACTTAATATTTGAAAGAATTAAGTCACACTGCCGCTTTGTTTAAAGGGTAAGAAATAGGAGCTTCTGCTCCTGAAAATGGCAATCGGATTGCCGCCGTGTCTCCCTGTAAAATACATAATAGGGTGACCCCCGATTATGCTTCGACCGCTTCGTCTGCCGCATGTGTAGAAGAGGCGGTTTGGTTTTTAATGAGGGCTGCATATGGACAGGAATCCAAGGCAAGGGATTTCTTGGAAGCCAAGGGCATGGAGGTGTTTTTGCCGCAACAAGAAAGGTGTTTCATGGTCAAGGGAAAGAGGGTGCATAAGATGCAGTCCTTGATTCCAAACTTCTTGTTTGTGAAAGGTGTTGAAGCTAAGTTGAAACAGTATGTCGGAAAGAAACCGTTCGACTTCTTACACCATTACTATGTGCCTCACAAGGATATGGAAGGAAAGGCAATCGGTAAGAATGGCATCAAACCTTTGATCATACCTGAGAAACAGATGGAATACTTCATCAAATGGAATGAAGTGCGCGATGATTACAAACTCTTTGTCTCTAATGATAAGATACCGCTCTCTCAAAATGAAAAGGTAAGAGTCATCGATGGTAAATTCGCAGGACTGGAAGGACACGTCTTTCGTATCAAGGGACAGGCTCGTGTGGGTATCGTCATAAATGGGGTAGGAACAGTCTTCACGGCTTATATTCCCAAGGTTTATCTCCAAAAATGTTAAATACCCTCGGCTTATAAAAATTTCTTAATAACTCTAACTTGATATTTTTGATAATAATAAAAACGAATAATAAATAATAAATGATATTTTTTGAATTGTTCACGACCGCTTTCATGTGCATATTTTATGGTGTGGTCATCACGGCGGCTATCATGGCCTTGCTTTATTTTATTTTGAAGGAGATAGATAAGAATACTGTTCGCACAGTTCCTTTCTATTGTACTGGTGTTGTCTTGTTCCTATTGTTGGTAATTCAATTTTCCTTGATGATGGGTGCATTTGAGGCAAAAAGTTATGTGGATGGAATAGAAATTACTATTAGTAGAATGGTAGAGGGAGTTAGTGGCATTGTTTCTGCAGAGGAATCTCAAAAGATTTTGGAAGAAGCAACAGGTGGCAATCAGTTGTTTGGCTTGTTCTTTAATACCTGTAATTTCTCAGGTAACGACTATGAAGACTTGCCCGCAGTAATGGCAGAAACTTTTCGGAGTGGTCTTAATTCTTATATTTGGCGTCGCATATGGTGGACTTTAGGCATCATTGTTTTGGGTATCCTCATCATAAGCTTACCAAATACTAAAGGTTCTAACCGCAATTCGAAAAAAGGCAATTCTTCCAGAGGCTCTTCTGACTATAGAAGTCGAAGAAGTTCTTATGGCTCCAATCATTTTAGTATTTAGAAAACTCAAAAATAATAACTAATAAATTTAATAATCATGGCAATTATTTTAGAAAATCCTAACCATTTGCTGATTGGTTTGGGTGGCACTGGTGGTAAAGTGTTGAAAGCTTTTAAAAAGAGACTTTACAAAGAATTTCCTGATGACAAAAAGCGTAAGGCAATGCGCCCTGCTATCACTTTCCTTTACGTGGATTCTACAAGAGAGATGATGAACGATAATCACAAGGATCCTTCTTGGAGAGTCTTAGGTCGTGATGTGACTTTCACCGAGTCCGAGTTTGTCAACATTCGTCCTCAGTCAGTGGGTATTTCTCAGATTCTTGATAATATCGATAGCTATCCAGGAATGAAGCATCTTGTGAAGAATGGCAATGCGATGCGCGCTACTTTGGGCGAAATTAAGGAAGCTGCAGGACAGAAGCGTCGTGCTGGTCGTATCATGTTTGCATCTTGTGTGACAACTTTCTTGTCAGCCTTGAATGCTAAGTATAATGAGATGCGCCAAGAGATGACACACCAAGATTCTCTTCATGTACATATCTTTACAGGTTTGGCTGGTGGTACAGGTTCTGGTTCTATTGTAGATGTGGTCGCACAAACTCGTAAAAACTATCCGCAAGCGACCATTGATGTTTATGCCATGGTTCCTGAGTTGAATATACCTGCAGGGTTTAACGCAGGTCGTTATCATGAGAATGGTTATGCTGCATTGAAAGAGTTGAGTGCAATGAGTGTTTGCCAGTTCTTGCCAACAGATGTGGTGACGGGAGAAGAACATATCCGTTTTGAAAATACGGATTCTTTGAAACAATTCTCTTTAATGTTATATTCTAACGTCAATGACAATGGCATCGTTGTTGATTCTGTTAAGGAATTGCCACAGTTGGTTGCCGACTCTGTGTTCTATCGTTTGTTCTTGCCTAATACGCCAGAGACGCAAGGTTTTTTTAGAGCATGGAGTTGCGAGAACTTGGATTCTTTCCAAGTAGAGTATAATACCCGTTCTAAGGAAAATGACTTGGTTCGTGCTCGTACCAAGGCTGTGAGCACTTTTGGGTTAAAGCGAATAGTCTATCCGGAAAATCGTATTATGGAGCATATCTCTTATACCTTGACCGAGCGGTTGATATGGCAGATGCAATACAACAACTTCAAGGAAGAGGGAGAGGGCTATGTCGAGGAGCCTTTGAGAAAGGACTATGGAGAGTTTTTGCGTGACGATAAGAACTTGCGTGACTGGAAACTTGATGAGAGCCACTTGACCTTGAACGAAAAAATACTGGAAACAGATAAGAAGTTTGATAAGTTTGAGACTTTTTGGGGTGGTGTTACACGTTTCTATTCCTATGATGATGCCAAGAATAATGGAGGAGGTGAGCCATTGCGCTACTTGGAGAATTTCTGTGCCGAGCAATACAAAAATAAGTTCCGCCTGAAGGTTGGTGTCGAGCAATATTATGCAGATAAGTGTTCAGAGAAGGTGTTGCGTGAACAATCTATGACCATTGTTGAGAGTATCGAAAAACAACTCTATACCAAGTGGTATAATGGTCTCTATTCGATGACTGATCTCTTGGGTATCTGTGATGAAATATTAGATTATATAAAGAACAAGTTGAATGGCTTGGAGGGTGATGTTGCTAAGATTGACGATGTCATAGGTCAGTTGGAGAATGACTGCAAGGCGATCAATGAGGATTTCAACCATGCAGGTTTGTTCAAACGTGCAGTCGGTGGTCGTGCTAACCTTTATTCTGATATGCAGACTGTGTTGACAGATTTGTATTGTAATCATACTCTTCGTATAGCCAAGGGTTTCGAGGGTAAGTTGTTAGGTAGGTTGAAGACTGACTTTGAGGCTTTCCAGTTGGAGTTGACAGAGTTTGTTGGTAAATTGGTCAAGGCTCAGGAACAGTTGATTCAGTGCATTTCTGACAGAACTCGTAAGGATACCTCTCTTGATTTGCGTAAGACCATTATAGAGGTGAGCGAGGATGAGAAGATGCTTAAGTTTGAAAATAAGATAGAGCAGAGTCGAAGTAAGATGGACACCTTGGCAGGATTGATGAGAAAGCAACTTGTACATGAGCAGGAGTTTGCTCATTTCGGTGATGTGGCTGCTACAATCGATGAAAATACCATCATAGACATTGCTGATAGGTATCTTACTCCAACCATTGTGGATTATCATAACAATGATGATGATTTCAAGCGTGATAAGATAGTTGGCATCAATGTATTGCAGCAGTTGCAGAAGATGTTTGATAGTTCTCCTGATATGAATATGGAGGTGTTTGCTCGTAATATTATTCAACAGTGTGGTGTGTTCTTGAAATTGAATCCAAATGAGTTAAACAAGACGATGAGGAATAATCCTAATCCATTGACAACTCCATTCTCTATCAATCGTCAGTGTGTAATCGTCACCATGCCTAACGCAGAGGGGGATGATAAGTTGAAGGCTTTTGCAGAGAAACTTGAGTCTGCCTTGAAGGGCGCATTTGGCAATGACACCGTAGAGAATCCAATCAAGTTCGATCATTCTAGTGCCAAGAAAAATGAGATTACTTTGGTGCAGGTGAAAAGTTGCTTCCCTATTCGTGCATTAGAGTGGTTGCCAAACTTTAAGAGAGAGTACGACTTGCAGATAAATACTCCTAATGAGGCTAATCGCAAACAGAATCGCATCTTGCTTCACGTTGAGGGAGATGGCCAAAATCTACCATTATTGGAAGGTGAAGGCGATGGTCCAAAGGGAACAGACTTGATTGCCTATTACTTCTTGGCTGTGGCGTTGGGTATCTTGAAGTGGGATTCTAATGAGCAGGAAGAAGAAGGATGGTGCTTGGTGACAGAGGACGATTGGGGTACTCCAACCAAAACTCTCATTTCAAAGAAGTTTACAACGATTGCCACGAGTGAGGAGTTGACGCCTGGTATGCGTGATAACATTGTAGAAACTGTGGATGAAGCTGTCAAGAACCCAGAAATGAAAATGAGCGACCGTGCTGCTATTGTCGAGCAAGTCAAGGTCTTGATGCGAGACCATGTGGCTAAAGAAAGTTCTGGTCCTACCAGTCCAATGTATCGTGAATATGGCGATGCTGCTAAGGCCGCATTGGAAAAAATCAAGAAGTAATAATCATATATAAAAAGGTGTAATATTATGGCAATACAATATAAATGGGGTGTATGTACCAATATGGATCATGATGGCGAGGGTACGCCATGTCCACTTTGTTTAAGTAAGGAAAAACAAAAAATCATAGGAACTCACGATTTTGTATGTCGTGAGTGTGGTGAAGACTTGACACCAGTTCAGGGAACGTCTCCTACCAAGTGGCCTTTGTATGCAGGTATCGGCGTAGCAGCTCTTGCTGTTCTTGGCGGTGGTGGCTATGGCATCTATGCTTTGATGAAGTCTCCTACGCCTAAAGATATCGTTCTCAATCATACCGAGAAGACTTTGTTTGTAGGTGACAAGGATACCCTTCATGCCACGATTAATCCTGAAGGTTGTGAGGGTACTCTAACATGGAAAGCTAGCAAGGATGGTACCTTGTCTGTAACTTCTGATGGTATAGTAACTGCCGAGCAGGTTGGTACAGGTAAGGTTCGTGTCTTGTTGGAAGGTGCTGATGGCATCAAGGCTGTGTGTGAATATAAGATAAAGGCAAAGGCAAAGGATACAATAATTGTAGAACCGCCTGTTAAAGTTGAGGGTGTGACTACCAACACCGCTACTGCTACTTTGAAAGTTGGTGCTACCCAACAATTGACTGCTACGGTTTCTCCAAGTGATTCAAAGGCAACAGTGACGTGGGTATCTTCTAATGAATCTGTTGCTATGGTTTCGTCTACAGGTTTGGTGAAGGCTTTGAAGGCAGGTAAGGCTGTGATTACAGCTAAGGCTGGTGACAAGACTGCAATTGTAACAATAACAATAGGAACAGATACTCCACCAGAAATCCCTACACGTCCTGTCCTCGGAGGACGAGCTACTTATAATGCAAAAATGCAAGTTATTTACATTAAACGAACCGTGACAATGAGTCTTCATGGGGCAGATAATGAGTCTATAACTCTTTATCCTGGTGATAAAATCGTAGGAGCAAAGGTTCAAAATGGCTATTTGAAGCAAGGTGAATTTATTGTACGTGGTGAGAGTACTTTCTGTTCTGGATTAAATAATAAGATTTATTAATCTAAATTTGAAGTTATATGCCAAAAGTAAAAGGCATCTTAATTGTTATTTGTGCCATGCTCTTCTTATGTGATGGTTGTTTAATAGCTCAAGTTAGAAGCCGTTATTCAACTTTGCTGCTTGAAGAGTTGGCACAAAAGACAAGTCTGAAAGAAATTATAGATACTTTGCCCGAAGGATTGCATATTGACAAATATTCGTATAAAGGAAAAAAAATAACTGTAATTGTTAGAAATAGAAGGGTCGAGCATATTGGATATTCGATTTTCTCTATTGAGCAAAGGCAGCTTATACCTTCACCGATATATAATTTCTTGGAACGTTATACTCTACAAATGGACTTACCACGTAGTGAGACATTTTCGGTAGATAAACGGATGGATATGGATAAAGTTTCATTTATTCGTGGTAATTTGAAACTTCTACCTCGGTTGTACATGGATTCAACATTGACAGTTGGTATTAGTAATCATGAAGAACGGGCTTATACTGTATCCTGGAAAAGAAAGAATACGATTGTTTGCCAGGTTTTCTTTCCTTCAAGCTATGAATTAATGCATGGAAGCTTGATGATTGAAAATGAAAATAACTTAGTCCAAAATATTAAGCATTTTCAAGTAAGGTCACATAGTGAAAAATTATTGGGTATAGATGAAGCTGTTAGATTGGATACTCTATGTTATGTTGTTAAAAAAGGACATAATCGTATTCCACTGATGGCAAACAATATTTACTATACACCATGTGCAGAACGAATGGATAGCTTGAAACTATTGTTTACTCCACGAAAGCCTGTTGAAAGTTTTTCCAATTTGTTTTGTGCTAGAGGAATTAATAATCAATTTGTTGCAAATGTGACTTTGCGTAAATATAATTTCCTTTCAGAGAAATTTGTAGTTTCTTTAAATCAGTTGGTAGATTATTTTTATAGTGAAAATTGTAAACCTTATTTTGGATTGTTAGAATACAATGATAAAAAAGGTGAAATTGTAGCTGTTGTTCAAATGAGAAATACAGAACAGGCTTATGAACATCTGATGAAAGTGACTATTAATGTATCTGATATCGCACGTCGTACTGGTGCTGTATCTGTAGTGTTAACGGGATATATTGCAACTCAAAAAATTAAAAAACTTTATGCTGAAGATAATGAAAAATAAAGTAATGAAACGCATTTGCTTTTTCCTACTAATGTTGTGTGTTAGCTCTTTTTGTTTTGCTCAAGGTGACACAAGTGCAAAGCAAGTTTCTAAAATTAAGCAAAGTAAACAATATCTTTGGGCTGAATCAACAGATGCGTCAGAAGATAAAGCCTACAAAATTGCTAAGGAAGAATTAGATAAACGTGTAGAGGAATACATTGCTAATTCAAAGAAAATGGATGGTGCAAAAAATATAGTTGTACAAAACATTGAAGCAAGCACTAGTAGGGTAAATTTGGTTCGTGGCGTTTTACATAGAGTTTTTATCTATGTAAAAAAGAATGACATAGTAAAGGTTATGGGTGGAGTCGATTTGTATGAAGTTTCAGATAATGAAACAAGTGCGACTGCTCAAAATAATTCAGAGGATACAAAGTTTGATTCTACGACAGAAGAGCATACTTCGCCAGATACAAGTGTGGCTAATAATGCCTCTATTGAGAATGTTGAGTCCTCAGATAATTCTGATAATATTGAGGAATTATTTGAGGATATGGATGAAAATGCAGTAATGAACAAGACTACTTTTACGGACAATAATTATTTAGCTAGCCTCCCAGAAGGACGTAGAACTGTAATTATGTCTGTGTTGCGTGCAACTAGTATTGATGAAGTTGTTGCGCTTTTACAAAAACAAATAGAATTAAGAAATGTTAAAAATTTCGGATATAGTTCTTCTTGTAAAAATACAGATCGTTGTTATTGGGTTTCAATGGCATCTGGGAAAATTGTGATCTTTAGTCCTGTAAAGACTAGTGGAAATCGGATAAATGTTAGCACTGGGCAAGTGGAAACGTTACCTTTTAATATTTCCAATATGATATGGTTTGCTATGTAATTTACTAAATTATTAGTTATGAGAAAAATAGTTTTATTATTGATATTAGCTTTTGTTTTGCCAATTTCTATTTTTGCGCAAAATGGTGTTTCCTTTGAGATAGTTCGAGGCTTGGACAACATTACATTGAAGAGTAAAATTGAATCTCAAACGACACGATTGTTGACAATGTTGAATGAAGCGCAAGCTAAAGATAAAAAGAGTTTGAATTTTAATGGAATCAATATTTCTGATGAGGCTCGTCAAACGATTTTGCAACTTTGGAATTATCAGCACATGCGAGTTTGGCAGGACGTAGAGGATGAAGAACCATATATCGGTGAAACATGTTTGAAGTTTGGAAGACAGGGTTGGCAAGTGCGCGGTATTCCGATGCATTTATATCCCATTGATGGTAAAAATTCAACTTTACAGAATGAATATACTGAAATTTGTATTAATTATGATGGAACTGGTCGAATTGTAGATTTTAATGTAACTATGTCAAAGCAGCAATATGGTGACATCTTGAAAAATGCAAAAAGTGTAGAAGATGAATATAATCGTATGATATTAGCGCATTGGATGGAGCAATTGGCTACCGCTTATAACCAGAGAAATACAAAATTCTTTGAAGATGTTTTTTCTGATGATGCTTTGGTTATTACTGGTGTTCGAAAATTTAGGCGTGAAAAAACTGATGCACGTTTGAAGGACCAAGCTGTTTTTGAGTATAGTCAATCTACTAAGAAACAGTATATTGATAAATTAAAGAAGATATTTAATCCAAAGGTTAACCCTAGTATAAATATAGTTTTTGGTGATGATGCGGTTTATCGTCGTCATGGTGGTAATCCTCGTTATTATATGGTGGATGTAACTCAGCATTGGAATACAACTAGTTATTCTGATGTTGGCCATTTATTTGTGATTTGGGATTTTAAAAATCCAGACTCTCCTCAGATTCTGGTTCGTGTTTGGCAGCATCCTGATGATCAAAAGAAGTTTACGGCAAAGGACTTTAGATTACCTAACTAATAATATAATCCATAGATAATAGATAGGAGTTTATTTCATGAAGAAAATTATTTTTTTCTTATTGTTATCATTAAATTGTTTTCTTGGGGCATATGCCCAACATAGTTTGGTCATTGACTCAGTGTACGAAGATTCTCAAGATTTGGAGGCTCGTGCTAATTTTAAACTTGATGTTGAAGGTAATCCATTGGCATTAGTAAAGATTGTCCTTCCTTTGCCTAATGTAAAGGTGGATAAAGAATCTAATGCGGGAGTTTTTGATGTGGTGACTAAAACCGGTGAAATTTGGAGTTGGATTACTGCTACAGAGGATTATGGTGCCACTGAGATTACTATTCAACATGAAGATTATTATCCGTTGACTGTTAAGTTTCAAGATTACGGCATTGAGCCTAAAGGTAAAAGCGTTTATCGCATTCTTGTGTCGATTCCGTCGGTAGTATTTGAAGATGCGACTCGTCTCTATAATGGTATGAAATTTGCAGCTGCAGATAGTATTTATCGAATGGTTTTGGAAGACGCATCTTCATCTAATTCTGAAAGGATTATTTCTCGTAAACGATTACAAGAAATCCCTGAATTAATTCAAATAAATAAGGCAGCTCGTCATTGTGCTACTCAGTATATTAACTTGAAAAAAAGCCCCAATGGTGTTCCTAAAGAACAATTGATATGTACTTTGGATAGTGCTATTTATTGGTATGGTAGATTAAAAAGTTTTACTTCTATTCCTAAGGCTCAGGCTATTTATGACAAATTTGTTGAAATAAAGGAAAAAATACAAGGAACAAAAGTTTTTTCAGGTGTTGTATCTTTGATGCAGAGAAAAAGTGGACAGCTTGTAAAACTTAAAAATCAAGAATTAAAAGGAGTTATAATGAAGATCTATCAACATAATCAGTTGACTAAAGCAATTCCTTTTGATACAGATAATAATGGTCGTTTTGATATAGAAGTACCTGACTTAGGACGTTGTGAAATCATTGTGGAGTTTCTGGATGGTAATATAATCTATACATCAGGAAAAACGAGTATTGATAATGATAAAAATTTAAATGTTAAACTTTTTAAACAATAAAACATGAAAAAAGTAATGATTTTGTTTTGCCTATTGTTGACTGTAACAACTATTATGGCAAAGAAAGAGAAAACAAAGTTGTCACTGAGACAGCAAGTTGCAGCATTGAAATGGGTTTCACCAGAAAAAACTGGAGTGGAAATTATCGATAATTTCTATGAGAAAGGAGATAGCTTGTATAAGCATATTACAGAACTTTCTGATGGCTTGACATTTTATGATGTTAAGATAGTAGCGAATGAAAGTGGCGACACGATTGTCTCTGTTGTCGATGAAGAAGGTAATCTTCGAAGTGGTTGGGGAGCTACAAAGCAGTATATTCAGACAGGTTTATATACTGGTATTTTAGCAAGTGATTGTGCTTCTTCTATAAAGTCTGGTGGTGAAATTGTTAAGAATGTAAAATCTTTCTTTACAGGTAATCCTTTGAAAGCAATTAGTTTAGCTGCTGCTACTTCAAAAGCTGTTAAGATGATTACCAATCTTGCTAACACAGGAACAGCACTTGTTAACGAATATACTGCTCAAAGAAAAAAAAATCGCAAGTATGTTAAGGCAACAACGACAGTTACAGATCTTTCTGATCCTACTTTACGCAATATTCCTGGTGTTGAGTTGGACGAAAATGCAGTTATAACAAAGTCTGATCAAGAATTTTTGGATGGATTAAATAGAATGAAAGCAGAAGATTCGTCTTTGAAATCTGACTCTGATATTTTGAAAGAACTCAATGAGTTAGATTAGCTGAAGTTTTGTAACTGATGGAATTTAGCTTTTAAATGAATAAATTTTTTTATTTCTTATTGACTTGTGTTGCCGCATTGATTACCTCATGCGGCAACAAATCAGAGTCTTCCATTGAAAAGGAGATGGCCTCCGGTGTGGTTCTCATTCAGAACCAGAGCTATTATGAGGTGGAACTTTCCAATGGTGAGTCTCTTTATTTTGCTGGCTTTGATGAGGATGGAGACATCGTAGGCTTGACGGCAGATAAGGACTCTGTAAGCTTGTCTAATGGCTTTGGCACGGGATTCTTTGTTTCAGAAAATGGTGAAATCGTGACCAATGCGCATGTTGTTTCCAGTACCCGTACGGAGAAGGATATCAATAAGTCGATTGCTGCTGTCATCGAAAGTGTGAAGAAGCAGGTTGCAGAACAGTATTATGCCTTAGGCGAAAAGTTGGAGCAGGCTCAGGCGCTTTATAATGAAGCAAATTATAGTGATGCTTATTCCATGGATGATTTCAACCGTATCCGTGAATACCGTGATGCCATTCAAAGTCAGAGAGAAGAGTATGCTGATACTTACAATGGACTGAGTGACATCCGTCCAAGTGAATCGGAGGTGAGATATCACAACCGTGTAAGTATCGCTTATAATAATACTTTTGTTACCAGCAATTCTGATTTCTCATCTTGTGTAGTACTGAAGGTTGATCACGAACATGATTTGGCTGTCATCCAGTTGAAGGATAAGAAGACACCGGAAGGCAAGTATATCTTCGAGGTTCCGGATGATGATCCTTTGGAGGATTATTCGTTTACGGAGAGTATTGCCAAGTTCTTTGGATCTGATAAGAATGATAAACTGTTCCTGACTGGTTTCAATCGTGGTCCTTCGTTGGCTCAGACCAAGGATGGTATCAAGGCTCAGTTTAATATGGGCACTGTTAGTCAGCGTGCTTCCGACCAGATTATGTATTCCATTCCTGCTTTGCCGGGTAGTAGTGGTTCTGCTGTGGTTAACCACAAGGGTCAGTTGGTGGCTATCAATTATGCTGGTGTCAGTACAACCCAAAGTTTCAATTATGGTATCAGAGTGAAGTATCTGAAATCATTGATGAAGAATCTGGCATCCGGAATGGATGACGATGATGATTTTTAATAAGAATTTCCCCTATAAAGGAAGCTTTTCTATGAAATCTTTCCTTTATAGGGGAATTTTTGTGTTATTATTCCACTTCGCTCCAATCAATAATACCTTTACCCATTTCATCTAGTTCTATAGCGAGAGCAACAACTTTTTTGTTCTCTGCTTGGAATGGGGCAGTATAATTATTGTTGATGATTTGTTGCTTGGCAGCAGTTAAACCTCCATTGTTTCTGAGTTTTAACTCTATCACATAGATGTAGTTGTTGGCTTCAACCACAATGTCGATTCTGCCAGTACTAATCATCTTTTCCACTTGCGGACGTAATCCTACGGCATACATGATGGAAGTTATAATCAAACGATAACGTTCTTCCATATCCATGCTGGCTAACTTTTTGTTGCTATATGGCACGTCAGCTATTAGTTGCTTCAGAGCATCCATTGCTCCTTGAATATTTCCGAGGTTCATGTCTCTGTAGAATGAGATTTGCATGGTTTGAATGTCCATCTGTGAACGAGCGGTAAGAGCAGGAAGTGCCATCGAATAGAGGGCTTTTCTCACTTCGTAATTTGGAAATCCTAATGTGTAGCTCCACTCATCTTCGGTTTTTATAGTCAGATATCCAGATTGGTAAAGGAAAAGTTCTGCTCCACCTCCTGTAACATCTGATGTTTCTAAAATGTCTCTGTCAATGTAGCATTTCTCGAAATTCTTGATTCGCAATTCGATATTGTCAACAAACTTAGATAATAGGGTGGTTGCACCAGAAGCTACCCAGAAATTCTTGATTCTCTTTTGAGCTAAGGCACATATTAGACTATATGGGTTAAAGATGTCTGTCATGTTTTCACCACTGAAATGATAACCATCGTAATAACCCTTAAGCTTCTGTAATGTTGTAACCTTATCCCATTTATTCTTTTCCCCCAATTCAACCAACTCTTCATGGAAGTATTCGATAATTTCTTGTTGGGTGATGCCGCATACTGCCACATATTCTGGTAAGACACTGAGGTTTGTCAAGTTGTTGAGTACTGAGAACAAAGATATTTGCGTGAATTTAGTGATGCCTGTAATAAACACGAATCTCTCGTCAGTACTTGACGACTTTAGTACAGCAAAGACTTGGCGATAAACCTCTGTGCATTCTTTATGATAAGGAGTTTTCCAAGAGTGTTGGAGAGGAGCATCATATTCATCTACCAAAACAGCAGCAGGTTGTCCTGTGGACTGATGTGCGACTTTTAATATTTCGGTAAATCTGACTGATAGAGAAGATTTTTTCGTAGAGGTGATATGGTATTGCTCTTCGTAATTGCTGAAGGCATAGTCAAAATAAGACTTGATTTCTTCTGCAGTGTTACCTGCAATGCTCATGTCGAATCGAATGACAGGATATTTTATCCAGTCTTTTTCCCATTGCATAATCTTTAGACCATCGAAAAGTTCCTTGTTTCCCTCAAAGTAACATTGCAATGTATCGACAAGAATAGACTTGCCAAACCGTCTAGGACGGCTTAGATAATTGAACTTCCTTCCATTGGCAATTTGCCAAACGAGATCGGTTTTGTCAACGTATTTGTAGTTGCCTGTTCTGATTTCTCTAAAAGAGGTAACTCCTTCTGGCAGTCTTTGTGCAATCATACTGATTCTCCTTATTATATATAGCTGTTTGCAAAGTTAGCACTTTTTCTTGATAATAAGAAGAATAATGAAGTTTTTTAGAAAAATATCATGAAAAATTTTGTGGTTCCGATTACCAGCCATGCTCTTCAAGCGGTCCCTCGGGGACCACGTGATGGGGAACTGGTGAACAAGAGACGGGCAACCGTTGCTCACGTGATGGTCAACGAGTGCCCAAACGGATAGCTATAATTTGGGTGCAACATGTTGATGACTTTTCCTCCTTATTATATATAGCCGTTTGCATAGTTTGCACTTTTCTAAATAAAAAAATCCCATCACTCTCAATGAGAATGATGGGATTCAATGTCTTTAAGCAAATTGCTTTCAGATTACTTACGAAGACCGAGGGCCTTGATGATGGCACGGTAGCGATTGATATCGCGGTCGTACAAGTAATCGAGCAATGCGCGACGCTTTCCTACAAGCTGTGTCAGAGAACGTGTTGTAGTATAATCTTTACGGTTCTTCTTTACATGTTCCGTCAAATGAGCAATACGGTATGAGAACAATGCTATCTGGCTCTCAG
>ERZ773186.1092-NODE-1092-length-23427-cov-46.906598_pt1 | contig 23427 bp, 15 predicted proteins | sample MGYA00581000_ERZ773186 | MGnify/ENA primary metagenome ERZ773186 (study PRJEB29015, sample SAMEA2737752) | human gut metagenome | biome: human gut; feature: human-associated habitat; material: faeces | place: China | collected 2012 ...
GGATGAACATGTTTGTTACGAAGTGAGCCTGCCAAGCAACCTCAACGATGAAACGAACAGCCATACGAGTATCCTTGTTAGCACCGCAGAAACCATCTACAACATAGAGGTTCTTGTTGCAGAGCTCCTTAACAGCGAGATCCTTAACTGTACCCCAAACCTCCTCAGACATTGGGTGGTTATCATTCTTATATTCATCAGTAGTCCACCATACAGTGTCCTTAGAGTTCTCATCCATCACGATGTACTTATCCTTAGGTGAACGACCTGTGTAGATACCAGTCATAACGTTAACTGCACCTAATTCTGTCTGCTGACCCTTCTCATAACCTTCGAGACCAGCCTTTGTCTCCTCCTCGAACAACTTCTCGTAAGAAGGATTGTGAGCGATTACTGTAGCACCAGTAATGCCATACTTTGTCAAATCTAACTTTGCCATTTTACTTTAAATGTATTTAAGTTGTGAAATATTTGTTCGTTTCCTAAATCGCCGCAAAGTTACGAAAAATATGTTTTATAGCAAAGATTCTCATGCATAAAAAATGTATTTTAAAATCTTTTTAGGTTAAAGAAATTAAAAACGAAAGATTTCATCTGAAATTTGCCACGTTGACTTTGCAAAAAATCTCTGCTTAGAGAAAAACAAGCAGAGATTTACACCTATTTATATATAAGAGGATATTTGAAGAAAAATAAGATAGTAACATGTTCTTTCATTCCTCCAGAGAGAAAATAATTGCCCAAACATTTTGCCGTTTCCGAGATTTATTATATCTTTGCAGAAAAACTACAGCTATATGAAGATAAATAATCTGAGCGAGCACAATTGCATCATCAACCGGTATCTGGCAGAGATGCGTGACTGCGATTATCAAAAGAACCGACTGCTCTTCCGCAACAACATTATGAGAATCGGTGAGTATGAAGCCTTTGAAATATCAAAGACTCTTAATTACGAAAAGACTGAGGTGACAACACCGCTCGGTGTAGCCCAGGTCAATCTTCCTACCGAAAAGATTGTCATCGGTACGATCTTCCGTGCCGGACTTCCTTTCCACGAAGGTTTTCTCAATATTTTCGACCACTCTGGCAATGCCTTTGTGAGTGCTTATCGCGAGTATACCAACAAGGAGCATACTGAGGTGGGCGTACATATCGAATACCTAGCCACACCTGATCTTACAGATAAGGTGCTCATCATTGCCGACCCTATGCTTGCCACAGGTATCAGCATGGAGATGGGTATGAAGGCTTTCCTCACCAAGGGCAATCCTAAACATATCCACATTGCCTGTGTTCTCGCTGCACCTGAGGGCATTGAGCACGTCAAGAAGACCTTCCCTGAGGACAAGACTACTATTTGGTGTGCCTCTATTGATGAGGGCTTGAACGAGCATAAGTATATCGTGCCAGGCTTCGGCGACGCCGGCGACTTGTGCTATGGCAGCAAGCTCTAAGTCGCAGGCTTTATAAATTCGTACGCTTTATAAAAAGTATAGCAACTCTACTCTGAAATACTCTTCACTCTTCACCTTTCGGCCCGAAACCCCTGTGTTTATCGGCATTCCGAGGGGTGAAGAGTTATTTTTATCTCTTCACCCTCTCTTCACCACTCTTCACCGACAGGAACGGAAACAGATGCGAAAGACAGATAGGAGAATTGCAAATCAGCCAGAACTGAAGGGTGAAGAGTGGTGAAGAGTAGGTGAAGAGTGCCCGAATACTCTTCACCCCTCGGAATGCCGATAAACACAGGGGATTCGGAGCTTTTGGTGAAGAGTGAAGAGTTTTTCGTCTATCGCCTAAAAAAGCAAATCAGACACTTAAAAGGATATCAGATAAAACCAGTTCCGAGAACTGTTAAAGACAAATTGCCGACTAGCGATTGAAAACTAGCCAATAGCCAAACCCAAACAGCCGACTAGCGGATAAGGCGCTAGTCGGCTGTTCGGCTTCTGCCAGTTGGCTGTCCTACTCAAACAGCCAACTTATCTCCGATAGATAAAACCTTTAATAATGGAACGAGCTGCCCCCCAGGAACTCTCGCAGAAGCGAAGTAGGCGGCAGATTATTATAAGTGCGCTCTTTTAGAACAAAAATCGTATCGTCAAGCGCACAGACAATAAAATAGGAAAAGTTTTTGTTACATAAGACAAAGTTCGTTTTAAATTAATCTTGTATATTTGCACCCATAATTTAATTATTAACAAAAATGCCAAACGTATGAAAAAGATTATGAGAAGTACAATAATATCAGCAATATTAAGCTGCATTTTAACATTAATGGCAAGTTGTTCTAACAACGATGAAAATACTGCGTCATATAGAAAGTATGAGATTCCTACCGATGCGATGATAGAGACTCCAGACAATCAGATCCTTACCATAAATACGAAAGATGACTTTGAAAAGTATTTCAAGAATTGTGTAAGTAGCGCAAAGCCTGACACAAAAATAGAACTACCAGAAGTGAACTTTCTAAAATACACGCTAATCTACATACAAGGAGAATCAACACATGGGATAGCCAAACTAGAGAGTTCCTTGGCGTCAACAGAAAGTTGCAAAATTCTATCCATCCATATAGAACAGAACTTTACAAATGTGATGCAAAGATGGAATGTCGCATATCTTATCGACAGAGAGGATAAGCCAAACATCAAATTACAATACCAAATAATAGAGCCATAGTCTTTAAAGAAAAAGTCCAAAGAAAGAAATCTGGTTTGAAAACTATCTTTGGACTTTTTTGATAAGCTACCCTTTAATAATGGAACGAGCTGCCCCCCAGGAACTCTCGCAGAAGCGAAGTAGGCGGCAGATTATTATAAGGTATACCCTTGAAGTATTTCAGGAACTTAAGCAACCGGTAAGCCTCAGCATATTCCTCACAATTCTCCGGAACCTGCTGCAGCAGCGGCTCTGCCTGCATCTTGATTACAGCCAGTTCATAAAGCATCGCCGTATTGAGCATCGCATCGGCATTCTCCTGGAACGGGAATATCCACTTGTTCTCACCCGCCCTTACCGAAGGCCAGCGATGAATGGTTTCCTGGGCAGAGACACCACGATATTTGTAATCGCGGATGATGCGGCGAAGCAAACGGTTGTCTGTTGTCGGGATATAATTGTGATTATCCAGAAGAATCGTGGTCAGCGCCGAAGCATATACTCTGAATATCTGCTCCTGCGGGATGTGGGCCGTCAGTTCAGGGTTTAATGCATGAATACCCTCTACCACCAGCACATTGTTATCGGTCATCTTCAACCTGTTGCCGCTCTTTTTACTCTTTCCGCTCTGGAAATCATACTTCGGCAATTCCACCTCCTCACCACGGAAGAGGGCGTTGAACTGCTCGTTGATCAGGTCGAGATCCAGGGCATAAATGCTCTCATAATCATATTCGCCCGAAGCATCCTTCGGCGTTTTTTCCCTATCTACGAAATAATCATCAAGCGAAATCTGGAGCGGTTTCAATCCGTTTACGGCAAGCTGTATGCTCAGGCGCTTGCACGAAGTGGTCTTGCCCGAAGAAGAAGGACCTGCCAGCAGCACCAGTTTCACGCCCTTGCGGCTGGCAATTTCCTCAGCAATCTTGGCAATTTTCTTCTCCTGCAGCGCCTCGCTGATATTGATGATATCGGTAGCATGATTGGCATCTATCGCCTGGTTAAAATCGCCTACGGTTCTGATACCCAGGATACTCTGCCAGCGATGATGCTCCTTGAATATCTCAAACATCTTGTCCTGTCGGGTCATTTCGCCCAGCACATCCGGGTTCTTGAGCGAAGGAATGCGCAGGAGCATGCCATCATAATATTTCTCCAGCCCGAAGAGATAGAGCTGCGAGGTATTGGTGAGCAGCGTGCCGTAGTAATAATCCACATAATCACCTATTTTATAATAGGTAGTATAGATAGAGCCCGATGTCTTGAGCAGTTTCACCTTTTCTATATCCCCTTTCTCCAGGAACAGCGCCACAGCCTCTTCGGTAGGCACGGTGAACCGGCGTATCGGCATCCTGGCATCGATAATCTCCTGCATGCGACGGCGGATAATGTTCACATCTTCATCTACAACAGGTCTGCCCAGGCGGATATCTACGTAGAAACCATTCGATACGGGAATGTCAATCACCACATCTGTAGCAGGATAAATGTCCTGTACCGCCTTGCAGAGAACAAAGAAGAGGGTACGGGTATATGCACGCGAACCGGATGAAGAAGTCATATCAAGAAATTCTACATCTTTAGAATTATAAACACGATAATGCATGCCTTCAACCTTGTTATTTACCCTTGCAGACATCGGTCCATGGGTCATTTTGAGGTCAAATGCAGAAAAAATATCAAAAAGTGTGCTTCCGATTTCTACTTTCTGAGATTTTTTATTATTTTTGCAACGGATTTGAATTACTTGTTTCATTTGTATTAAAACTATGTTACAAAATTAAACTAATCTACCAGCTCTCGAAGCCCCCGAAGGTGCTTTTTGAGCACCGGCTTACTCTTTTAAGAAGAGAGACGCCTACAGAGTGTAAAGTTACGAAGAAATTCGGAAACTTGATGTATTTGACAACATTAATTAAGTTATTATATGTCGATTTGGATATTTTTTAAGCTTATTGGAGCACTCGCCCTACTGATGTTCGGTATGAAGACCATGAGCGACAGTTTGCAGAAGATGGCGGGACCACAGCTCCGCCATGTGTTAGGAACAATGACCACCAATCGTTTGACGGGCATCCTCTCGGGTACGCTCATCACCGCTGCGGTGCAGTCTTCTACAGCTACGACGGTGATGACCGTATCATTCGTCAATGCCGGTCTCCTTACCCTTGCCCAGGCGATTTCCGTCATCATGGGCGCCAACATTGGAACCACGCTCACCGCCTGGATCATGAGTGCGGGTTTCTCGTTCAACATCACGGATTTTGTATGGCCGGCGTTCTTCATCGCCATCATCCTCATCTATAGTAAGAAGCGCAAGATTATCGGCGACTTCATCTTCGGTATATCCTTTATGTTCCTGGGCTTGGGTACGCTTCGCCAAACCGGCATCGATATGGATTTGGCTCATAACCAGCCAGTTCTCGATTTCTTTGCAAGTTTCGATCCCCACAGTTTCCAGACCACCATCACCTTCCTGCTCATCGGTAGCATCCTGACCATGTGCGTGCAGAGTTCGGCAGCCGTCATGGCGATTACGATGATTCTCTGCTCCACTGGCGTATTGCCTATCTATCAGGGTATTGCGCTTGTGATGGGTGAGAATATCGGTACCACGGTTACCTCTAATGTGGCAGCACTCACCGCCAACACCCAGGCACGAAGAGCGGCGATGGCGCACATGGTGTTCAACATCTTCGGCGTGCTGTGGATACTCTGCGTGTTCCGTCCGTTCATCCATCTGGTTTGCGGCTGGGTAGGTTTCGACGATATGATGGAGAAGAACGATCCTCATTTCGTTGCCAATGCAGCCAAGCTGTCGTTTGTGCTAGCCGCCTTCCATACTACGTTCAACCTCTCCAACACCTTTATCTTGGTTTGGTTTATCCCTCAGATAGAGAAGTTGGTATGCAAGATTATCCGTCCTAAGAAGAATGCCGACGAGGACGATTTCCGTCTGCGTTTCATCCAGAGCGGTATCATGAAGACTCCGGAAATCTCAGTATTGGAGGCTCAGAAGGAGATTCACTGTTTCGCAGAGCGCATCCAGCGTATGTTCGGCATGGTGAAGGAACTCCTGGGCGAGACCAACGACGATAAGTTTATCAAGCTCTATACCCGCATCGAGAAGTACGAAGGCATCTCCGACAACATGGAGATTGAGATTGCGAAGTATCTCGACCAGGTGAGTGATTCTCATCTTTCTGACGAGACGAAGGCGAAGATTCGCGCCATGCTGCGTGAGATTTCAGAGATTGAGAGTATCGGTGACAGCTGTTTCAACATCGCCCGCACCCTGAACCGCCGCATCCGTGGCAAGGAAGACTTCATTCCTTCTCAGTATGAGCACATACATCAGATGATGGAGCTTGCGGATAATGCCCTCACCCAGATGAACATCACTCTCGTAGGTCATAAGGGGGACAACGATGCCAACCTCTCTTTCAACATCGAGAACGAGATCAACAACTATCGCAACCAGTTGAAGAGCCAGAACATCAACGATGTAAACAACCATCTCTACACCTACGCCATCGGTACGATGTATATGGATATCATCCAGGAGTGCGAGAAGCTCGGCGACTACGTGGTGAACGTAGTGGAGGCACGAATGGGTGTAAGACAGCATGAAGCTTGATTTTTAGTTAAGAGTTAAGAGTTTATAGTTAACAGGGCTTGAATATAGTTAAGAGTTAACAGTTTATAGTTTAAAGGGCATGAAGTTCACAAACGTAATCTCCATGCCCTTCGCTTTTCTTCATCATCTATACTTTTACATTCTATTCTTTTGCAGTTATTCTTTTGCACGTACTCTTCTTTTGCATTCTATTCTTTTTCACGTGCATTCTCCTGGGTTGCATTTTCCTTTTCCAGGAGACTCCATTTGATGCCTCCGTTCTGTCCTGCCACATAATTGCAGAGCGGGATGCCGGGATGATGCAGATTGGAGAGATAGAGAGGCTCATCGGCTACTAACTGATGGCAGACGAAGGTATCGCCCACCGACAACTTGCTGTTCACGCTTTCCATCACCTCGAAGCGGTCATCGCCACAGTATTCTATCACGAGGAGTCTTCCAGGGTTCCATTTTACCTTCACCTGTTCCCCCAGGTTGAGCGCTTCCGCCACGAGTTTGCTTTTCACGAAGAATCGGCTCGAAGAGACGGCATTCTTTCCTGCTACAAACGATTCCCAATCGGGATATCCCACCATACGGGAAAGGAGATTGAGGTTATATACGCTTGGTTTGCAAGATGTTACTACATATCCCCACATACGTTTCAGGGTACTCACAGAGATGGTCTCGTTGGTATATCCCAGAATCTGGCAGGTAAGGAACTCAAAATCCTTTGGTGACATGATGGTTCTTCCCACCAATGTTTCCACCTCGTGTTTGAGTCGTTCGAAATCTTCTTGATTGAAATGTTCTACCATATCACTTTCTTTTTTCTAGTCCATTATTATACAAATAAGGCATTTACGGCGACAAAGATACACAATATTTTCCATTCATTCCACATTTCCTCCCACTTTTTTTGCAACCAGATGAAAATGAATCAAAATGAACCAATTTCGTAGCAGGAAAAGACACATTTCAAGCATCAGAAAAGCTCGTATTTAGTATTAAGAAAACTCATTTCAAGCATCGAGGAATGTCCCCCGAGGCTTTGCCCAACTTTGCCCGGAGCTCTGGGCACTTTTAACCGGGATTGTCGGTTAAAAGCACCCGCGTTCCCGGGCATGGTTGCTCATGTTCCCGGGCATAACTACTCATGTTCGTGGGTACAAAGTGGTAAAAACGTAGTATCGTATTTACCACTTATTTATAGCACCCATTCCAACCAATTCTCTGGTGTTACAATGGCTTTTTCCTTCACATCGTATGCAGAAAGAAAGGTATTCGGAAATTGAGTGTTGGCTCTCTTGGGATTCCACTTCATCTCAAACAAAGAGAATTGTCCGTCACACTCCTCTATATAATCTATCTCCTGCTGCTGGTTGGTTCGCCAGAAATAACTGTTCACATATCTGCCGGCATACTGATTTGCCTTTAACCGCTCACTGATGAAGAAGTTCTCCCACAAGGCACCAACATCCTGGCGAAGCGAAAGTGGAGCAAAGTTCTGCAAAATAGCATTGCGGATACCATTGTCATAGAAATAAAACTTCTTAGCCTTTTTTAATTCCGTGCGAAGATTGCGACTGAATCCGCTCAACTTAAAGATGATATAACATTTCTCCAGCAAATCAATATATTTCTCCACCGTCTTGTTGTCTGTTCCCACCGTTTGTGCCAACTCATTATAAGAAACCTCGCTCGTTACCTGTAAAGCCAAAGCAGTAAGCAATTTGCCCAACAAAGCAGGGCGACGAACGCTTTCTAAATTGAGCAAGTCTTTATAAAGATAACTGTTAGCCAGATTATAAAGCAGCTCCTTCGCATCTGCGGCATGATTAATGACATCAGGATAAGAACCATATATAAGTCGATTTTCCAATGTCTGCTTAACACCCAACAGCCCCTGGGATTTGAGCAACTCTCCAGTAGAAACAGGGAAGAGATGGTACTCAAACTTACGTCCGGTCAACGGCTCATTAAGTTTGCTCTGTAATTCAAACGAGGAAGAGCCGGTTACCAGTAGCTGCACATCGGGAAAATTATCAGTGATTCTTTTCAACACCATTCCGATGTTCTCTACTCGTTGTGCTTCATCAATGACAACAATCCGATGATGTCCGATCAGCAGTTTGAGTTCGGCAGAGTTAATCTGCGACAGCATCTGTATTACCTCCGGCTCATCACAATTCAAAGACAGAGTTGGTTCGTCGTGCTTTCCAAGAATCATTTTGAAAAGCGTACTCTTTCCCACCTGTCTCGCTCCAATCAGGATGATAGCCTTTCCAGCAAACATCCGTGACTCTATCACATCTTGCAGTTGACGTTGTATCATATCATTTAACCCTTTCTATTATTAATAAAGTTCTTTGTTTCAATTCCGGTACAAAGATAAGAAAAAATATCCTAATCCCAAAATTTATACTGATTTTTGGGATTGTAATCCCAAAATTCTATATGATTTTTGGGATTAGAGGCAAAAAAGGATGAAATGAAGCCTTTTTTGCAGCATCATTCTAAATCTTCAAAAAGTGGAATTGGGTCTTCCCCAAAGGAGGCGAACAGGAGAAAAACTGGAGGGCTCGGGGAGTATATTAAATGATGAAACAAAGTTTTTTTGATACAAAATGAAATTGAACCAAAATGAACCAACTTTGTTTCGAATATTTTTGTTATCTTTGCAAACGATATAGCCTCTTCACCTTTAAGGTGAAAGGCGAAGGAAATGATAATAAATAATAAAAAATTCAATAACTTAAAACAAAGCGTATGAAACGACTTTTACTTTTATCAGTCATGTTCTGTATAGGAGTGCTGCAAGGATTTGCGCAATATGCCTCCTTCACATATACAGACGAGAATGGAGTGAATTGGGAATGTAATTTGGAATCCGCTGGTACAACCATGCCCGATGGTTCATGGAAGGATAGCACCTATGTAACCATAAATGGTGCCAGTAACTATGGGGAAGAAGTGACAGTACCTGGAGTTGTCAAATATGAAGGAAAAGACTATACCATCACTCAACTTGGCGGTATTTTCAGCAATAACCAAACTCTGAAAAAGGTTACTTTGCCGAAATCTGTAACTTCGTTGAATTATACTTTCGATGGATGCACGCTTCTTTCCGAAGTAGTGAATACAGAACAAATACTGAGCTGCTCTTATGCTTTTAGCAATTGTAGTTCGTTAAAGAGCATTGATTTAAGTAATTGTGAGACAATAGGAAGTGGCTCTTTCGCAAGCTGCAACAATTTACAATTTGTTAATCTAAAAAGATGCAAAACTATTGAATCACAAGCTTTTCTCAACTGTAGTAAATTACAATCAGTAGGGGACCTTTCAAGTTGTACAACGATAGGGGAAGGTGCTTTCAATTCTTGTTATTCATTGAAATCAATAGACATTAGTAATTGTAACTCTTTAAATGGTGATGTGTTTTCAGATTGTACAAGGCTTGAAGAAGTGAAACTCTCTAAGCAACTAAACCAGATTAAATGGAACACATTTAACGGATGCACAAACCTTAAAAACATAGATTTAAGCAATTGCACATCTATTGGAGGTAACGCTTTTGCAGAATGCCGAAGCTTAACATCTGTAGGAAATACTGCTTTGCTAAGTTCAATCGAAGGATACGCATTTTCGAATTGTGCCAATTTAACAAACATCGATTTATCAAATTGCACTTTTATTGGAGAGTGGGCTTTTCGCGGATGCCCTAAACTTTCCAATATAAATCTTTCTAAATGCAAACTCTTAGAAAACTATGCCTTCATTGAATGTACCGAATTGACTGAAGTTGATTTATCTTCTTGTTCATCTTTGGCATATGGTATTTTTGCATACTGTTCAAAACTCAAAACGGTAAAAGGCATAGAGAATATCACTACGATTCCTGCTAATGCTTTTGCTAATACAGGCATTGAAACTTTGTCATTGCCTTTATGTACAACAATTCAAGAAGGCGCATTTAGGGGATGCACGCAATTAAAGTCAATTGACATCCCTGTTTGCCAATCAATTGGTATGAATGCTTTTGCTAGCTGCTCCCGCTTGGAATCCGTATCTATTCCTAATACAATTAAATCGTTAGGTTACAAGTGCTTCAACGGAAATACATCGTTAACATTGTATGCAAAAAATGTACCTGCTTTAGACCGCTATCCTGGAAATATGGCAGAAACTGATACCTTAGCGTTAGGCAAAAACGTATTAATCATCGTGCCAGAGGAATCACTCGCTGCTTATCAGGCAGCTGATGTCTGGAATACAATGAGCGAGAGAATCTTCCCGTTGGGTACTCAATTTGACTATGATGTAGAGGCTACTGCGCAAGCTAGTACCTCTGGACTTCAGAAAGCGATTGGAGAGAAGAATCTTAGAAGCGTGGTGACTCTTAAGGTAAAGGGATCTATCAATAGTTACGACATCATGGTTATGCGTAATAAGATGGATAATCTCCATCATTTGGACTTGTCTGATGCAGATATCAAGAGTAATTCATACGATTATTATACGGGATTTAGCACTCAAGATGACATTCTGGGTCCTCATTCTTTTGCCGACCTTGACAAGCTATTGACTGTCAAGTTGCCAAAAAGCGTGAAGTATATCAATCAGGCTTTTAACAACTGTAGCCAGTTGCGTTCTGTTGAAATGCCAGAGAATCTGATTTGCGTAGGCGATACTCTAGATAATGAATGGAGCATGGGTGGTGAAGCCTTTAGTAATTGCACCAATCTTGAATATATCATATTCCACAATTGCGAGAAGATTGGAGGAAGTGCTTTTTACCAATGTAATTCTTTGCAAGAAATCACATTGCCAAAGAATCTGAAGCATGTTGGAAGCTATGCATTTTCTCAATGCAGTCAGCTTAAGGACATTATCCTTCCGAGCGAAGTTGAAACTATCAGCTACCATGCTTTCGAATACTGTAATAACCTGGCATCCATTCAGTTTCCACCATCATTGAAGCGCATCGAATCTTATGCGTTCTCAGGCTGTAGCAAGCTTAGCAGCATCAACCTTCCAGGTCTTACAAGCATCTCAGAAAACACCTTCAATGGTTGCAGCAACCTGACAGAGGTGAAGCTTCCTAGTACCCTGGAGCGTATCGGTGACAATGCTTTTTCTAGCTGCGACAACTTGAACAAGGTATATACCTACACTGTCTTGCCGATCAATATCGACCAGAATACATTTACTAACTTCAAGGCTACTACACTCTATGTGCCAACCCAGAGCTACGATAACTACTACTGGAGCACACAGTGGGGACAGTTTAAGGAAATCAAGGAGTTTGATGAGCCTTATACCTATATCTATCTCGACAACGAGTTTACACTCGAAAAGAGATTCGAAGGTACGCCTGATATCGACATCAAGAACAATGGTGCTCTTACCGTAAACGGAAAGGATAACCAGAATGCAGGCGAAGTAACCGTTAAGGGAGATGGCAACAGCTCTGCCGGAACTCTGATTACAGACGGAAACCTGGATGCCAAGAAACTGAGATTCGACATCACTGTCAATGCCAACCAATGGTATTTCTTCAGCTTCCCATTCGATATCAACCTCGCTGACATCAAGACACCAGGCAAATACGTGTTCCGCAAATACAACGGTTCACTCCGTGCCGACCAGGGTACAGGCGGATGGGTTGACCTGGCTAGCGACGAAACTACCCTCAAGCAGGGCGTAGGCTATATCTTCCAGACAGCTCAGAGCGGTAACCTCACCCTGAGAGTAACCAAGGAGAAGTTCGGAAAACTGGATGCCAACAACATCGTGAAGGATTTGAGCAGCTATCCATCTGCCGACGAGCAGAACGCAAGCTGGAACTTCATCGGTAACCCACAGATTAGTTACATGGATGCAGCTTCCCTCGGCTATGACGCTCCTATCACCTATTGGAACGGAAATTCCTACGAGGCTGTGCGCCCAGGCGACGACGAGTTTGCCCTCCAGCCATTCCAGGCATTCTTCGTACAGAAGCCAGTGGATGTAAGCAACATCGAGTTCAAGGCTGAAGACCGTATCACCAAGAGCGAGAGCATCAACAAGCAGAACAATGCACGCGCCAGAAGAATCGGCCGTGGCATCAACCCAGAGCGTCTGCTCATCAACCTCACCCTGAGCGACGGCAACCATACCGACAAGACCCGCGTGGTATTCAACGACAAGAAGAGCCAGGCTTACGAGCTGGATTGCGATGCAGCCAAGTTTGCAGCCATCAACGATGCCCCTCAGTTCTATACCATCGAGGCAAAGGCAGGCAACCTCGCCATCAACGAGCGACCAATGGGTAGCGTGAAACTCGGTTTCGCTGCCAAGAAAGCAGGCAACTTCACCATCTCTGCCAAGAGAATGGACCAGCCTATGCTCTTGCAGGATAACCAGACAGGTGCTACTTACGACCTGACAGAAGGCGACTACCAGTTTGCTTCCAACGCCGGAACCTTCGAAAACCGTTTCGTTCTCGTTCCTAGCAGAGGCACCACAGGCATCGCCGACATCGTGAAGAAGACTGGTATCAACATCATGCCAACCGATGCAGGTATCAACCTCAACGGCGTGGACGGCAAGAAGGTTACCATCTATGCTGCCGACGGCACCATGCTCGCATCGCGCACCTTCGACGGCATGCTCAACCTGATGAAGGGAGTATACATCGTAAAGATAGACAACCTTTCGACCAAGGTGATGGTGAAGTAATCATACGCAGAATGATCAACGGAAATAAAATTCGAGCCTATGAAAAGAATCATCATCCATAGCGTCACCACATGGCTGCTGCTCTTCCTGAGCAGCACCATGCTGATGGCAGCTCTGCCAGACGACGACTTCAACCCCGTAAACCCACCCGACCCGATGATGAAATACAAGGTGGAGGTGGCGTATTCGGAATACGGATATACATCGGGAGGCGGAACCTACAACTGGGGAGACGAAGCCTACATCAGTACTTCTGCCAACAACGAGAACTATCAGTTTGCCTACTGGCTGAAGAACGGAGTGAAATACTCAGAGGAATCCTCCTTTATATATAAGGTGGAAGAATGGAACGTCAAATTCGAGGCGGTTTACGACTACAAGCCGGTGAGTCCGAGCGAACCTCAGCCCATGAACCGATACCGCCTCTATCTGACCACAGACGATGAGGGCAACTGCTCCTTCAACCGCACCAGCGGCGAAAAGGTGGAAGCGGGAAGCTTCGTCTGGCTGTCGGCATATCTCAGTTCGGGGTACATCTTCAAGGGATGGTACCTGGGAGATGAGCTGATCAGCACAGACCAGGACTTTCAATACGAGATGCCTAAGCAGAACGTTACGCTCAGGGCACACATCGTATACAGTCCAAGCAGTCCGAGCGACCCGGGCGGAACGGGACAGGGCAATGTAGACAACAGCAGCGGAATCGATGAAGTTACCCTAAGCCCATCAGCCTACTCCAACCGCATCTACCAGTTGGACGGAACGAGCGCTGCCCAGCTCCAGAAGGGCAAAGTCTATATCAGAAACCACAAGAAATTCATCGCCAGTAATCTGGCGGTGATTTTTCTGCAAATGATAATAAACTAAACTTGATAATATGAAGAGAAAACTTTTACTCTTTTGTATCCTGGCTTTTGCGGCGATAGCTGTGTCGGCACAGAACAACCTGGTGATCAGAAACTTCAAGTATGACCAGTATGACCAGACAGCCAACCTCAAGGGCACACAAAAGAAAGACAACAACGGCAGGACGGCAGCCCTGCTCAAGATTGAGACCAATCTTGACAATCTCGCCTTCGACGGCGGAAGTTATGGTATTGTAACCACCCAGCACAAGACGGGACAATGGTGGGTCTATGTGCCGGAGCGTGCACAGAAGATTACCATCCGACATCCTAAGTATGGTGCCTGCGAGTATTACTACCCATCGGAAATCAAGGCAGCAAGAACCTACACCATGAAGCTTACCCTGGAAGGTATGGATGTTGCCCTGGAAGCTTCCGTTGCAGGTTCAACCATCACCGTGGACGATGAGAAGATAGGAAAGACCCCACAGACCGTCTACCTCTCTTACGGCATCCACCACATCACAGCCCGAAACGGCAACATGTATTATGACAGCAACGTGAACATCACTAAAGAAAGTCCGAAATCATTGAAGCTGCAGATGCAGGATGAAGACCTGCTCTACGGAACCGTGAACCTGACCGTAGCCGACGGCGCCGACATCTACTTCGACGGCAAGAAGGTGGGAACGGGTTCCTGGTACCAGCGCCTGAAATACGGCACCTACGTGGTGGAAACCCGCAAGAAGAACTGCGAGAACCAGACCACATCCTTCGAGGTGGAAGCCAAGAAAGACAAGACCATCAAGGTGAAAGCCCCTATCCCATACACCGGTTCCCTCTTCGTGGTAAGCAGTCCGAAGGTGGTGGGCATCTACAACGACATCAAGCTTCTCTCGGAGAACGGTTTCGCCAAACTGCCTATCGGAACCAACGAAATCACCTACAGACACGAAGGCTACCGTCCGCTCACCAAGACCTACAACGTTTTGCGTGATGCCGAAATCAACGATACCATCAAGCTCAAGCCAATCACCTATCTGAAGAAGACGGGCATCTATGCCGGCGTTGCCTTCACCTACGGCGGAAGCACGATGGGCGTAACGGGAACCATCGGCCTCAACATCTCCAACTTCGACCTTCAGGCTTCCTACACCATGGGGCTGGGAAGCAGCGACGAGGTTTACTGGTATTCCAAGGAAACCAACGTGCAGCAGGAGATAGACACCTACAAGCTCAACAGCTTCGCCGTGAAACTGGGTTACCAGTTCCCGCTGAGCATGCGTGTGGGCATCACTCCGCAGATAGGCTATCTCACCCAGATGCTCAAGAGCGACGGCAAATATGCCGACGGCACCTCGTGCGGCTCCTTCACCATCGGTGCCAAACTGCTCATCGCCCCCGTGTCTCATCTCTGCATCCTCCTCAATCCGGAGTATGCCATCCCAAACAAGAAGAGCGACACCTATAAATCGGTGGCTGATGTGGGCGGATTTGCCGAAGGCGGTTTCTATGCCCATGCCGGCATCCTCGTGAATTTCTAAACTTAATATATTAAAATAGGTATATATGAAGAAATTACTATATAGCAAGAGCATGGCATTCGCCATCCTGATGGCTCTGGCTGGCACCATACAGTCGTGCACCGAGAAGGAGGAAGAGGATGTCTATGCTTCTACGAAGATCGACTTCAATGTAACGGTTTCACCTTCGAGGGTAGACTTGCCTGCCCGCAATGCATCACAAGAGATTCAGGTTACTGCCAACACCGCCTGGGGCGTAAGCTCGGATGTTACCTGGGCACACGTGAGCACAAGCAGCGGCACTGCCAACGGATCCTTCACAGTGACCCTGGACGACAATACCTCACTGGAGGAACGCCAGGCTATCATCACCCTGACTTACGGAACCGAGAAGAAGACGGTGACCCTGAACCAGGCGGCTGCCAAGGCTACCCTCTCTGCCAACGAGGTGAGTCTTGCTGCCAAGAATGCCAGTCAGGAAATCAAGGTAACTGCCAACACCACCTGGAGCGTGGAAACGGAGGCTGAATGGATTCACCTGAGCGCTACCGGCGGAACAGAGAACGGCACCTTTACCCTGACCCTGGATGACAACAAGAGTCTGCAGCCTCGCCAGGCTACCATCGTGGTAAACTATGGCAAGGAGGGCAAGGAAATCATCACCGTGAACCAGGTGGCTGCCGATGCCACAACCTTCGGCAAGGTGCAGGTGAGCGGTATCACCCGATATGAGGCTACCGTGGCCAGCAGTTTCTCGGCGATGTTCGAGGTGCAGGAATACGGCGTGGTTTACTCTTATGTAAACAAGGAGCCTATCATCAGCGAGGACGATCGTAACACCCTGAGCGTCAAGGTGGGTACGGCACCGGCAAGTCAGGGCAGCATCGCTACCAAGCTGAGCAACCTGAAGTCGGCTACCACCTATTATCTCCGCTTCTATACACGCGGTCCGCTCGGCATCGAATACAGCCCAGTGACCACCTTCAAGACCGAGGGTCAGACACCAAGCGAGGGCGACCATGAGACTCCAGAGATATAAATCATCTAACGAAAGAAACAGAAATATGAAAAATAGATATGTATTATTCATGATAGCCTGTCTGCTGGGCATCCAGCTCTGCGGCTTCCAGTTTTCGGGAAGTCAGCTTCATGCTGCCAACATGCCGGGCAAGCCAACAGGCAACGAGCGCATCTTCCTTCACCACCAGGGAGCCGTGAGCCTCTTTGCCGCCGACAAACTGAAAGAGGCGATGGAGGCAAGTGTAGATGGCGACACCCTCTTCCTCACCAACGGCAACTACGGTTTCCAGGCGATGAGCAACGGCAAGGAAATCTACTACGGTGCCAAACCGATTACCATCAGCAAGAGCGTCTGCATCGTGGGCGAAGGAGAAGATACCTACATCGGTGCCCTCGCCATCGACATCACGGATGCCAGAAAGGAATGTCATCTCTACGGCATCAAGTCGAACCTTGCCATCGGACAAAGTCTCGCCAAACTGGATATCCAGAAGAGCTATGTGCTGCTCAGCATCAATGCCAGCATCGACGATACACAGCTGAAATCCAGCAAGCTGAACCTGAGCATCAACGGATGGAGCACAGAACTGAAGGCTTTCCGTGCAGAAAACTGTCTCATCAACAGCTGCAACTTCGGCATCGTTGATTCCGACAACCTGCACATCAGTCTGAACCACTGCAACATCTACGAACTGGGAGGAAGCGGCGACGACGGCGACGAATACATGAACAGTTTCAAGGGCGACATCAGCAACTCCATCATCGACCACCTGAAGGCGGTGGAAGGAGAGACCCGCTATTTCGACCCAGCCGTAACCCTGACCAACGTGCTGATCCGCAAGACATCGGAAGCCTACAATCCGTTTAAGATCTGCAAGCAGACCGGCAGTTTCGCCCTGCTCTCGAACGATGAGATTCTCGATACCACCGGTGCCTGCCGCTGGACCACCGAGACGCTGACCTCGAAGGGATGCATCGGAAACGACAACACGGTGATGGGCGCCCTGGGAGGAACCACTCCTTACTCGCTCACCCTCGAAGCACCCCAGCTTCAGAATCCGGTGCTCGACATCAACAGTTCCAATCATAAACTCATGTTTAATCTCGACATAAAATGATGAACAGACTCTATAAATTCCTCTGCATCTGTGGCATGATGCTGACAGCTACAGTAAGCCATGCAGCGACAACAGCCGACGAGGGCAGAATCTTCCTTCAGCACCAAGGCGTCATCGCCCGCTCCTTTGCGCCGGGCGAGATGGCAAAGGCCATCGAACAGGCTGCCGAAGGCGACACCCTGCTGTTGGCTAACGGCAACTACGCCAGCAAGTTTACCATCAGTAAAAGCATCTCCATCATCGGTGCCGATGCTTCCTACATCAACTGCCAGAACAGCAGCGACTGCATCGAAATCAAGTCTCCAGGCAAGGATTCGCTGAAGGTGAACCTGGAGAACCTCAATGCCACCTCCAGCAACGGACTGCGCATCGAGTTTTATAACGAGATGGAAGACGGTACCTACTATACCCTCGCCCATCCCGTGAAGCTCACCCTGCAGAAGAGCCGCATCCTGGAATTCAGAACCAGCCGTGCCGACATCGCCGCAGTAGACATCGAATGCCGCCGATGCCTGGTATCCTACATGACTTCCCTGCGCACACCAGCCAAGGCATCCTTCTACAACAGTGAGCTTATCAACCTGGGCGACTGCGACAACGTCCGTGCCAACCACTGCTACATCAAGAACCTCTGCGGAGCCGACAATTCGCTGATTACCAACTCCATCATCGGAAGCATCAGCAACACTGACTTCAACGGCAACCCGGGCAACGGAACCAGCGTGGTAACCAATTCGCTCTACAACGCCACCGACCAGGTGTATGCCCTGCAGGACTGCATCCTCATCAAAGAGTCACTTTTGGGAACTACGATTCCGTTTACCTGCAAGTTCACCAGAGAGCAACTGGCAGCCAGCAGTTATCTGGGCACCGACGGCACCGTGGTGGGCATCTTCGGCGGCAGCATTCCGAGCAACATCAGCGATGCAGCCACCCTGCTTGCCCCAACCAACCGTCCGCAGATAACCAATGCATCGGTAAACTGGGACGACACCAAGACCAAAGTAAAAGTGAACGCAAAAGTAACCGCAAAATAAAAGATTATGTGGAAGACATTATTTACAACAGCACTCCTCGGATGCATGACGCAAGCTGCGACAGCCGACACCCAACAGGGCAACTATACCTACTGGATTGACAACGACATCCAGAACGCCAAGACTGCCCAGACGGCTACAGGCAATCTCTCTAACGAGATAGACATCGCCGGCTATGCACCAGGACTCCATACACTCAACATCCGCATGAAGGCGAAGGACTGCAGCTACAAATACTACAGCTACAAGTTCTACATCGCCCCATCGGAAAAGCCAGATACAACTCCGGAGGCAGAGGCAAGCCTCATCGGATATAAATACGGATTCAACGAGTCGGTGACAAACGTGAAGCTCGACAACCTGAAGGAAATCACCTTCACCAACACCCTCTTCGACATCCCTGCCCCTACCGAGTTTGCCAAGGTGGAAGACGGAAAGTTCTCCATCGACAAGGCTAGCAGTACCGTGAAGATGAGCCGAAAAAGCGAGCTCAACTTCAGCATGCAGTTTCAGGGAAGCAACCGCCAGTGGAGCAACATCCTGCACAAGGATACCGTGATTGCCGACAACATCAACAGGCAAGCGGTGGAGCTGAAGCCATACAGCAGCATCAGTCTCGACAAGATAGGCAGGGGCGACTTCCATGCCGTGAAGTTCACCATCGACAAGGCGAACACCTACTATCTGGTATCTTCCAAGGCGAGCAGGATAGCCCTCTACAACGAGGATGGAACCGAGATGCAGCGCTTCAGCGAAACAGATACCCAGCAGGGCAAGGCCACCTATTTCAATACAGGCACCTACTACGCCGTGGTTTACAACCTGGGCAGCAATACCAGTCTGCGCCTCTCTGACAAGCAGAATGCGATGCCTACGCCGGTCATCAACTACAAGGACGAGATGCTGAGCATCTCCTGCACCGATGCCGATGCCAAAGTATACTATACCCTCGACGGAACAGAGCCTAATGCCCAGAGCAAGCTCTACAAGGAGGCATTCAAGCTCGACCACAACGCCACCGTCAAGGCGATAGCCATCGGCAAGGACTGTGCCGACTCCTATATCGCCACCTATCAGATAGACAGCTATGCCGTGGCAGCGCCAACCATCAGCTACAGCAATCTGCACATCAGCATCACCACCCCTACCGCCGATGCCAAGATTTACTATACGCTGGACGGAACAGAGCCTACCAGCAAGAGCAATCTCTACACCGGTCCGGTGGAGCTGATGAAGAACTGCACCGTGAAGGCGATAGCCCTGCGCAACGATTACCACGACTCGCCAGTTACCACTTATCAACTGAATGTGGATAACCTAATCTGTGCCGTGCCAACCTTCAAGCGCACCGGCAACAAGCTGGAGCTTTCTACCGCCACAGCGGGTGCCAGCATCTACTACACCACAGACGGAACGGAGCCTACCATCCAGAGCCAGAAGTATGACAAGGCGATTGATATCCAGCACAATGGAACCATCAAGGCACTGACGGCGATGGACGGACATATCACTTCTACCACAGCTACCTTCGTAATCAGCGACATGCAGGCAGCGGCTCCGGTGATGAGCATCGTAGATGATAAACTGGTGATTTCGTGCAGCACTCCGGGTGCGGTTATCCACTATGAGATTGGCGAGGACAAGGAACCTTCGGAGTCTTCTCCTATCTATACCGAACCTATCGAGGTGACGGAGAACATGACCGTGAAGGCTATCGCCTTTGCCAAGGACTTCAACACTTCGGATGTAGCCATCTTCAGTCCATACGTCTGCAAGGTTCCTACCTTCAACGTATCCAACAACCTGCTGACCATCGCTTCGGGAACAGAGGGGGCGGAGATTTACTACACCAGCGACGGCACGACGCCTACCGTGAAGAGCCAGAAATATACGGGTCCTATCAGCCTCAACCACAACGCCACCTACAAGGCGATTGCCGTGAAGGACGGACTGCTGGTTTCCGTGGTTAACAGTTATACGGTGGATTACTTCAAGGCATCCGAGCCTACCTGCACCTTCGCCGATGGCAAGCTTACCATCAGCAGCAACATGGCGGGAGCCGTGATTCATTATGAGATTGGCGGTTCTACCCCAACCAGCAGTTCTACCATCTATACCGATGCGTTAACGCTGACCGACAACCGCCCAGTGAAGGCGATGGTAACGGCAGAGGGCTTCAACAGTTCGGAGGTGATGACCTATGTGCCAGACTATTTCGCCTGTGAGCCTGTGAAGGAGGCTTCCTATAACGGAAGAATCGTGAAGCTCGATGTACCTACCGAGGATGCAGCCATCTACTACACCACCGACGGCACCGAACCAAGCGACGCTTCCTTGCGCTACGACGCAGAGAATGGCATCCAGATAGATACCCTCTGCACCGTGAAGGCTATCGCCATGAAGCAGTGGCTCAACCCATCGAAGGTGGCATCCTATACTCCTGCCTATTGCTACAACGGCAAGACGGCAAGTCTCACCGAGGCGGGCAATCTGGCGAAGGCGATGGAATGGTGCAACGGTGAACCTGCGGACAACACGCTCCAGGTAGTGGGCAGCCTCAACGCCGAGGACATCGCCCTGATTGCTTCCTTCGAGAAGCTGCAGCATCTGGATCTGGCGAAGGCGAACATCAAGGGCAGCACCGAAGGCGGAAAGGCCGTAGGCGATAACACCCTGGCAGACCAGGCATTCGCCAACATGAATCTGAAGACCGTCAGTCTGCCTGCATCGCTCACCGCTTGCGGCAAGCAGTTGTTCAGCAACAACAGGAAGTTGGCTGCAGTAACCTGGAATGCCAACATCAACATCGCCGCCGAGGTATTGGATGGCATCAACAATCCAAACCTCCTCTTGTATGTAAATGCCAAGAGTTATGCACCAGCCACTCTGAAGAACGTGGTAGCAGCAGGCGTAGCCGAGTCGATTACGCTGAGCGACATCGTCGATGGAGAAGCATCCGACGGCGTCTTCTTCTGTCCTTCAGCCTTCGTGGCAAAGAAGATTACGTATACCCGTAACTTCCAGCAGGCAACGGTGATAGGAACCAGCGAGGGCAACGAGACGATTTCCCTGCCATTCGATGTTCAGGAGATGACGCACGAGACCAATGGCAAGATAGCGCCATTTGCCAAGGGCTTGCCGACAGGCGAGGCGAAGCCATTCTGGCTCTACGATTTAAGTCAGGGTGCAGCCACCTTTACCCGTGCTGCCGATATCCAGGCATACAAGCCATACATTATCTGTATGCCTAACTCGGAGTATTATTCTGATGAATACATCCTGGCTGGCAGGGTTACCTTCTCTGCCGAGAACGCCACCATTGCGGTGACCCGCAATGAGGTGGAGAGCAATGGTCAGAAGGATTTCGTCAGCAACTTCGAGCAGTTGTCGCAGCAGGATGGTGTGTATGCATTGAATGTTGGGGAGGCGTACCAGGATTACAAACCGGGCAGTGTCTTCGTAAGTGATGCCTTTGTGGTGCATCCGTTCCAGGCGTACATCCAGAATGTAACCACCACGGCATCCCGTTGTCTAGCCGTCTTCGACGAGGCAACCACTGCCATTGAGTCGATTCCGATGAAGCAGGTAGTGGGCTTGGAAGCATGGTCAGAGGGCAAGACGCTCCATATTCACAGCGACATCACGAGATGGGTGAACATCTTCTCTACGAAGGGCATGCTCATCAAGACCGTGAAGATTGCAGCCGGAGAAACAGAAAGCATAGAGTCTCTGCCATCCGGAGTGTATATTGTGAACCAGAAGAAGATAGCTATCAAATGATAGTCCATCCCGATTATCTGGGATTTAAACGATGAAAAAAGAGGGTGTGGCACAAACCACATCCTCTTTTTTAAAATTAATACCTGCCACTCTCCGTGTTTTCTTCCGCCAATACGTTTCAGCAAGCCTTTCTTCTGTAATTTTGCTATAATGAATTTTACTCCACCAAACGAAATTCCATCTATGGAATCTGCAATTTCCTCTCTGGTTGTTTGCGGATGAGCCATTATGTATCTTAGAACTTCTGCCTGTATAGGCTCTAATGCCTTTAGGATAGTATTACTATCCTTTTGGGTGGTGATATCTATCTTTGGGATAGTATTATTGTCCTTTTGGATAGTTCTCGGTATCATTACCTTAAACTCTTTTCCGTTTACGTCGTTTTCCAACCGAATATCGGGATATTCTGCAAGAATACGGACGATACCCGATAATTATGTGTATTTTTATAGCGTCAGTTCCCACCAAGCCTCTCAACGAAGCTCAAATGCGTGGGGCTTTTTTATATATATACGTTGACCCCAAAAATTCTCCGAAGTTACAAAGCATTATATTTCTTTTAATCTTTTCAACTACAGACTTTTATATAGTTTTATCAATTAGATTTTAGTCGGAATCATTGCAAATCTTTCCGACTGTAAATTTAAGATTTTTATTTCATAGAGCCCATACAGAATCTAATTCTTTTATAGTTTATAGAACTTTCTCATGTGATAATCTTCTATCCTCGAATTTCAAGAAATTTAGCAAACCTTTGTGCCTACCGTCCCCGAAGGGGGCGAATGTGAATAACCGCTGGTGGAATGACCGAAGGGAATGGAACCTGCGGATAGTAGATGCTCTCTCCAATCGTCCCCGAAGGGGGCGAACAGAAGCAAGACTGGATGAGGTTCGCCCCCTTTGGGGACGATTTCTCCCTCCTGATACTTGTCCGCAGGTTCCATTCCCTTCGGTCATTCCACCAGCGGTTATTGAAAGTTGGCCCCCTTCGGGGACCATCTGTTACCAACGAAGCAGGTTTTTTATATCATCAAAACAAGACGTTTAACCCACATTGCAGCAGCCTTTGGTGAAAAACTTAAAGATTCCTAACGAAAT
>ERZ773186.1093-NODE-1093-length-23412-cov-5.841632_pt1 | contig 23412 bp, 21 predicted proteins | sample MGYA00581000_ERZ773186 | MGnify/ENA primary metagenome ERZ773186 (study PRJEB29015, sample SAMEA2737752) | human gut metagenome | biome: human gut; feature: human-associated habitat; material: faeces | place: China | collected 2012 ...
ACCTACGAAAAACAAAGCCGGGTTTTTGTCTATACTCCATTGGTCAAGGAAGACGAATATATTCGGCAGGAAAGTAATTCTTTTTTAAAGCGATATTATAATGGTAATATCACTTCTATGCTTGCCTCTTACATTGAGGATGATAAATTGTCTGAAGAAGACATTGCCAGCTTACGGAATCTTCTTTCCAATCATTAACCATGGGAGGAGCATATTTTGATATATTTTAGTTTTCGATTTTTACTCTGTAATGCCATCATTTGTATTTTTTTAGGTAGTTTACTGGGATTAAAAAATTTATTGCAAAGGCAATTATCCGCACGTATGCAATATAATCTTTCGATTATATTTCTTGCCGTTCTAATTGTTCCCTTTTTACCGATAAACTCTGCCCCCTCTTCTATATCGTGGAGACATTTGCTGACAGCCAGTTCAAGTACCAATGGTGACATTCAAACCACTTTTCTTTCTGGTAATGGTTATAATTTGGATAAAATAAATGATTTTGCTGTCTCTGTCAGCACCCAAATACCAACTTTTATTCACACATTACTTGTATTTTTCTGGAGTATCGGTATATTCATAATGTTTTTTCTTCTCAACCGCTCAGTAAAACAAGTAAAAGCCTTATATAGTTCTGCTTTACCTCTTCAAAATGAAGAACTAAACGCTCTTTATATAGAATGTTTAAACGAAGTGAACAGCAAGCATACCATTCCGATTTATAGTACAGCATTTTTGAAATCTCCTGTTTTGGCTGGTTTCCTGCATCCTCGCATTTATCTTCCAATTCACTTGATTTCAGATTTTAACGCTGGAACTATAAGCTCAACTGATATTCGATATATGCTTCTTCATGAACTGCAGCACTACAAGCATAAAGATATTCTAATTGGATATTTGATAAATACAGTAAATGTTTTCTACTGGTTCAATCCCCTAATCTGGTATTTTCTAAAAAGAATACGGCAGGAACGCGAACTTGCCTGCGACAGTGCTGTATTACAATTATTGAAAGAAACAGAATACAAGTCATATGGAAATACACTGATTAACTTTGCCGAAACAATAGCTCTGTCTCCATTCCCTCTTACTATGGGAATCAGTGGAAATATAAAACAGTTAAAAGGACGCATTTTAAATATTGCATCATTCCACCAACCTACTTTTAAACAAAAAATTCGTGGATATCTTATATGCATATTCGTCTCTACTATCATCATTGGATGCATTCCCATACTTTCTGTTTATGCTTCTGATCAGACTGGCTATCATTTTGACACAACCGAAAAGAATATTACTCAGCTAAATCTTTCTTCCAATTTTGGGGACTACACCGGAAGTTTTGTTTTATATAATCAGTCTGCTGATAAATGGAATATTTATAATATGGATCATGCTTCCACACGTGTATCACCGAATTCGACTTATAAAATATATGATGCATTACTTGGCTTGGAATCTGGAATTATTACACCAGAACATTCCACTTTCACATGGAATGGAGAACCATATCCTTTTCATTCATGGGAAGCCGATCAAGATTTAACCTCGGCTATACATAATTCCGTAAACTGGTATTTTCAGGCAATTGATTCACAGGCAGGTTTTGAAGCCGTAAGAACATTTTTACAGACAATAAACTATGGGAATCAGAATACTGGAACAAATCTAAATCTCTATTGGACAGATTTCTCTCTGAAGATATCACCCATAGAACAGGTGGAATTGTTACAGGATTTCTATCAAAATAATTTTCATTTTGACAGTAAAAATATCCAGGCAGTAAAAAAAGCCCTGCTGCTTTCCACTACTTCTTCCGGTTCTCTTTACGGGAAAACAGGAACCGGGCGTGCCAATGGTAAAGATGTCAATGGCTGGTTTATCGGATACATTGAAACAGCGAATAATACTTACTACTTCGCAACAAATATTCAATCCTCTTCTGGTGCAACTGGAAGTCAGGCTACCGAAATAACAGAATCTGTACTTTCTAATCTTGGTATTTGGAAATAAATAAAGAGAACTGATAGCATAATTTCCCGTTATCAGTTCTCTTTATTTCATTCTTCTCTACTGATCAATTCTGCAAATTACCTAACCGGTACTGATACCTCGGTATATTATCAATACCATTATCTAAAATCCTGTTTCCAACATACTGAATCGTTCCATCATCCTGAATTTTCATCGTAAGTTCGTGTGTAATAACAGCATCATTACATACAACAGAATCACATACTGCATGAATTGTCAAAACAATGGTTCCATCTTCATTATGCCTGACTTCTGTTACTTCCGGTAAAGACAAGCCAAAATGTGTTGGTGAATAATTACCACATCCCAATCGTTCCCAGATAAACACATTACTTTGTTCATCGTAGACCGCCCATTCTTTCAATTCTTCTTTTGTAACAGGAAGATATGTCATAATTACATTTTCGAACTCTTCTGCTGGAATTCCCACAACCTCTTTTTCTGCAGTAAATTTTTCTCCATATTTCATTTGATAAAAATATTCATAAAGTCCATTATAATCCAACCCCTGCATATCCTCCGCATTCCAGTTTGAACATAACAGATTGTTTCCCTGATAGCCGAACGTACTCACATATTTTTTTGAATATTCCCGACACTCCTCACTCAAAGGCTTTACCCGGATAATACAACTTCCATCTACAATCTCTGTCACTTCCGGTGGTTCAGGTACGCATAATTCATAACAGAAATTCCCATTTTCAGTATATGCCCATTCTTTTATTTTTGATAGCGATATGTATGTAAGTACAGGCTCTGTATCCTCACTCCAGATCATTTTTGCGGACATCACACTCATTTCTTTTCCATCATAACTATATTCTTTTCTGGTAATTCCACCATCTGTATCTGCTTCATATAAAATTACACTTCCTTTTTCTTCTTGTTCTGCAGATTTTAAAAATTGTTCCATCTTCTGATAATTATCCATAACAGAATAATGATCGGAACCAATGACCGGATTCCCATTTTGTTTGATAATTTCTTTCATCCGATTCATCATTTGCTCAGCAGTATTCTGATCTGCTTCTTGTATTCCATTATATTCAGAATAAATATCTCGGATAATGTCCATAATTTCTTCACAATCGTTCACAGCTTCCTTTTTCTTGTCTTCATCGATTGGTAGATTATATCCCTTATCCGGATTTTCCATGGTAGTGTTTTTCTGATTCTTCTCATTTTTTACATCTGTGCTGTTTAACGATATCTTACTTTCACAGGAAGTCAGAATCATTCCTATACAAAGTACTAACAAAATACTTTTTCTTTTCATATTGCCCCCTAATTATTACTGTAATTCTCTTCCCACTCTTCTTCTGTTAACCTTGGCATATACCACCCTGCATTTGCATTTTGATCTGACTTGATTACCTTATTTGATAAATACTGGAAACTTCCGTCTTCCATAGGTTTTATCATCAATTCACTGGTGATTGCCTGATCTAACATTCTGATTTCCCATACTGCTTCTATCGTAAGTTTTAATGTTCCATCTTGTAATTTTTCATATGAGATAACTTCCGGATATGGCTCATATGGGAATTCACAATCATATAACCCTCGCGGTCTGTATCTAAAAGTTCTATTATCAGAGTTATAAAAAGTTCCTTTTTCAATCTCGGTATTACTAAATGGTAAATAGGTCTTTATAACCTCCTCAAACTCATCTTCTGGAACTTCATATTCTGCTCCACCATAATTTGCTTCATATGGAACTTGCTTTCCATATTTCATATAATACATTTTTTCATAAAGATCATAAAAATCAAGTTCCGTATAATTCTGGTTATCCCAATTTGTAATCAACAGATTATTAAGTGCATACCCCAACGGCATAACATATTTTCGATTCAATTCCCGGCATGTTTTATCTAATGGCTGCACTCTGAATCCAGTTTCACCCGGTGCTCCATCAAATCCCGGTGGATGATATTCCTCCAGAAACAAGTATCCTTTTTCTGTATATTTCCACTCATATGCTTCATATTCATCATAATAATTAGCCTGTGGACTATTATCCTTCCATTTAACCTGACATAATCGAACATTTATCTTTCCATTCATTGACTCTAAATGATATTGTATAATTTCCCCTTCATCAAATACAACAACAATATCTACTGCTGCCTGTTCTTCTTTCTCTGCTGCTTTGCAAAAATCTTCTACTTTTTCACGATTGACCATATCAATCTGATTATCACAATCTACTGCCGCATATCCTTTTTCTTCCAGACAATTGATAATTTTTCTTTTCACCTTTAATGTATTTAACTCCGACTTCTCCTTCATATAAACAGACCGAAAAGTTTGTGCTGTTTTCTTTACTTCTGCATTCATTTCAGATTCTACGGTTTCTTTCTTTTCTTCTTTTTCCGTAATTCGATTTTGGCCGCACCCTGTAAAAACAATAAGAACTATCAATATCATCGCAAATTTCTTACATATGTAATAATTCCCCGTAAAAATTTTTTTATTTTTCAAAATATTCCTCCAATACGGTTGCATCCTTTTTAACAACATAACCACTTCCACCGATTCCTTTCACATTCTCAACCATACTGATAAGAAGAATTGGTTTGTCCACGCTTTTATCTGCCGTAAACACCGAAAACCACCCGATTTCTTTGCCAGAAGTATCTTCTTTCGTTGCCTTCAACTCGGCTGTCCCTGTTTTTCCAGCCAGCAAAATATCGTCACGATGTGCAGCATATCCGGTTCCTTCCGGATCATTTACAACACCTTCCACCCCTTGCATAATTTCTTCTACATTTTCTTTGCTAAACGCATTTTCTATCCATGTTTCACCGGATGCTTCTTCTTTGTATTTCAAATACGGTTTTATCATATTCCCTTCATTTAAAAATGAAGTATAAATACTTGCCAGATGTAATGGATTTACAAGAATCTGCCCTTGCCCATAACCACTATCTGCCAATTGTATTTCTGTTTCTATTTTATCTGTATTGGAATATGTTGATTCCTGCATCGCAATCTCAAACGGCATATTCTGATTAAATCCTATTTCATTTAAAGTATTCATAAAATTCTCACTACCAATTTTAAGAGCTGCCTTTGCAAAATAAATATTATCAGAATAGATAATTGCATTTTTCATAATAACCGGTTCATATTCATGAAGTGTTGTTACTTGATAAGATCCCCAAGACGAATCTTTCTGCCATGCCAAACCTTCATTTCCAAAATCTTCTTTTGGATCTATGCTTCCCGTTTTCAACCCAATTCCTGCCACAACTGGTTTAAATGTTGAGCCAGGACACCATGCTTGACGAAAACGATTATATAATGGCTTCTTTTCATCTTCGTTTAATGATGTCCATTTCTCTGATGATAAGCCCCGTATAAATTCATTATTATCATAAGATGGGGTACTTACCAAAGCCAATACTTCTCCCGTATAAGGATTCATTGCGACAGAACACCCCGGATCTTCTTTAAACTGCTCGTATAATGATTTTTGCAAATCGGAATCTATCGTTAATCTTATATCCATACCATCTTCTTTAAAAATACTTGCAAGAACCTCTTTTACTTCCCCATCACTATCCAAAATCTTTATATCACAACCATCTTTTCCTTTTAATTGCTTTTCGTATAACTTTTCCACCCCAGATCTTCCGATTACACTTTCAGCTGAATATCCTTCCCCTGGATGATTTTCCAAATCTTCTGCTGTTACAGACTGTACATAACCAATTAAATGAGCTGCTGCTTCCCCTAACTCATAGGTTCTAACTTCCACATCTGATAGCATAACCCCTGGAATTTCCAAAAGTTTATTCTGACAATCCTGCTCCTCAAGTGTCTTTTCTTCTGGCTGTATTTTCATTAAATCTATTTCTTCTACTTTCGGAATAGTTTCAATTGGTACAAAAGAATCTTCTTTTACCCACTTTGCTGTGAGTTTGTTATTTATTGTTTCTACATCTATCTCTAATAACTCCGCTATTTTTTCAATAGATACATTCCTGTCTTCCAGCTTTCCCGGTATAATGCCAACTGATGTTGCTACTCCTTTTCCTGCAAGCATTTTACCATCTCGGTCTAATATTTCTCCTCTCTCCGCTTTTGATGTAGTAACACTTATTTTATCATCACTCTCTAAATCTGGAAAAATCAGGCTATCCTGCCATACTAATTTATATCCCTGTTTCGTTTTCTTCAGTTCTGCCATATTGTCAAATTGTATTGTTCCGGCAATTGTATTACATGATGTTTCATACGAAAGCGTAACTGTATCTGCTTTTTTCTCTTTCACAGTTACATGACTGATTTTGATGTCACTGACCTCTATTCCTTCGTATATCTTAGAATTTCGTTGTATGTATTCTTCTTTTGTCAGATAAACTTTTTCATCTGAATCTATCATAGTGTACATTACTTCATATTCCTTTTTTTCAATATGGTTCATATATTCCATAAGTGTATTTTCTGGTGATTCCGTTATAGTCCTTTTTAATAAAATACCTCCTGAAACAGCAATTACTGTTATAGCCACTATCAGCCCAAAAATCTTACAAGTGTAAGATTTTTGGGTGCTTTGCTTTTTCCGTTTTCTTTTCATAGATACCCCTTTCTTCTAATTATTTTATTTTTCTAAATCTTACACCTGTAATATTTAGAAGTCAAGTCTATTTTTAGGAATTGTATACAACGGATTCAATATTAGACTATCTTTTGTATAAAGTCCGTCATAATAATGCCAGGTAAACTCTGCTCCTGCCAGTGCTGCATTCCCCTGTGCAGTTGCTTTTCCTGTCTCCATATCAATCTTGAACAGGTCTACCAGTGTCTCTGTTACTTTCGGAACATCTGAAACATTTAATGTAACTGTTTTTCCGGCTTCAACTTTCAGACTGCGTACTGTCGTATCCAGCTTATATCCCTTCGGTGCAGAAAGCTCTTTGATATAAACAGTCCCTGCAGTCACTTCAACCTCATTTGTATCTCCATTCTCATTTGTCGTAAGTGTTCCAATCTGATTACTGCAATTCTGGTCTGAGAATATGCCAAAGGTTGCCCCTGCAATGGAATACATCGCATTTCCATTTGTGACACTCTCATTTGCGGTTGTCTTTTTTACTTTTGCATTTCCGACATTCAGTTCTGCCCAAAACTGTCCGATGTCTTGCCCTTCTCCGGTGTAAATGTAACCGCCGCATTTATATCGTCCCTTATTTGCCTTCACAAATGATTTTGCTCCGTCATACACCTCATTCTGAATATCCTGTGAAATCTCGGAATAGACTACCCGGACATTATCACACTGCCAACCCAAATGCTCACTTAAACGCTGCCACACAAGACACTGTTCTAAGAGATATGCCTGATTTGTACTCAGGTTACTGTGACTGCCTACATACTGTTTCATATACTCAAGCGACAATGCCACATCTTCGATCTGTGCAGCACTCATGCTGGCACTTGCATCATGTCTGGTTTTATACCCATTCTTGAATCCATTGTTAATATCTACACAATAGGCGGTTTCGCCTTCTACTTTCATGTGTCCTTCGTTGAAAATGCTTTTAATTGTTCCGTCATTCATCAAATGTTCTACATGTCCAACTCTCTCTGCGGATTCTGTTCAATACTGTGTTTCCGCTGCTTGAACCGATGTGATCGGTACTGCAGTTAAAATCGTGGTCAGGGCAAGAATCCCTGTACACACTCGTTTCCATATCTTCTTCATTTTCTACAATTCCTTTCTTTTCAATCAAAAAAAGACGTCCGTCTGGAACGCCTGCTGTTGCTTTATGTTGTTTGCTCCCTGCTGTCATGCAGGGTATGAGAATCTCTGACTTGCCGAAAGAGAAGATGTTCCCGGCTCCTTATTGTCTTTTCGGCTGGTAATCTGCTGGTAAACCAAAGGGGTAGGGTGTGGGGAGGGGAAAACAGAAAAAGGCTGATTTCTCATTGACCACCAACGGGTAGACTTTTCCCTTGGTGTCAAAATGCCTATCGTTCCCTGCTTTTTTCCCGTTTCCGGTATAATTCCAGTGCTTTGATAATGGTTTCTTCCATTTTCTGCTGTGTAGTTCCCGATGGAAAGTATTTTTCCAGTCGGTTCTTCGGGATTTTCCACTGCTCTACCTGATTTGGCTTCTCTTCTGACATAATCGACAGCAAAACATCTTCATTCAACCTGCCCTCTGCTGAAAATTTGCGGATTTTAATTGCCTGGGCATGACTTGGGGTACAAGCCTCCGACTCCATGGTGTCGTACAATATCTCCTGTTCCTCTTTCGGCAAATAAGACAGCTCCACCGCCGGACGCATAGAAATCTTTTTGTCATCGACCATTTCTAGGATTTCCGGGATAAGCTCCGTAAGGCGGATATAGCGGCGGATTGTTTCTCGACTTTCTCCACTTTGTTCTGCAAGAATGTCTCTTGATTTTACTCCTGTATCTTCACTAATCCATTCTCCAGCAGAAACAGCTTTTATAACTTCTGTAAGCTTTAGAAGACTGTTTCCTATACCACCTTGATAATATTCATTTGTTGGACTTATCTTACTATACAAAGTTTTTAACTGCTCTAAATGCTCATCCAAATTTAAAGTTTTTCCAGAGTCCGGATACTCAGCATTCATTCTGCGCTTAATAATATCTGTAATTTCCTCACTTGTTGCTTCTTCACACGATGTACCTCTTCTAATATATATTCTATTTTTCTTTAAATTGGTACTTTCTTTCATCGACATAAATGGTATAAATCTCGGACAATCTTTAATAACCATCATTTGATATTTGTGATTTTGCAATTTTTCATATTCTGAAGAATCATATACAAAATCATATACTTCATACTTCAGTTCAGTTGAAATATAATTTTTAATATCATTTGATATTTTGGCTTTATCTACAATCTCTTCAATTCCATCATAAGAAAAACTTTTATCTTCCTTTTCTTTTACTCCAAATATAATAATTCCGCCACCAGAGTTAGCAATCGCCAACATTTCTTTTACTAACTTCGTCGGTTCTATCCATTTTTCTTTAAAATCAATAGAATTATGCTCCCCTGTTTGTCCCTTTAAAAAATTCCGAAAATTATCTAAAGTCGGTTCCTGTAGTAAGCGATAAACTATATCTTTTAATTGATCTGGTAATTTCATAAAATATTCCACACCTTTCATTTTTCCAAACAGTACATATCTTGTCTTATATTTCAATTATAGCAACTCTTCAACCCCTATACACTATTTTTTTCAAATTCTATAATTAAAAAGCAGGCAATGAAAAGTCACAAAACCTCTTCATCCACCCGCTTTTCACCTATATTCTCACCACTACCACTTCCACAACATCTAGATGTTCAACCACCCACATACCACAAAATACCACCTGTTTTGTAACCTTCTCATGCTAGGAGACAAAGTACTCCACTGCGTTATTTGGAAAGAACTCTTTAAACTCCCCATATAACTGCACTGCAAGTGTCTTATTATGTGCAATGATCAGCGTCGGTTTATTCAATTCCTGAATGACATTCGCCATGGTAAATGTCTTACCAGAACCAGTGACACCAAGCAATGTCTGGCATTGGTTGCCTTCCTTAAACCCCTGAACAAGTTGTTCGATGGCTTGGGGCTGATCGCCGGTTGGGGAATATTCTGATACTAATTTGAAATGATCCATGTGAGTCTCCTTTTACTTTATCTTGAATTCCGATTTCAAATTCAATTCTTTTACAATGAGATTATTTGCTTTTTTAAATTCTGACTTACTAACCGAATAATCATTAAGTTTCATCTGAAGCCAAAATTCCGGGCTTACTGCAATGCCTGTCACGTCATACTTAATTTGAGTTGCTAATAACGTATATAAAGAGATTGCTCTATATTTTTCAAACTGCTTCGTTTTCGCTTTTTCATAATTTTCTTTTTGCATAGTCGCTGCAATTAAAATTGCCTTTTCTGAACCATATCATGTGATACTTTCCCCTTACCTTCAAGTACCTCTCTTCTGTTATTTCTTAAAAATTGATTTGTCTGCTCTACCCAATCTTGCATACTCATCAATACTTCATCTTCAGCCATCAACTCTGCATAATCAATAAACATTGTAACAAGCCTATTTAAGCGTGATAATTCTTTTTCATTTAGGTAATTCTTTGCAACACTAATATCTCTTTTCAAAATTTTACCATCCGGAGCATCTTTCCACGTAGTAAGTCCCATAGCAGGTTTCTCAGCATTTACTCGTTCATAAACTAATTCTGCCGCTGTCTTTCCGGTAACTGCAAAATAATCTTTTCCAAACAGCTTACCATTTTTAAGCATATCATCATTAAGAACAAATCCTTTAGTAATATATTCCTTTAATGTTTTTGTTGCCCATTGACGAAACCTTGTAGCTTTCTTAGAATTAACCCGATATCCGACCGCTATAATTGCATCTAGATTATAAAATTCCGGTTCTCGCTTGACCTTTCTATTTCCTTCCATTTGAACTATTTCCATTTTGGAAACAGTTGCCTCTTTAAAAAGTTCTCCTTCCTCAAATATATTAGATAAATGTTTTGAAATCGCCGGTACATTGACATCAAATAATTCTGCCATTGCCTTTTGCGTCATCCAGAATGTCTCATCTTTAAAAACAACATTAACACATATATTAGTACCCTCCACTTGATACAAAACAATTTCATGTTCTTGAATCATGTACATCTATCCTTTCTATTCTTTTCAAGCTTATCTAATATCACTAATTCAGATCAACTGTAATAATTACGTTTTTCTCAATTGGGGAATTCAATTTCCCTAATTGACGCAGTTTAGGCAAATTTTGCCTAATCAGTTCACAATTTACATTTTCCTTCATTATTCTCAAAAAACTCTATAATCTGCTTCACCAATACCGGATAATAATTATTCGCATCCACACCTACATCATATCTTCTAATTCCGTCTGCTTTATTCTGCAAATTATATTCTTCATGGGCATGTATGTGTCCATGTAATTGAATACTCCCACTATTCTTTTTCGGCCATGACAGCATCGGATAATACATCAATGCAAAATAGAGGCCATTCAATGATACTGTCTTAAAATCACATATTTCCTCAAACAATTCCAAATCATCTTTCTTGTCATGATTTCCTTTAATCAGAATCTTCTTTCCGTTCAACCTGCTAATCAATTCATTTGCCCTATCCATCGGTAGATGATGACTAATATCTCCAAGAATATACACCGTATCATTTTTATGTACTACTGCATTATAATTTTGAATCAAAATCTGATTCATCTCTTGTATATTTTCAAAAGGACGATTCTGCATGCTGATAATTCCACGATGCCCCAAGTAAATCACTTGTAAAGTAAATCATGTTATCGTCCTCCTTCCCCCATTACGAATTTTTCCTGCAAAAGTCACAAAACTAATATTTGCGGATAAAACAGCACTCGGAAATACCTGAAAATACTAACCTCCGGTCCTGTCATATTTTTTACTGTTTGTTCTTGTAACAGTCCCTATTATATCAAATAAATTTTTGAAAGTATATAGATTAACGCAAGAAAAAAGTACAAATGTTCGATTCTTATTTGTACTTTTTTCTATCACTACTATTCTATTTTTCATCATGCTGCGTTGAAATATTCCTCCAGAATTAAGTCTATTTCAATCATTTCTGAATAATCATAATACTGATCTTTCCTCTCTTTTGGAATAACTTCTTCAATAAATGGTTCCAGTACGTCCAGACAGTCTTCTATAATTTCCTGTGTATCTCCATAGACATCTACGGATATAATTTCCTTGGCATGTCCTACAAATGCGAAACACCTTTTGAATTAAAACTATTCTTCAGCAAAATGGTTGCATAGGTATTTCTCAACTGGTGAAAATGAATATCAGGCAAATCCAAGGATTTCAGTAAGTCTTTATAATATTTATGATGATAGCACTTACTCCTCGGATTCCCATATGTAGAACGGCTCAATATTTCAATCCACACTTCCGCAAGGGAAGTGACTCATACTCCCACCCCCACGCCGACTTCACAAATATTTCAATCCACACTTCCGCAAGGGAAGTGACAAAATAGCAACCGGTTTCCCGATAGAGAGAGTCATTTCAATCCACACTTCCGCAAGGGAAGTGACAGATGGGGAATGATGAGAAAAAGATATCTGCAGATTTCAATCCACACTTCCGCAAGGGAAGTGACTAAATACGGCAAAAAAGCTATTTACCATTTAGATGATTTCAATCCACACTTCCGCAAGGGAAGTGACCAATGAGGACATACGGCAAGCGATCCGATTCATTATTTCAATCCACACTTCCGCAAGGGAAGTGACAGTGTGGGAAGGCGTGTAGAGTTGTTGCAGGCTTATTTCAATCCACACTTCCGCAAGGGAAGTGACCAAGGCGGGGACAAAAGTTCTCCCAATTGTGATAATTTCAATCCACACTTCCGCAAGGGAAGTGACTCTTGACTGTGCCGTATTTTTCTCCATTACAACAATTTCAATCCACACTTCCGCAAGGGAAGTGACGTTCAGTAACTAAGTTTTAGGAGGTAGCAGAGATATTTCAATCCACACTTCCGCAAGGGAAGTGACAACCAATATACTGAGAAATCTTGTTGATTTTGTATTTCAATCCACACTTCCGCAAGGGAAGTGACAGTGACAGCAATCATGGAGATCAACAAGTGTTCCATTTCAATCCACACTTCCGCAAGGGAAGTGACAGATTTTTGATTTTCTGTCTCAGATTGTTAAATATATTTCAATCCACACTTCCGCAAGGGAAGTGACTCGTTACCCCATACAAAGTAGTCTCAAAAGGACATTTCAATCCACACTTCCGCAAGGGAAGTGACTAAATGCAGCCTTCGCTGTATCGCCCCCTGCTGCATTTCAATCCACACTTCCGCAAGGGAAGTGACAGAAAGGGAAAGAGATCCGGAAGGGGAAGGACATATTTCAATCCACACTTCTGCAAGGGAAGTGACTGCCGGAAAGGTCAAGATCCCAGTGAGAGATACGATTTCAATCCACACTTCCGCAAGGGAAGTGACCATGTGCTGTAATGGCATACGTTGATACAAATGATTTCAATCCACACTTCCGCAAGGGAAGTGACCTCTTGTTACAAGAATTAACGGGTTTTCATTGCAAATTTCAATCCACACTTCCGCAAGGGAAGTGACATACAAGAGAAAAGCAAAAGATGAGGCATCCAGATTTCAATCCACACTTCCGCAAGGGAAGTGACGCAAGTCCTTTTGGACTAAACTTTGTAATCTTAGTTATTTCAATCCACACTTCCGCAAGGGAAGTGACTTTTCTGCATTCAGCATAGTGTTCTGCAGTTCTATTTCAATCCACACTTCCGCAAGGGAAGTGACGGATTTTGGGATGATGATGCTTTGGTCGCATCAATTTCAATCCACACTTCCGCAAGGGAAGTGACTGTGGTGTGATGCTTCTACCGATAGTTTTCATGATTTCAATCCACACTTCCGCAAGGGAAGTGACGATGAGTTCCCCTGCTCTTCTGCATAATCCGGGATTTCAATCCACACTTCCGCAAGGGAAGTGACGATCCGTTCCAGTTCTTCTAACGCCTCAGCTTCAATTTCAATCCACACTTCCGCAAGGGAAGTGACTAGGCTCCAGCGTCTGTCTGTGCTTCGTTTCAAGATTTCAATCCACACTTCCGCAAGGGAAGTGACGTTAAAATGTACCTCACGACCTACTTTATATGCAATTTCAATCCACACTTCCGCAAGGGAAGTGACGGTGGACAGGATGGATATGCCGGAAGCTTTGGGAAATTTCAATCCACACTTCCGCAAGGGAAGTGACAAATTTTCCGCTTGCTTTAAGTGCCACATTTCGTATTTCAATCCACACTTCCGCAAGGGAAGTGACTGCCCTCATCGTTTCGCCATCCCTTCGAGAGTGTGATTTCAATCCACACTTCCGCAAGGGAAGTGACTCAAGTACCCGTTATGCAAAAGACAGGAAAGTTGTATTTCAATCCACACTTCCGCAAGGGAAGTGACCATAACTACACCGTTGTATACGCTGTATTTATGATTTCAATCCACACTTCCGCAAGGGAAGTGACAAATCCTGATCCGAAATTAGACCCGGTATCGTATATTTCAATCCACACTTCCGCAAGGGAAGTGACGTATCCAGTCCGTAATATTCCTGCATCGCCTGGTAATTTCAATCCACACTTCCGCAAGGGAAGTGACCGGAAGTTGGATAGCAACATCTGTAGATCTCATATTTCAATCCACACTTCCGCAAGGGAAGTGACGGGTGGTAGCGTCGCTCATTATACCATAGTGGCAGAATTTCAATCCACACTTCCGCAAGGGAAGTGACTGCAATATTCCACAAAAACATCTGTCTATTTTTATGAAATATCTATAAATATATTTGAATTTACTTTCGTATACTATTGAAATACTCTGTCTATACAAAAAGCACATTCAAATTTGTTTATTTTTACAGGTGCGAGTCTCCCGGTAATTTTATGTATGCTAGACACTCGCACCTGCAAATTATAAGAATAAAGGCTGATCGACTGCAATTCCTCGTTCTACACCTATATGCTCTATCTTGGTCTTATAATTATTTCCAAGATAGTAGAATCGCAAGCTATCTACTTTATCATCAATAATCTCTGTTAACAAAGATTTTAACGTCACACTTTGTGCCTGATCCACAATGCACTCAAATACGGAGTTCTGTACTCTTCTCCCATAGTTTTGACATTGTTTGGCTACTTTTCTAAGTCGCTTTTTTCCGGCTTCATTTTCTGTATTTACATCATATGTAATCAACAACAGCATATTTCCACCTCATTTCCACAGAAATACAGGATAGCCATCTAAATCTCCACGTAAATACCTTGCAAGCAACATTGCCTGTACATACGGAACCATCCCCCATTCAACTTTTTCTTTCAAATATGGATGTGTAATAACTTCTTTTTTCTTATTCTGCCACTCAACTAATAACTTTTTCCGCAAATCATCCCCCATCAAGACAACTCCATTTTCTTTTTGGGAGAAGTTTTTTCCATTCACAATTTTTTTATTGATCAATGACAAAACAAACCGATCTGCATACACACTTCTCAGTTCTTCTATTAGATCTAATGCCAATGATACTCTCCCCGGTCGGTCTGTATGAAGATATCCGACATAAGGATCCAGTCCTACCACTTCTAACGCAGATGTAATCTGATTTGTTAATAAGGTATATACAAAAGATAACATCGCATTTACATTATCTTTAGGCGGTCTTTTATTTCTCCCCTGAAAATTAAATTCTTTTTTCTGTTGTAGAATCAATTCATTGAAAACGCCAAAATAAATACTGGCTGCTTCTCCTTCATAACCTCTCAATTGGTCTTTCGATTCTGCATTCTGTATATACTGTAACGATTCTTTTAAATGCAAAGATGCTTTCTTCACGCCTTCTACATCTATCTGCATTCCGTGATCACGAATTGCCCGTTCTAGTACCCATCTTGCATTATAAACTTTTCCCATAATACAATTTTTTGCAATTGTGAGACTTATTTCATCATCTTTGCTACTTTTATACTGTTGTTCCCGTAAAAGAACATTTCCCTGAACCTTCCCAGTTACTCTTGCCAGAAATTTCCCCTGAGGAGTGAGATAACAAAGTGAAATATTTCTTTCAGCACATGCTCCCATTAACGCCGGACTGGTTCCCCGATATCCAAAAGAAACAATTCCATCCAAATTGTGTAAAGGCAATCTTCCCAATTCTTTTTTCTCATCGTATACAACCAGATTTTCTCCATCCAATGCCAGATAACTATTCTCAGAGGTTACATATAAGGTGTTTAATAATTTTCTCACTGCTCGTCCTCCTTCAGTGCCTGTGCTATATAATCAGAAACTGATATCGTCTTTTCTAATTTGGGAAGACAGATTTCCTTTAAAGAGCATGAATTACAAGCCTTACTCTTTTTGACTTTTGGCGTATAACCTCGCTCATAATACTGATGCATTTCCTGAAATATTTCTTTTACTTCATCACGCAGTTCCTGTGAAAATGTAATATTCTCTCTTCTCCTCGTTTCTCCATAATAAAGTGCCCCTTCAGATATTGTAGTAGAAAACATTTCTTCCAGACACATTGCCTGTGCTGTTAGCTGTAATTTATCTTCGTCCGTTATCTTAGGCTTTCCTTTTTTATATTCCACAGGAAAAACAGAATATAATCCTCTATGACCAGACAATGTAATTCCATCTTCGCATTTATGAAATTCTACCAGGTCACATTCCCCACTAACTCCAAGCTCTTTCGAGGAAACCGGAAGTGCCCGAACAAGAAGTGTCTCTTTTCTTTTTTCTTTTACACTGGGATCATGGACTTTCTTATGCATTAATTCACCAATAACTGTATGAACATTTTCACTCCACTGCTGCTCAATATGGATCAAAGCCCATTGCCGTCGGCAGAATTTAAAATGCTGTATCCCCGACAACATTAAATATTCGTCTTCTTTATATGCCATCAAATCATCCTTTTCATCTCAACTGAATCTGGAATCATTTCCTCGTGAATCTGAACTGTATAATCCTGATATTTTCTTGGATATTCAATTTCTTCTTTTTTTCTTACTTCGACTGCATCAAAAAGCTTATATGCCGGACAATCCCCCAGTTCCTTGCTGTGCTTAAACACAATAAGCTCCCGGACAGCCATTTTCCCTCTTGCAGCTGAATGATCATTTTCAAACATATTAATAATTGCCTCCCACAAAAGATCTAAGTCTTCCTCTGAAAATCCTGTCACTTTTCTGGCCAGATTCGCTGAAATATATCCTTCCACTCGATACAATCCATACGGAACAATATTTTTTCTTCCCATTTCAGTACTCTTATTTTCAGCATCTTTTTCCGTTGTAATTGCAACTCTTGTAATCGTAACTTCCTGACTGACAATCGGATCGATACTTCTTGCAAAGCCAAGCTGTACCGGTCCCCTTACCTGTCCACAATTCAAAGAAGCTTTTACAAAAGTGGTCATAACTGCACCAAAGGTACGAATATCATAGAAATTATCACACATATAATCTCTCAGTTTTATATCCACGTCTTTATCTGATTTTTTTAATTTCTTCAATGCTTCGGTAACTTTTTTGTCCTCTGTTTCTGTAATTCCAAGGCTTTCACAGGCTTCCCGGTCGCTTCTGTTCAACGGAACATCTTCTTTGATGTAGATTTTATAACCTTTTGCATCTTCCTTTACTGTTTCCACATAATTACGAATTTTTCGCTTCAGACACACGTCTGTAACCAGTCCCAATCCACTTTCCGGATCTATTCTTGGCATATTACCAGAATCCGGATCTCCATTCGGATTTCCATTTTCTACATCAAACAGTACCACAAACTCATAACGATTTTTAATTGCTTCTCCCATTTACTTGTCCTCCTTTTTTTCGTACTTCTTTTGTATCTGATGATAATATCCTAACATGAACCTTCCCTGCTCCTCTAATGATAATCGCTTCGGAATTCCTGCATTTTCTTCTGACACATCTAATTTTCCCATCAGATCAGCCAACACTTTTTCATAATATATTTTTCTGGCAACTGATTCCCGGTCTATTTTCTTGATATGACTATTTTTCAATTTTATCAGAACCGGAAATATTGATGCTGGTGTTGCACATGCAGAATTAAAATATCTGTCTCGAATTGTTGCATTAATTCCAGGATTCGCATCCTTTTGAATTGATTCCAGTACTGCAAATATTCTTCCAAGTACATAGGAAGTCTCTATACACTCTTCATTTAATCCCATACTATCGTCTCCTTCTTTCCATCCACGGTTTTTAATTAAAAAGGCTTTTATAATTGCCGCTCTTCCATAAGTAACATTTCCCTGTTCGGCTCTTATTCGTATCAGCGTATCCGTATATAAGCTTTCTGGATATCTTGAATCTTCCAGAATTGCTCTTAATACCATTGATGCCATATTAGGAACTGGAGTTTTATCCTTTGACTTCTGATTCACTGTTTCATCCAGCATCTTCTTTACTCCCAGATATTCATTCTCCACCCAGGAAGGTTTTACAATTTCCATTCTCTGATAATGTCTGGAAATATTCTTAATAATGGTTCCAAATGAATTTTGATAAAAGAACCGAACTGATAATCTTGCTGCATTTGGTGCAAGACACAGGATATAAAATGGCTGATTCGGATCTAAGTTGATATCCTCAAGGTCTACCCATAATCCCTTCTCTAAATTTCCAAATACTTTTCTCATTTCTTTCTGATTATCCGGCTTGGGATTCATCCAGGACAAAAATGTCTTTTGATATTCTTCTTTTCCTGATTCTGCCCAGAATACAATCATGGAATCTCCTAATGGAAATTGATATTCTCTTTGACTCAATAAATAATTTAATGCTGTTGTGTATGCAAACTCCGCATACTTTCCGACCGGTGCATTATAACTTTGTTCTTTTCCATAAGACTCGAATGACGGAGCATTAAATGACACAAGTGCTGCTCCACTTGACTGTGCTCCCGGAACTCCTTTTATTCCTCTATGAATACGTGCTATCTCTGTTTTCTGTCCTGTCACAAGACAGATTCCTTTCTTTCCACTATTTTCTTTTACTTGCAGCTTGTCCCATAGCTTCTTTATTTCATCGTCTTCCTGTGCATAAATCCCTTTCATACTAAAGATAATATTTCCGCCTTCATTCAGTTCTTCCCAATGTTCTTTAATCACAGGATTCTTCTTTGCCTGTTCCGGATTCCAGTTTTTAAAGTAAAGACAGATTGCTTTCGCCATTTCTCCCTCTGCCTCTCCAAGAATTGCTAAGTGCTTTTCCCTTGCCGCATGAAAGCAGTCTATAACTCTCTGATTTGTTCCTTCTGCATCAATTCCAAGAAAATACTTGGCATTATCACATAAAAAGTTAGAAGCAATCCCTGAAGATCTTGTAACCATTTCCGGTACATTTAAAGGTTCGGGAACCCATACTTTCTTCTTGCCTCTTTGCTCTTCCTTTTTCAATGAAATAATCGTTTTTATTGTTCCATCCGCATTTAATTCTATTGCATGCGATACTTTTGCCTGACACCAGCCTGGTTTTGCTGCTTTTCCCTGCTGTACGAGTTCCTCGTAATACTTTACCAATGCCTGCAGAATCATCTGATCACCTCACAGTTTCGTAAATCCAGCACTCCTTTTCTCATGACTGCTCTGAAAAACATCGGCTGTATTTCATCCAGATTACTATAATCCATATCATACAACATAAATCCCAGATCCTTTTCAGGCACTGTATCATAACTGGTATGTATCTCTTTTTCTTCACATAAACAGAACTGAGCCGGAAATTCTCTGCACCCAAAATATGGCATATGATAGCACTCTCCTCTTTTTAAACGACGCATGATAATATCTTTAAATTTTCCAGGATTGTCCGATGCATTTGCCTTATTCGTCATTTCAAAATGTGCTTCTATGATATAGCATACATCACATAAAATTAGAGAGGCTCTCTGAACAATGTCTTCTTTTGTACTAAGATAAAGCGGTTTATCTGCCCCATTATACACTTGCAGTACATTGCTGGCAGATATCTTGCTTTTTACTTCATTTCGCCTGACACTTGTAAAGCGGATTGGATTCTTCACATAAATCTTATCAATAACCCATTTCAGACCGGGATGCCAGTATATTGCTTCCAGAATTCCACGTGCTGCCGAAGGTGTCATAACATCATAAGAACATCTTTCAACCTTCATCTCCGGTCTTGAGAACAAAGCATAATCCCCCCACACTTTTACTTTTACACCTATGCCCATCTATAATACTTCTCCTTTCTTATAGCATGCTGCAATATAATCCCGCGGCTGGTAATAAAAATCTGTATTATAGTCTGATATTTTTTCATCTATCCACGAATGATAAACTTCCCATAACCCTTTTAAAATATCAGAATCTTTATAACTATCCTCTATCAGGCGTTCATACACTTCACCAATATCCCAATAATCAGGAATTCTATAACGGCACTCAATTACATTATCAAAATTTCCTGTTGTGATCTTACATTCGGTTACGAATTCATGTGCAACCTTTTCAATTGGTTCACAGTGCAGCACATCCGCATATTCATAGATTCTGTCTATGTTCTCTTTGCCCAGGGCCTCTGTTATTTCACATCTGGTTTTCTTTTTTAAACGTCCCATATATTCAATCAGACTGCACGTAAAAAATAAATTATTATTATTTTTTGTTCCCATTTACTGCCTCACTTCCTACATACTGTAATGTATCTAATGCTGATATCGTATGAAAGCTGATCTGATGTGTCGGATGATTGAATTTAACAAGTTCCCAAAAGGCAGCTCTTGATATTTTCCCATCTATAAAATTCTGTACATAATTATAAATGGTATCGTCCGCCATTGGTCCCTCTACAATATCATAATCATGCGATTGTCCGCTTCGACAGGCAACAATAAAATCCAACCATTCTTCTGTCATTTCTTCAAAGATCAAATACTTTAATTTTTTATCCGGTATATATTCATAACAATTCACATATCCTTTGCGTCCGTAACGAGTTGCCCATCGTTCCGCCTGTTCCTGCATCCGGGTACAATAAAAGCCGAAATAAAAATCTTTGTTATACACTGCTTTCCTTATCTCTGGAAATTCTACAATCTCTTTGCTTCCATGGTACAAAATCAAAATTCTTCTCCTCCTTCCGATTACATAAAATTGCTAAATTACACTATAAACTCTATTTACTAAAAATATAGTATCTACTTATACTATTTTCATTCTTTATAAAATCACTATACTACAGTTTATTTTGGTAATCAACATCTTTTATTCATTTTAAATTCCATTGAAAATACTTTTTCTTGAAATATTTCCTATAACCGTTTATACTTATGTTGTCTGGTATTCCAGTGGATTGAAATAATGGTATTTTTAATGAAAAAGCTGAGGGGGTTGTCGCGACAGTCCCCTCTCTTTATTTCCGTAAGCAATGAGCCAAAATCTGTACTAGCACACAAAAGACCTTGCAACTGCCTCGGTAACTTGAGGAACTCGCAAAGTGTGTTTCTCAAAATCCACAATCCATATCACACAAAGAACGCCATTCCATCCTCTAATGAAAAATCCAGTCCATATTCTTCTGAATACTGCTCTCCATCAACCAACTCATAAAAATCCTGCATCTCTTCTGATACTGGTCTGAGCATACCTGCTCCATTCAATCTGTCGAAAAAGCTGTTTTCTGATTTTGCATTGTCATATATCTGAATGCAATACTGTCCTGCTTTCCGCATTCTTTCCCTCGTTACTCCTTTAATTCGTAATTCCTGTAATAATTCATCTGCTTCAGGCTCCCTGTTGATAAATATAGTCTTTGTATTTTCTTCGATTAATTTAAATTCCTTTGCAACTTCTGCGAAATTACATTCCATCTTTTGAAATTCATCCATAATCTTTTTCTTATCCAGACTTGTGCCTCTATAGTGGTATAGTCTTGTAAAATAATCATGAATCGCTTTTAAATCTGCTATATCAGTATAATCCTGTAAAATCCCTTTGGATACATCAATCTGTTGCCTTTGGTTTGGTACACTATAAGACTCTTCTAAGTCAAATATATAAACCATGCTTTCTGACAATTCTCTTTTTCCTTCACGGTTACATCTTCCCGCTGCCTGTATCATAGAATCAAGCCCCGCTATCTGACGATACACTGTTGCAAAATCTAAATCTACTCCTGCTTCTACAAGACTTGTAGAAATCACAATGCATTTCTCATTATTTTTTAATCGTTCTCTTATTCTCTTTAACACACGTTTTCTGTGCTTCGGATACATACTTGTTGACAGATGATAGATTCCTTCTCCTTGTAATTCTTTATAAATCATCTGTGCTGCTTTTTTCGTATTTACAATACATAATGCATTATTTTCCTTCTTCAGTTTTTCAAGCAGATCATCCTCTCGTATCCTTCCCAGATTCTGATAATTTACGCGTTTAAAAAAAAGGAATTGTTCTTCCATTCTTGGACATAATTCTTTTATTAACTCATTTTTAGAAAAAAACGAATCTAATGCCGGCTGCGTTGCAGTACATAATACTATGCTGACAGAATAACTGTCCACCAATTCCTGAAGCATCGCTATACAAGGTTTCAGATAATCCATCGGCAGCATCTGTGCTTCATCGAATATAACAACACTGTTCGCAATATTATGTATCTTCCTACATTTCGAGGATTTATTTGCAAATAATGATTCGAAAAACTGTACATTTGTTGTTACCACAACAGGCTTGTCCCAATTTTCACTTGCAAGCTGCATCGATTTAAATTCTTCTGAGCTTTCATAATCTACATTATAATGATTCTCCAGAACATTTTCCTCACCAAGTATTTCTCGAAATACCTGGGCGTTCTGTTCAATAATGCTTGTATATGGAATTACATAAATGATACGATCCTTATGATTCTTTACCGCATGTTCCAGAGCAAATGCAAGAGAAGCAACAGTTTTTCCACCCCCTGTTGGCACTGTAAGACGGAAAATCCCTTCTTTTTGCTTTCCCTCTTTTATACAATGACTCAATATCTCTGTTCTTCGACCATTTATTGTGTCTGCATCTGTATTTTTCAACCATTCGGAAATATGATTTTTCAATCTATTCTGTAAAGTTACCATGGTCTCTCCCGAATTTCTTCCTGTATCTCCATTTTTCATGAATGATTCTGTGTCCAGAAAATCTGCATCTACAAGACATGAATACAACATTCTGATAAATGTTCCCAGTGAAAAATCCATATTTCTGTCTTCTTTAAATGTAATCGGTTCCGTATCCAGATCTGGAATTTCGACCTCATCTTTATAATCCTGATAGTCGCAGATTTTTTTCTTCCATCTTCCACATAAGCTGGAACTTATTGCAGTATTTCCATAATCAGGCAGTCCAGCATGATGACCTGCAATGCAATAACTTAGAATGGGATAATAACCTCCAAGTTCTTTACAGACCTGAGCTCCTGCCGTAGCATGATCCACTTTATCATTTGTATTCTCCTGTATTTTTTTCTGAAATTCTTTCGAGTATTTTCCGATATCATGCAGCATTCCACAGCAATAGCCCCATTCTCTTTTTCCAAACTTTTCTGCAAAGTTCCCAGCTCTCTCTGCCGTTCCTTCCAAATGTTCTTTTACAGTCTGTACTCTTTCTCCATCTTTATGTGCGATATATCTCATTTTATTACCCTCCCTATATAGTCAAGTCTTTTTTCCTTATTTTTCAAGGGATTTTTAGTTCCA
>ERZ773186.1109-NODE-1109-length-23218-cov-3.377024_pt1 | contig 23218 bp, 13 predicted proteins | sample MGYA00581000_ERZ773186 | MGnify/ENA primary metagenome ERZ773186 (study PRJEB29015, sample SAMEA2737752) | human gut metagenome | biome: human gut; feature: human-associated habitat; material: faeces | place: China | collected 2012 ...
ATCTACAGTATCCTGACGATCACGCTTCGTGTAAATCAGAATGTAACCGGTCTTGCACTTACCACATTCGGTATGGGTGTTGCTAATTTCTTTGGTGTATTTATTTTAAATGGTGCAAGCTATACAGCAGCACCTCTTGCCTATGCATCTTTTTCGAAGAAGATTCCGTTCCTGTCAACGAAGCTTGGAATTATCAGTAAAACGGTATTTCCTTATGGCTTTCTGGTGTATGCGGCAATTATTATTGCCATTGTACTTCACTATATACTGAACAAAACAAGAGTAGGTCTGAATCTTCGGGCTGTAGGTGAAAATCCGGGAACTGCAGACGCAGCCGGAATCAATGTAACCAAATATAAATATCTGGCAACCTGTATTGGTGCCGGCCTTTCCGGAATCGGCGGATTATATTACGTTCTGGATTATAATCAGGGCATCTGGGCGACAACGGGACAGATAGAAGCTCTTGGCTGGCTGGCTGTTGCGCTTGTAATTTTCACTACTTGGAAGCCGCTGAATGCAATCTGGGGTGCTTACCTGTTTGGAATGCTCTACTGGCTGTATCAGTTCCTTCCAAGTATTCTTGGAATCAAGGTTGCAAGCTATGTCACAGACCTGATCCAGATGGTTCCTTATGTGGTTACCATTATCGTACTGGTTGTAGTAAGCTTTCGAAAGAAAAAAGAGAATCAGCCTCCGGAAAGCCTGGGACTTTCCTACTTCCGAGAGGAAAGATAACAGGGATTGGTTTGATAGAATATTGAAATTTCAGAATCCTCTGCTTATGCTGTATGGTGCAGCATGCAGAGGATTTTTTATTCTTCAGACGGCAATACGATTTGTGAAAAATAAGTGTCCATAGGAAATGAAAGTTTACAAAATATTTCGAAAATGTTATATTATTTTTAAATAACATGCGAAACATATAGAATGGATAGCTGGCTCTTAGCTATACAGTTATCAGAAAGGAATAAAAATATGAAAAAAAGATATGTTCTTGCTGCGCTGGCAGCTATGACAGTACTTGCAGGCTGTGGAGATAATGCTTCTCAGCAGAAAAACACGGACAATACTACCCAAGAGAGCACAACAGAGGATGATCTGACAGCTGCAGATCCGGATGAAGATGGAGAAGAACTGGATCCTGAATTTTCCCAGGATGTAGAGAATAATGAAGTGATCGATGCAGATGATGCAGAGGAAGAAGCAGCTCTTGATCCCATTACTCCTTCTGAATATCTGGTTCAGAATGCTTCTGATTATGTAACTCTTGGAGACTATGATGGTGTAGAGGTTACCAGGTACACCTATGAGATCACTGATGATATGGTGCAGGATGAGATTCAGGAAGAACTGGCAGATGCCAGCGATGAGCAGTCTACCAATGCACCTTCCGAGGACGGAAATATTGTATATATGAATCTTACTGCCACTGTGGAGGGTGAGGAAGCTGCTGATCCTGACGAGACTTTTATCACTTTGGGACAGGAAGAATTTGGTGCAGAGTTTGACCAGAAGTTGACAGGTGTTTCCGCTGGAGATAAACTGGATTTCAGCATCACGTACGGAGATGACACCTGGCAGGAAGACTGGCAGGGAAAAACCGTTGACTTTTCTGTGGAGGTAACAGATGTTACAGCTTCCAATACTCCGGAATATGATGAAGATTATGTGAAGAATTATACCGGGTGTGACACGAAGGAAGAATATGAGGCTTCTGTAAAAGAATATCTGGAGCAGTCCTATGAGGAACAGAGTACTTATGATGAGACAGAAGATCTGATTTCTGCCTGCCTGGCACGTACAGAGTTTACTGGAGAATATCCGGACGACCTGTTTGAGGCATGCAGGGAAGAGGCACTCTCCGGTTATTCCATGTTTGTAGAGGAAGACGGAGATGTAAGTGATGTGCTGGATATGTTCGGGGTTACAGAGGATGATATTGCAGAAGAAGCCAAAAATCTTGTAAACCGCCGTCTTTTCATCAGTGCATATGCCGAAGCCAATAATATTGAGGTAACAGAAGAGGAATACGTGAATTATGTGAATGAGTATGCTGACTACTATGGCGAGAGTCCTGCTGATTTTGAGACTCTTTATACACGGGAAACGCTTGTAAATGCCCTTTATGAGAGCAAGGTAACAGAGCTTCTTCTGGAAAAGGCAAACGTGACAGAAACTCCATATACACCAGAAGATTATGAGGAAGAGGAATCCGAAGAAGATGACACGCTTGATGATCTGGAAATCGTAGAAGAAGGAGAAGAAGGCGTAGCTGAATAAAATCTGAAGATTTGGCAAAACACACTTTTAACGTCATAATGTTCTTTTATTAATATTTTTTATAAATTTAAGCCTTTTAATTTAGATGTGATTATGATATAGTAAATAATACGCGACAATGGACGGACAGCATTCTGAAGATAAGCTTTAGGAAGTTTGTCCGCCCATTTGTGTCTATAAAGGAGGAACGAGATGAAATTTTCAGAAATGCCTTACACTCGTGTGGATTTTCCAGCTGTAATTGCACAGGCACAGGAGATTATCCAGCGCGCATCTTCTGCGAAGAGCGGAGAAGAGCAGTTCGAGATTCATCAGGAATTTAACAAGCTGATGGATCACGTGAGAACTCTTTACACCATCGCCCATATCCGCAGGGATGGAGATGTGACAAATGAGTTTTATGACGGCGAGAAGAGCTACTATGATGAGAAGCTCCCGGAACTGAACGCAGTGACAAATGAGTATAAGAAAGTACTTTTTGCCACTCCATATCGTCAGTATATGGAAGAGAAAATCGGACCGGTTGCATTTAAGTCCATGGAACTGGAGATGAAATCTTTCGATGACAGTCTGATTCCGCTGATGCAGGAGGAGAATGCCCTTGCTTCCCGTTACAGTAAGCTGATCGCTTCTGCCAAGATCATGTGGGAAGGAGAAGAACTGAACCTTTCCCTTATGCGCAAGTATATGCGCTCCCAGGATCGGAATACCCGTAAGAAAGCATGGGATGCTTTTTCAGGCTTCTTTGAGGAGAACCAGGCTGAGCTTGATGAAATCTACGATCTGATGGTGAAGAACCGTACCAGACAGGCACAGATGCTGGGCTTTGAGAATTACATTGATATGGGCTACTTCCGCATGAACCGTAATTCTTATACCAAGGAAGATGTACAGAAGCTTCGCGAGCAGATTAAGACTGTATTTGTACCGTTAGCTTCCAGAATGCACAAGAACCGTCAGGCACGCCTTGGGGTAGATGCACTTCGTTATTATGATATGGGTGTTTATTTCCCACAGGGAGATCCGGCGCCGATCGGTACTCCTGAGGAGATTCTTGAGAGCGGCCGCAAAATGTACACGGAGATGTCTGATGAGACAAGGGATTTCTTCAACATGATGATGGAGAATGAGCTTTTTGATGTATTCGGACGTAAGAATAAGGCTACCGGTGGTTACATGACGGAGCTTCCGGATTATGGTGTACCGTTTATTTTTGCAAACTTTAACGGAACCAGTGGTGACGTGGATGTAATCACACATGAGTGTGGACATGCATTTCAGAGTTATGTATCCTGCAAGGATCCGATCACCGATCACTCCAGGTATCTGACCATGGAGACAGCAGAAATCCATTCCATGTCCATGGAATTCTTTGCGGAACCATGGATCGAGCTTTTCTTCGGGGAAAGAGGCGATGATTACCGCAAGATGCATCTTGAGGATGCCATCGACTTTATTCCTTATGGAACAATGGTGGATGAATTCCAGCACATTGTATACGGCAATCCGGAGCTTACACCTAAGGAGCGACGTGATGCATGGAACAGGCTGGAGCAGGAGTACCGCCCATATATGGATTCCACTGGCTGCAGGTTTATGGAAGAAGGCGGTTACTGGCAGAGACAGCACCACATTTTTGAGATGCCTTTCTACTATATTGATTATGTACTTGCACAGCTTTGTGCATTCCAGTTTAAGATCCGCATGGAGAAAGATCATGACGCTGCGTGGGCTGATTATATAAAGCTTTGCCGGCTTTCTGCAAGTGATTTCTATCCGTCCATGCTGAAACAGGTGGGACTTACAGTTCCATTTACAGATGGCTGCATTCAGAAGATTGTGGATGAGCTGGATAAGAAGCTGGATTGAGTCATCAGGCAAAGACTGTGAGAAGGAAAAGCACTTTCAGGTAATAGATTGGGAACTCACAGGAAAGTTGAGGCAGAATTGTGAAAAAATATGGGAATGATTACCGCCAGAGAGGGGAAAAATTTGAATATACCGGAAAATGGTATGGCAGCAGCCTGTCAGTGAAGGAGCTGAAAAGACATGCCCTTAACAATACAGTTCTTATGGCAGCCGCCCTTGTGATCTATTTTGCCAGCCTGATGCTGAACAATGAAGGAAGCAGGATCTTCTGGATATTACTTCCCTATATGGTGGTAGTATTCCCTGTTTCCTATGGAATCATGGGAGGTGCTTCCTTATTTCTTTTTTGCAGACAGCAGGAGGGAAAAGCTCACTCACAGGTGGTAATCCCGGAAAAGCATATAGGGCATATGACCTGTGCACAGTATGAAAAAGGGGTGCGGCGTCCGGTAAGGTGCAGCATTGCCATCACGGTACTGGGACTTTTTACAAGCGTGGCAAACCTGATTTTTTTGTTAAAAGATTTCGAAAATCTTATTTTTACAAGGGAACTATTATTCGAGGCAGCTACTGTGATGATTTTAGCGCTGGGAAGTGTTAACACTGCGCAAAACTGGCAGATTAAAGCAAAATTTACAAATTTTGAGTAAAAATCTTTCAGTTTTTGACAATTATGGACAAAATTCCAGACATATTTCGCCATATAGCTATTGCACATGTAATAAAACATGGTAAAATAGAGAGGTATAAGACAACAAATTTTCAGGTTGTCTGTAGTAGCTGGCCTCAGGAGTCTCCAACAGGCTCTGATGAATAGTTACAATAAAATATCTTAAAAAAGGAGGATAAGATATGAGCAAGAAGAAGTTAATGGCCCTGTTATTAACAGGTGTCATGGCAGCATCAACAGTGAGCGTACCTGTTTTTGCTGAAGAAGCTGAGGGAGGTTCTTCCGATACACCACTTGTTGTTGGACAGACTAACTTCTCCGAGAAATTCAGTGGATTATTCCATGAGACAGTTCCGGATACGCAGATCGCAGAGAATGTAGGTGAGTATCTGTTTGGAAGTGACCGTACAGGTGCTATTATTTACAATGGTATCGAGGGTGAGACACATGAGTATAACGGAACGGATTATACTTATACAGGACTTTCCGACGTAACTGTTACAGAGGGCGAGGATGAGACTGTATACAATTTCAAGCTTCGTGAGGGTGTAACATTTTCTGACGGTGAGCCTCTTACTGCAGATGACCTGATTTTCACATATTATGTACTTTCTGATACAGATTATGATGGAAATGCAACATTCTACTCCACCAATATCAAAGGTATGAAGAATTACCGTCTGAATTCCACAGCAGCAGATTCCATCACAGATGAGGATGTTGCAAATACACTTGCAGACATGCCGGATGAAGTTGCTGCAAGAGTGAAAGATGAGCTGATTGTTCCGCTTCTTACATCTGAGTATGAGTGGGCGCAGACTGCATGGGAAGATTATGCAGATGCTTATGGTGTTACAAACGGAGATGAGTTCTTTGGAATGCTTTACGCAGTAGATGAGAACTATTCTGTAGATGGCAAAGATCAGGATACGATCATTAATGAGATCGCAGACCAGTATGGCAAGGACTATCTTGCACTTGCAGCTGCCTATGGCGACGAAGCATACTTCGATGAAGATGCAGCAACAATCGCTTCCGAATACCTGGTAGAGCAGAAAACTGCAGCAGGTGAAGGTGAAGAGGTTGCGAACATTGAGGGAATCAAGAAGCTTGGTGATTACGAAGTTGAGGTTACCACAGATGGTTTCGAGGCAACTACAATCTATCAGCTTGGTGTAATCGTTGAGCCAATGCATTATTATGGAGATGCTTCTCTCTATGACTATGATAACAACCAGTTCGGTTTCACAAGAGGAGATCTCTCCGCTGTACGTGATAAATCCAACCAGCCACTTGGCGCAGGTCCGTACAAATTTGTGAAATATGAGAACAAGACTGTATACATGGAAGCAAACGAGAACTACTACAAGGGTGCTCCTAAGACCAAGTACCTTCAGTGGCGTGAGACTTCCGACGCAGATAAGATTGCCGGTGTTGAGCAGGGTACAATCGACCTTTCCGATCCATCCGGAAGCAAATCTGCATTTGACCAGATTAAGAGCATCAACGGAAACGACGAGCTCAGCGGTGATAAGATCATCGTTAACGCAACAGACAACCTTGGATACGGATACATCGGTCTTAACGCAAACACAATCAATGTTGGCGGAGAGCCAGGATCTGATGCTTCCAAGAACTTAAGAAAAGCTCTTACAACTGTACTTGCTGTATATCGTGATGTAGCAATCGATTCTTATTATGGAGATGCTGCTTCTGTAATCAACTACCCGATTTCCAATACATCCTGGGCAGCTCCTCAGAAATCTGATGCAGATTATCAGGTGGCTTACTCTGTAGATGTTGATGGAAATCCGCTTTACACAGATGATATGACAGATGATGAGAAGTTTGCAGCAGCAACACAGGCAGCTCTTGGCTTCTTCGAGGCAGCCGGATACACTGTAGAAAACGGCAAGGTAACAGCAGCTCCAGAAGGTGCTAAGATGACTTATGAGATCATCATCGGTGCTGACGGAAGTGGAGATCACCCAAGCTTTGCAATCCTTACAGACGCTAAGGCAGCTCTTGAGTCCATCGGATTTACACTTGAGATCAATGATGTTACAGACTCCAACATTATGTGGGATGCTTTAAATGCAGGTACCGCAGAAATGTGGGCAGCTGCATGGCAGGCAACAGTGGATCCTGATATGTATCAGGTTTACCACAGCGCAAGTGTAAAGAGCAATTACTACCACATCAATGATGAAACACTGGATCAGGATATTATTGATGCCCGTTCCACAGCTGATCAGGAATACAGAAAATCTGTTTACAAACAGTGTCTGGACATTATTCTTGACTGGGCAGTAGAGATTCCGATCTATCAGAGACAGAACTGCGTTATTTACAGCCCTGAGCGTATCAATGCAGATACCTTTACGAAAGATGTTACTACATTCTATTCATGGTATGGAGATATCATTAATATCGAAATGAACTAAAGGTATAAAAGAAGAATGACTTGTTAGCGCAGTGGGTCCACCATAACCAGTGGACCCACTGCCTTACTGGCAGTATGCCTTGGGCTAGAGCGTGTCTGAAAAAGCATTCCCGCAATCTCCCACAAATTGTGACGCACATCTTGCAGAAAGCCTTTTTCAAACATGCTCTGGAACCCGGCCCGGTAAAACGGACAGAACCGGCAGGACACACTGCCAGTAAGAACAAGGTAAGTCAGTCTTCCCGCCCGATACTGAAAGGATAATTTATATAATGAAAAAATTTATTGTACGTCGTGTACTTCTTGGAGCGATGATCCTGTTCTTCGTTTCCATGATCATTTATTCAATTGAGAGAGCCCTTCCGACTTCTTATGTAGAGGGAAGAGCCCGTGATATGTCAATGAAACAGGGCGCGAAGCCCTATGATGAGCTGGTTGCTGAGTTAAATGCCGCTTATGGACTGGATAAGCCGGTTCTGGAGGGCTATTTTATCTGGCTTGGAAAAGCTGTTCATGGTGAATTTGGAGAATCCTGGATTTTCCATCAGCCGGTAAAACAGAAATTTGCCAGCGTTATCTGGTATTCTTTTGCTCTGGCACTGGCCTCCTTCCTGTTGGAAATTATCATTGCCATACCTTTGGGTATTATATCGGCAACGAAGCAGTACAGCAGGATTGATTATGCAGTTACCGTTTTTGCATTGATCGGTATTTCGCTGCCGTCCTTTTTCTTTGCTACCATTTTGAAATGGATTTTCTCTATTAATCTGAAATGGGTTGACCTGTATGGTATCGTAAGCCGTATGCATGAGTCCTACGGAAGTGTAGGCAAGGTGCTGGATATGGCACAGCATATGATCCTTCCGGTTATTACCCTGACCATTGTAAGTGTTGGTTCCCTTATGCGTTATACCAGAACCAATATGCTGGAGGTTCTGAATGCAGATTATATCCGTACTGCCAGAGCGAAAGGTGTTCCGGAGAAAAAGGTGGTTTCTCATCATGCATTCCGCAATACTCTGATTCCGATCATCACCATCCTTGGAAGTACACTTCCGAACCTGTTCGGTGGAGCGATGATCACAGAGACTTTGTTCCAGATTCCGGGAATTGGATATACCTCCTACCAGGCATTAACTCAGGGAGATATTCCGTTTACCATGTTCTATATGGTATTTCTGGCATTTCTGACATTAACCGGCAATCTGATCGCAGATATCCTGTACGCTGTGGCAGATCCAAGGGTACGAGTAAATTAGGAGGAAAAACATGAGTACAGATCCAACAAAGAAAAAAGACGATCATGTCAGTACCTCCAAGGCACTGGATGATGAACAGCGTGTAAAAGTCCTTTCACCAGGAATGCTTGTTGCAAAGCGTTTCTTCCGCAATAAACTGGCTGTGGCAGGACTTGTAATTCTGGTAGCGATGTTTTTGTTTTCATTTATAGGTGGTATGGTAAGCCCTTACAATGAAAGCCAGGTATTCCGTAAAACAGATCATGTATGGAAAGACTATGCGGGAGCTACCTATAATAAATCTTATATTTTTACAACAGCAAATGGTGCAGAATTTCCTGCGCAGGGACAGCAGAAATTTATTCTTGCTACAAACAAGGGAAATGATTCCTTTGAAGCAAATGATGTAACCTACGGATTGGAACAAAAAGGTGAAGATTACTGGGCAATTTATTCTTCAGAATCAGTAGCAACCGTTCTTACACTGAAAGGAAAATCTACTTATAAACAGGTTGGAAATACAGAAATAACAGATGAAATCAAAGAAGGCTATGAAGAGGCTGTGGCAAATGATGCCAATACCTTTGAAGTAGATGGAACTACCTATACAATTGAGAAGGCCGGACGTGAGAATCAGATCACAATTTCCGGCGAAGTTGCATTTGCAACCAAGAAAGTATTCAGCGCAGCAACGAATGATGCAGAGATGGGATTTGATTTCCAGCAGGCAGCACTTGATGCAATTGAAGCAGGAGATGCTTTTTTTGAATACGATGGCGCAACCTATGAGCTGACTACAACAGAGAAAGAGACATCCACAGAGGTTGTAAAGGATGGCGAAGTTTATGCTACTGTTTCCAATCTTCTGGTATCTCCTCAGGCAAAGGGTGTGTTCCTTTCTCTTTCCTTTAAAGAAGCAGTAGAACAGGCAATTGCTGACAAAGCTTCTACATTTACAGCTGTTAATGAGGCTGGCGAAGAAGAAACCTATCAGCTTCAGACCAAGAATACACAGTATGTTGTAAGAAGCCAGAAAGCAACTACTGTAAATGATACTTATTCCGGACCAAGCAAAAAGCACTGGTTAGGAACAGACGGAAACGGTATGGACATGCTGACCAGACTGATGTATGGCGGACGTATTTCCCTGATGATCGGTTTCGTTGTTATCATTATTGAAGGTATTATTGGTATTCTGATCGGTGGTGTGTCCGGTTATTTTGGAGGATGGGTAGATACCATTCTCATGCGTGTGGTTGATGTTGTAATCTGTATTCCGGCAATGCCGCTGTACATTATCATCGGTTCTGTTATGGATTATTACAAAATTGACCCGCGAATCCGAATTTATGCACTTTGTGCAATTCTTGGTATCGTAGGATGGCCGGGAATTGCCCGTATGGTTCGAGGTCAGATCCTGTCTCTTCGTGAGCAGGAATTTATGGTTGCTACAGAAGCTACCGGTGTTCGTATTTCAAGACGTATTTTCCGTCACCTGATTCCGAACGTTATTCCACAGCTGATCGTTATTGCAACAATGGGACTTGGTGATGTTATCCTGATGGAAGCAACTCTTAGCTTCCTTGGAATCGGTGTTAAATTCCCATACGCTTCCTGGGGTAATATTGTAAATGCGGTAAATGATGTATACGTATTGACCAACTTCTGGTTCGTATGGATCCCGGCCGGATTCTTAATCCTGCTGACCGTTCTTGGATTTAACTTTGTGGGTGATGGTCTTCGTGATGCATTTGACCCGAAAATGAAACGGTAGGTGCGAATATGGCATTATTTGGTAAGAAAAACGCAAACTATATCTCAGCTAAGGAAACCAAAAGAATCTCCAAAGAGAATCGAAAGATCACCAATGAGATAGAGAAGAAGAGAAACAGAAAGAATATTCCGGAGTCAGAGTATATCACTACCATGAAGAATCCGGAAAACGTAGTTGAGTTTGACAATGTTCATACTTATTTCTTTACAGATATTGGAACTGTTAAAGCCGTTGATGGTGTAAGCTTTGAAATTCCTCAGGGAAAAACAGTTGGTGTTGTTGGAGAATCCGGTTGTGGAAAGTCTGTAACTAGCCTTTCCCTTATGCAGCTGGTACAGCGTCCTCAGGGACAGACTGTAGAAGGAGAAATCCGTTTTAATACCGGAGACAAGGTTTACAATATTGTAAATACTCCTACAAGTGAAATGCAGAAGCTTCGCGGAAATGAGCTTTCCATGATTTTCCAGGAGCCTATGACTGCACTGAACCCGGTATTCCGCATTGGAGAGCAGGTTGATGAGATCACCAAGCTTCACAATCCGGATATGAGCAAAGAGCAGGTAAAGGCCAGAACCATCGAAATGCTGAAGCTGGTTGGAATTGCCAACAGTGAGGGCGTTTATAAGATGTATCCTCATGAGCTTTCCGGTGGTATGCGTCAGCGTGTATGTATCGCAATCGGTCTTGCTTGTAATCCAAGACTGATCATTGCTGATGAGCCTACCACAGCTCTTGACGTTACCATTCAGGCGCAGATCCTGGATCTGATGCGTAACCTGAAGGATAAGATCAATTCTTCCATTATGCTGATCACTCATGACCTGGGGGTTATTGCAGAGATGGCAGATTATGTAGTTGTTATGTATGCTGGCCGTGTAGTTGAGAAGGGTACTGCAAGTGAGATCTTCAAGAACCCATCTCATCCATACACCATTGGACTTATGCGCTCCAAACCGGTTGTAGGCAAGAAGGTTGACAAGCTTTACAGTATTCCAGGTAAGGTTCCGAACCCTATTGATATGCCGGATTACTGTTATTTCCGTGACCGTTGTGAGCTTAGTTGTGACAAGTGTCAGGGAAGCTATCCAGGCGTGATCAAATTAAGTCCTACACATGAAGTAAGCTGTTACCGCTATGCAGACCGTCCGGAAGCAGGATGGCTGGCAAATGTTCATCCAGGGGAAGGGGGAAAAACTCATGAGTGAGAATAAGACAGCAGAAAATACAAAGAATCAGCAGTCCGATAACATTCTGGAGGTATCCCATCTTAAGAAATATTTCCCGATCAAGGGTGGAATGTTCGGAAAGCAGGTTGGAGCTGTAAAAGCAGTTGATGACGTTTCTTTCACATTAAAGAGAGGAACCACAATGGGTCTGGTTGGAGAGTCCGGATGTGGTAAATCTACTACAGGAAGAACCATCTTAAGACTGATTGAGAAAACAGACGGACAGGTTCTCTTCAATGGAAAAGATGTTTATGGTCTTTCCAATAAAGAAATGCGCGATATGCGTACCAAGATGCAGATCATTTTCCAGGATCCATATTCTTCTCTTTCTCCAAGACTGCCGGTTGGCGAGATTATTGGGGAAGCTGTAAGAGAGCATAATCTGGTTCCAAAGTCTGAATATGCAGATTATGTGACCAAGATCATGGATGACTGTGGACTTCAGTCTTATCATAAGGACCGTTATCCACATGAGTTCTCTGGTGGACAGAGACAGCGTATCTGTATTGCGAGAGCACTTGCATTGAATCCGGAGTTCGTTGTGTGTGACGAGCCGGTTTCTGCGCTTGATGTTTCCGTACAGGCACAGATCATCAACCTGTTAAAGGAGCTTCAGGAGAAGAGACAGGTGGAGAAGGAGAGACAGATCATCAGAGTCAGCGAGGGTGTGCTGAAAGACAATATGACAGATCTGGCGGAGATGAATGCTGAGGTGGTTATCTTAAGGGCAGATGATCTGTATATATTAAGATTTTACACAGGATTTGAGAGGGTCGTGGTGACTGTCGATGAGAAAGGCTGCTATGAGATAAGCCTGGGTAGGGATGAACTAGCGGCATAGAAGGTGTTGTGAGCAAACAGATGAAGTATAGTGGCAGTTGTTCAGGGGGATAAATAAACTTGAGCAACTGCCGTGTTTTCACTTGATATGGGAACTAATGTTCGATATAATAGATGCAGGCTTTAGCCTAGAGTAGGAGACTTTTATGGATCATTTTGAATTGGTATCGGAATACAAGCCCACCGGAGATCAGCCGGAGGCAATAGAAAAATTGGTAAAGGGTTTTCAGGAAGGTAATCAGTTTGAGACGCTGCTGGGTGTAACCGGATCTGGTAAGACTTTTACCATGGCGAATGTCATACAGCAGCTGAATAAGCCCACGCTTATACTTGCACATAACAAGACTCTGGCGGCACAGCTTTATGGGGAGATGAAGGAGTTTTTTCCGAACAATGCGGTGGAGTATTTTGTATCATACTACGATTATTATCAGCCGGAAGCATATGTGGCTTCCACGGATACCTATATTGCAAAGGATTCGTCTATCAATGACGATATTGACCGGATGAGACATAGTGCCACAGCTGCGCTCATAGACAGAAAAGATGTCATAGTGGTTGCATCTGTGTCGTGTATATATGGTATCGGTGATCCGGACGAGTACAGGAATCAGATGCTCTCATTCAGAGTGGGCATGATAAAGGACAGGGATCAGGTCATCGATGAGCTGACAGATATACAGTATGATAGGAATGACATGGATCTGCAGAGAGGCACGTTCAGAGTGCGCGGGGATGTACTTGAGATAATTCCTGTGTCAACATTTGACGATGGAATAAGGATAGAATTCTTCGGGGATGAGATAGACAGGATCACAGAGTTTGATCCGCTCACCGGAGAGGGAAAGAGAGATCTGACATATACATGCCTGTTTCCGGCATCCCACTATGTAGTTGGACAGGAGAAGATGGAGAAGGCGCTGAAGAGGATAGAGGCGGAGCTCAAGGACAGAGTTGCTTACTTCAAGTCAAAGGATAAACTCATCGAGGCACAGCGTATCGAGGAGAGAACTAACTTTGATATGGAGATGATGAGAGAGACTGGATTTTGCTCTGGTATAGAGAACTATTCCGGTCCGCTGGCTGGAAGATCAGCCGGAGAGACGCCGAGCACACTGCTGGATTTCTTTGATGATGACTTTCTTCTTATTATAGATGAGTCACATATGACGGTGCCTCAGGTTGGCGCGATGTATTCGGGAGACCGATCCCGTAAGATGAATCTGGTTGACTATGGATTCAGGCTTCCATCTGCACTTGACAACAGGCCGCTCAACTTCTCGGAATTTGAGCAGAAGCTGGATCAGGTCATGTTCGTATCTGCCACACCGGGCAAATACGAGGAGGAACACCAGATGCTCATGGCTGAACAGATCATCAGACCTACGGGACTTCTGGATCCGCCGGTTGAGGTCAGACCGGTTGAGGGACAGATAGATGATCTGCTGAAAGAGGTCCGCAAGGAGACTGAGCAGGGACACAAGGTACTTGTGACAACACTTACCAAGCGTATGGCTGAAGATCTCACCAGCTATATGAGGGATAATGATATAAAGGTGAAATATCTGCACTCGGATATAGACACTATGGAGAGGGTTGAGATAGTGAGAGATCTCCGTCTTGGCGTATTTGATGTGCTTGTTGGAATCAACCTTCTGAGAGAGGGACTTGACATACCGGAGATCACTCTGGTGGCAATACTGGATGCTGATAAGGAAGGTTTCCTGAGATCGGAGACATCACTCATCCAGACCATAGGAAGAGCAGCCCGAAATGTGGATGGACATGTCATCATGTATGCGGATACTATCACGGGTTCTATGAAGTATGCCCTCGATGAGACGAGCAGACGTCGTGAGATACAGCAGAAGTATAATGAGGAACATGGAATAACCCCTAAGACTATAGAGAAGAGCATAAGGGATCTCATAACCATAGAGGTGAAGAAGGAGGAACTTCCAGATGAGGATAAGGACGCTGAGTCCATGACGAAGAAGGAGCTTCAGAAGGTTATCGCCAAGCTGACCAAGAAGATGAATATGGCGGCGGCAGACCTCAACTTTGAGGTGGCGGCGGAGATCAGAGATCAGCTCAAGGTGTACAAGGCGGCACTGAGAGATTATGATAAAGAATAGATGGATGCAGGGTAGATAATTAAGATATAACAAATATAAATGATAAAGAGAAAAGGTTAGATCAAGATGGAAGACAATAAGAATTATGAACGTGGTGAGCATCTGGAGAATATAACGGATGCGAGCATGAAAGATGATGATTATTTCAACGCCAGCAGGAATATTGACAGGAAGTATATTACTATTGAGGGCGCACGTGAAAATAATCTGAAGAATATCAATGTTAAGATTCCAAGGGACAAATTTGTTGTCGTGACAGGACTTTCGGGATCAGGTAAGTCTTCACTGGCATTTGACACGATATATGCGGAGGGACAGAGACGATACATGGAGTCGCTGTCCTCCTATGCGAGACAGTTCCTTGGACAGGCTGAGAAGCCGGACGTGGACAAGATAGAGGGACTTTCCCCTGCAATCTCCATAGATCAGAAGTCAACAAACAGAAATCCTCGATCCACAGTTGGCACTGTCACTGAGATATACGACTATTTCAGACTTCTCTATGCCAGAGTGGGAATACCACACTGCCCGAACTGTGGTAAGGTCATAAGCAGACAGACGGTTGACCAGATGGTGGATGAGATCATGAAACTACCTGAGAGGACAAAGTTCATGGTGCTTGCGCCTGTGGTCAGAGGCCGAAAGGGAGAGCATGTAAAGCTGCTGGAGAAGGCAAAGAAGAGCGGATTTGTCAGAGTGGTTGTCGATGGCAGCATGTATGAGCTGTCGGAGGAGATAAAGCTCGATAAGAACAAGAAGCACAGTATAGATATAGTTGTCGATCGTCTGGTTGTAAGACAGGATGTGGAGAGGCGACTCACAGATTCCATAGAGACCGCACTTCAGCTTGCAGAGGGGCTTATGAAGATTGAGGTGATCGGGGAGAGGGATGAGAATGGTGTTCAGAAGGAGAATACCATTATCAATTTCTCAGACAGCTTTTCATGCCCGGATTGCGGAATCAGCATAGATGAGATAGAGCCGAGAAGCTTTTCGTTCAACAATCCATTTGGCGCATGCCCGACATGTGCAGGTCTTGGCTTCAAGATGGAATTTGATCCGGATCTTATGATACCCGATCAGAGTTTGTCGATAAATGATGGAGCCATAGTGGTTCTGGGATGGCAGTCGTGCAATGATGGCAAAAGCTATTCAAATGCAATACTCAGGGCACTCAGTGCGGAGTATGGATTCTCTCTTGATACGCCATTTCAGGATTATCCACAGGATATCAAGGATCTCTTATTATATGGAAAGAACTCTCGCCCGGTTAAGGTGTACTATAAGGGACAGCGCGGGGAGGGAGTGTATGATATAACATTTGAGGGACTCATAAAGAGTGTTGCCAGAAGATACAGGGAGACATCTGCGGAGTCCACAAAGGCTGAGTATGAGACATTCATGACGATAACTCCTTGTGAGGTCTGTGGTGGCAAGAGACTTAAGCCTACAGCCCTTGCGGTGACGGTTGGAGATAAGAATATTGCTGAACTTACAGAACTACCTATCACAGAACTTGCAAAGTTCATGAAAGATCTGGAGCTCACTGACAGACAGAAGATGATAGGTGCGGCCATACTCAAGGAGATAAGGTCGAGACTGCATTTTCTTATTGATGTGGGACTTGACTATCTGTGTCTGAGTAGAGGTACAAGCACGCTCTCAGGTGGAGAGGCACAGAGAATAAGACTTGCCACGCAGATAGGTTCAGGTCTGGTCGGAGTTGCATATATTCTGGATGAGCCAAGTATCGGACTTCACCAGAGGGACAATGACAAGCTGATAGCAGCGCTCAAGAATCTGAGAGACCTTGGAAATACGCTTATCGTTGTAGAGCACGACGAGGATACCATGAGGGCGGCGGATCACATTATAGATATAGGACCGGGAGCCGGTGCAAATGGTGGATATGTGGTAGCTGAGGGTACGGCTGAAGACATTATGAAATGTGAGAATTCTATCACCGGTGACTACTTAAGCGGCAGGAAGAAGATAGAGGTTCCAGATGTGAGGAGAAAGCCAACCGGATGGCTCACTGTCAAGAATGCTTATGAGAACAATCTCAAGCATATAGATGTGGACATACCACTTGGAATCATGACATGTGTGACGGGTGTGTCTGGTTCAGGAAAGAGTTCTCTGGTAAATGAGATCCTGTACAAGAAACTTGCGAGAAGACTCAATAAAAGCAGGGTTAAGGCAGGAAAGCATGACCATATCATCGGTTATGATGCTTTGGACAAGATCATAAATATAGACCAGTCACCTATAGGTAGAACGCCGAGATCCAATCCGGCTACCTACACAGGTACATTTGATCTGATAAGGGATCTGTTTGCCGGAACCAAGGATGCCAAGGCAAGAGGTTACGGCAAGGGAAGATTCAGCTTCAATGTATCTGGTGGACGATGTGAGGCGTGTCGTGGAGATGGAATAATCAAGATAGAGATGCACTTCCTGCCAGATATATATGTGCCATGTGAGGTGTGTGGAGGAAAGAGATACAACAGGGAGACTTTGGAGGTCAAGTACAAGGGCAAGAGTATCAATGAAGTTCTCGATATGACAGTTGATGAGGCGTGCGAGTTCTTTGCAAATGTGCCAAGGATACTGAGGAAGATAGAGACTCTCCGTGATGTGGGACTCGGATATATCAGGCTTGGTCAGCCATCCACCACTCTGTCGGGCGGAGAGGCGCAGAGAATCAAGCTTGCAACAGAGCTTTCGAGACGAGGAACAGGAAAGACGATATATGTGCTTGATGAGCCAACCACGGGACTTCATTTTGCTGATGTGCACAGACTTGTGGATATACTCAGAAGGCTCAGCGAGGGCGGCAACACAGTGGTGGTTATCGAACATAATCTTGACGTTATCAAGACCGCAGATTATATTATTGACATGGGACCTGAAGGAGGTGCTGGCGGTGGAACGGTCATTGCCAGAGGAACTCCTGAGGAAGTTGCGAAGATACCTCAGTCCTATACAGGACAGTATCTGAAGAGGTATCTCGATATGTAAGGGATGTGTCGAATAATTACATCGGAGGTAGATGACAACATGGATGAACAGAATAGAGTAGAAGATATTGACAGAGTTGATGGCGGGTCGACTTCTGAGCAGAAAAAGGCTATGATGGCTGAGAATAGTCAGGCACAGAATGGTCAGGGTGTGCAGTCAGTTCAAGCACCATATAGTCAGGTAGCACAGCCAGCTCAGTCACTGTATCAGCATATGCCACAGTATGGCCAGCCGGTGCAGCAGCCATACCAGCCACAGTCGCAGTACGGTCAGCCAGCCCAGCAGCCATATCAGCCACAGTCACAGTATAGCCAGGGAGCACAGCCAATGCAGACACCATACCAGCAGATGCCGCAGTATGGCCAGCCAACCCAGCAGCCATACCAGCCACAGTCGCAGTATGGCCAGCCGGTGCAGCATCCATACCAGCCACAGTCGCAGTACGGCCATCCGGTACAGCCAACGCCATACAACAACCCTATGGGATATATGGGATATGAGAACAGGCAGAACATACCTGATGATGTGAAGAAGGGATCCACACATGTACCTAATATGTTAAACCTGATCGGCATTATCATGGCTGTTGTATCAGTATTTATTCCTTATGCTTATATGGGGACAGATGCCAGAAGCATAGTTGGAGTGTTTGGGATAAATGTACTGTCAATGCTTGTTGTGGCGGTAGTTATTATAGCAGACGTGATCTGTGCATTTATCAACAAGGCAGGCTGTTATATAGCAGACCTTGTTATATCTATAGTTGTTGGCGGAATATTGATATTTGAATTTGTTCTGTCATTGATAGATCTTGGAAAGCTAGATGCAGCGGCAAATGCAAGACTCGGAGTCGGTGCATGGATCAGCGTGGCAGCGGCACTTTTCATGCTGATATCAGTTCCTATATGGTGGACAATCAGCAGGAAGAAGGATAAGGCAGAGAAGCAAGATAGAAATTTATATTAGTGAAGATAAAAAATAATATAAAAGAAAAATAAGTAAGAATAAGAACCCCATCATGGCTTGTACAAGCTGTGATGGGGTTCCTTTAAGTTTACGCGAGCGATACTTGTCCGAAAGTTGTCGAACAGTTTATCGTTACATTTGTTAATTGTTCTGTTAAAGAATTAGTCGTTAGCCTTACCAACTGATCCGAAGAGTTCCATCTTCTCCTTAACAGTAGCCTTGATAGCCTCGAAACCAGGAGCGAGAAGCTTTCTAGGATCAAATCCCTTGCCCTCAAGATCCTTACCAGCCTCGATGTACTTTCTTGTAGCATCTGCGAATGATAACTGGCACTCTGTGTTAACGTTGATCTTTGAAACGCCAAGTGAAATAGCCTTCTTGATCATGTCAGCTGGGATACCTGTACCACCGTGAAGAACTAATGGCATAACGCCTGTCTTCTGCTGGATAGCATCAAGGGTCTCAAAGCTAAGTCCCTTCCAGTTAGCTGGGTACTTACCATGGATGTTACCGATACCAGCAGCAAGCATATCAACGCCGAGATCAGCGATAGTCTTGCACTCCGCTGGATCAGCGCACTCGCCCATACCAATAACTCCGTCTTCCTCACCACCGATAGAACCAACCTCACACTCGATTGAGAGGCCAAGCTGATGAGCTACGTTAACGAGCTCTGTTGACTTAGCAAGGTTCTCCTCGAATGGATAGTGTGAACCATCGAACATGATTGAAGTAAATCCAGCCTTAACACACTTGTAGCATCCTTCGTATGTTCCGTGATCAAGGTGAAGAGCTACAGGAACTGTGATTCCAAGTGACTCATCCATAGCCTTAACCATTGCTGCAACTGTCTCAAATCCTGTCATATACTTTCCAGCGCCCTCTGAAACACCAAGGATAACAGGTGACTGAAGCTCCTGAGCTGTGAGGAGAACAGCCTTTGTCCACTCAAGGTTGTTGATGTTGAACTGACCTACTGCGTAGTGACCAGCCTTAGCTTTCTTTAACATTTCTGTTGCTGAAACTAACATTTGTAAAATCCTCCGTAAAATTATATTTGGATACAATGTACCCACTTACGCTGATTATACCCCATATAATAAGAAAATAAAAGAATTTTTAGCCAAAAGTTCAACATATAGTTAGTTTGAACTTATCGATAGAAATGAAAGAAATAAAACATTTATAAAGAATAGCTCGCCTTAATTGCATTGAAAAAAAATAAATGCTATGATTTGCCAGTAATACTGACAAATATATAAAAGTGTAATGCATATAGAACATAATACGTTATGTGTATGCACACAGACGTGGCGCAAAGTACCTTACTATGCTTTTGCACAATATAATCTTAAAAAGGGAGGACGTAATGCTTCAGCTTAAGAATATCGTGAAGGATTATCACACTGGTGATGAAGTTGTTCAGGCACTTAAGGGTGTATCTGTGAACTTTAGGAGAAATGAGTTCGTGTCCATACTTGGCCAGTCGGGTTGTGGAAAGACAACGCTTCTGAACATAGTGGGCGGACTGGATCAGTACACCAGTGGAGATCTGGTTATCAATGGCAAGTCGACAAAGGATTTCAAGTCAAGAGACTGGGATTCATATAGAAACAATTCAGTCGGATTCGTATTCCAGAGCTACAATCTGATACCGCATCAGTCGGTACTGTCAAATGTAGAGCTTGCGCTCACTTTGTCTGGAGTATCAAAGGCAGAGAGAAGAAAGAGAGCGAAGGAGGTTTTGGAGAGGGTTGGTCTGGGAAATCAGATTCACAAGAAACCAAACCAGATGTCCGGTGGACAGATGCAGAGAGTTGCCATCGCCAGAGCACTCATAAACGATCCGGATATTCTGTTGGCTGATGAGCCAACGGGTGCACTTGACACAGAGACAAGTGTTCAGATCATGGAGCTGCTCAAAGAAATAGCCAAGGACAAGCTGGTTATTATGGTTACTCATAATCCGGAGCTGGCACAGCAGTACTCAACAAGGATCGTAAAGCTCCTCGATGGAAATATAATAGACGATTCCAATCCGTTTTCAGATGAGGACGAGGCGAAGGAGGATGACGGAAGTTATGCTCCGAGGAAGACCTCCATGAGTATGTTCACAGCGTTCTCGCTGAGTCTGAACAACCTCATGACCAAGAAAGGAAGGACATTCTTAACAGCATTTGCCGGAAGTATAGGAATCATAGGAATAGCACTTATATTGTCGCTATCGTCTGGATTCCAGAAGTACATAAACGATGTACAGGAGGAGACACTTGCCACATATCCAGTGCAGATAACGAAGAAAGCGATGGATTACAATGAGCTGCTCTCAAAGATGGTAGGTAACAACGAGGAGAATTCAGATCACAATCACGCTGGCGAGGACAAGATATATTCGGGAGATATCATGGGAGACATGCTCGTGTCCATGGTGTCAGATGTGAAGGAGAACGACCTTGAGTCATTTAAGAATTATATAGAAGACGATGCAAACGGCTTCACCAAGTATACAAGTGATATAACATACACATATGATACACCATTATATGTGTTTAACGAGAACAGTGCAAATGGCGGTGTTGCCCAGGTAAATCCAAGCACCACAATGACAGATATGGGATTTGGAGGTATGGCGGAGGCCCAGGAGTCAACGGCAGATTTCATGTCGGCATTCAGCTACGGTTCATCGTCAATGGACATGTGGACACAGATGCTTGACAACGACACTCTGCTCAAGCAGCAGTACGATGTGCTGGCAGGACACTGGCCTGAGAACAAGAACGAGGTTGTACTTGTCGTCGACAAGAACAATGAGATAAGTGATTTTACACTGTATACTCTTGGACTTAGGGATTCAAAGGAACTGAGCGATATGGTTTCAACCATACTTGCTGGCGGAGAGGCACCGGAGCTTGAGCAGATGGTGTTTACATACGATGACCTTCTTAATCTCAAGTTTAAGGTTGTGCTTCCGGGCAATCTGTACAAGAAGAATGATGATGGAACATACACAGATATGAGTTCTGATGCTGATTTTCTGAAGTCTGCAGTGGCCGGGGGCCTTGAAGTAAAGGTGTCGGCAGTAATCAGGGCTTCGGATAAAGCGTATGCAACTACCATGCAGCCGGGATATATAGGTTACACATCGGAGCTTGCCAATTACATAGTTTCAGAGAACGAGAAGACAGATGTACTCAAGGCTCAGATGGATAATCCTGATACTGACATATTTACAGGAATGCCATTTTCAGATGGCAAGGAACTGACAGCGGATGATGTGGATATGGATTCTGTTATGCAGCAGCTTATGGCTTCAGGTCAGGTTACTGAGGACATGCAGGCACAGATGGCGTCCATGACCAAGGATCAGCTCTTCGATATGCTCAAGGGTTACGGTTTCTTCCAGGAGTCAACATCTACTTATGAGGATAACATGTCAAAGCTTGGATATGCAGAGCTTGCAAAGCCGGCTTCCATCAACCTCTACTGTGCAGAATTTGCGGATAAGGACGAGATAACAAAGCTTATAGACAAGTACAACGAGGATTATCCTGACAAGGAGATCACATACACTGATTACATCGGAATCATGCTGTCATCGGTGACCAAGATCATCAACGCGATAACCTATGTACTCATTGCATTTGTGGCAATTTCATTGATAGTTTCATCCATCATGATCGGAATAATCACATATATCTCAGTTCTTGAGAGAACAAAGGAGATTGGTATTCTGCGAAGCATAGGAGCTTCAAAGAAGGATATCTCAAGAGTGTTCAATGCGGAGACATTTATAATAGGTCTCTTCTCAGGACTCATAGGAATCGGCGTGACGGTGCTGATCAATATACCGATCAGTAAGGTGATAGAGAGTTATATCAACGTTGCCGGTGTATCGGCGCTTCCTTGGAAGGGTGGAGTGATGCTGGTAATCATCAGCGTTATACTGACATTGATCGGAGGACTTATCCCATCGAGACTTGCAGCTAAGAAGGATCCTGTTATAGCGCTCAGAAGTGAGTAATTATAAATTATCTGAATACAAAAAGAAAAGGCTGCCATCTCTGGCAGCCTCTTCTTTTTGTATTAAAAGGGAGTGACTGCAACTACATTATGTGAGGGGAGGGTGTTGCAGTCGTTTATGAAAAAGGGGATGTAAACAACTCGCTTACGCTCTCGCTGTTTACAGTTAATAATATACCGAGAAAATGTGTTCTAATTTTGGAGAAGTTGTGTAGAAAATGTGTTTTTCGGGTAAAAATATGAAGATGCTGTAAGAAATTTAAAGGATATGAAAACAGCATAAGGCAGACATGGTTAGAAATTAGAAAGGTAAGTAAAGGTATGAGACAAAATGTGTATTGTCTTGTTTATTTTTGCTGATCATATAATGTATAATGGTAGAAATGTATTTAGGAGGATAAACAGATGGCAGGAAGTCATATAGCAATACCAACCATTCTTAAGATCGGAAAGGGAACCCTGAATGATCTGGGCAAATATATAAGTGCTTCCGGGATGAAGAATGCTGTTATTTATTTTGGAAATGGACTCATAGACATGTTTGGACAGCAGGTCATGGATTCTCTGAAGAAAGAAAATGTGACAGTTGTGGAGTACAGAGAGCTGGATTCCACCAATATAGAGGATATAATCAAGCTGGCATTTGATATAGATGCGAAGGCCCAGGTGATCGTGGGTATCGGCGGAGGAAAGGTTATTGATGTGGCAAAGTATGCGGCATATCTCAGAAAGC
>ERZ773186.1121-NODE-1121-length-23099-cov-5.010502_pt1 | contig 23099 bp, 23 predicted proteins | sample MGYA00581000_ERZ773186 | MGnify/ENA primary metagenome ERZ773186 (study PRJEB29015, sample SAMEA2737752) | human gut metagenome | biome: human gut; feature: human-associated habitat; material: faeces | place: China | collected 2012 ...
GCGGGATGTCGTTGACCCCTTTTTCCAGCTTGGTGATGGAGGATTTGGAGCGGTATCCCATGCGCTGGGCCAGCTGCTCCTGCGAGAGGCCCAGTTCTTCGCGCCGCAGCCGGACGCGGGTGGAAAGTTCGGACATAGACGCCTCCGTTCAAAAACGAATGGTTGTGCGGTGAAATGGGTGCTTCTGGAGGCAGTATACCAGAAAAGTGGGCGAAAATCAACTTTTTTCGCGCGATTTTTGAAAATCGGTTGACAGACAATCAACTTGCGACTATACTACAACCAAAGATTGTTGAACGACGTGAAACCGACAAAAAAGGAGCGGAGAACATGGCCAATACCAGACTGATCGAAGAATACATCCGCGACAGCGGCTACAAGCTGCGGCATGTGGCCCGCGCGCTGAACATCAGCGAGAGCGCGCTGCACAGCAAACTGCAGGGGCAGACCCAGTTCAAACTGAACGAAGCCGAAAATCTGTCGGCAATGCTGGGAATGACGATGTCGGAGCGGGATGCCTGCTTTTTTGACACCCAGAACCGCTATGAGCGCAGCCTGGCCGCTGCAGAAAGGAGAAAGCCGAAATGACAAAACAACAGCGTGATGCCACCCGCAGCGCCCTGCTGGCCTATGGCCGACGGCAGTGGGCGCGGTCGCCGGTGAACCGCCGGTGGGAAAAGGCCATTGAGGACAGCATGGCCTATTACAAGGAAGCGGATCCCATCCGGGCCGATCTGCTGCAGCTGCGCTATCTGCAGCACCGCAAGGAGGCCGACGTGCTGGAACAGCTGCACATCGGCCGCACGACCTACCAGAAAGCGGAACTGGACCTGCTGAGCACCATTGCGGTGTATGCCGCCCAGAACGGTGCCTTCAACTGAAGAGATGCTGATAAAATCCCATTGATTTCCGCAGCAGGAAGTCGGTGGGATTTTTGCGTCGGAAGAAAACTGCCGCGACCCGGCCAATGGAGCGGATCAATAAAAACATGCCTCGTAATATCCAAAAAATACAATAAAATGTTGAAAATGACTGAAATAGTTGCTATAATGACGATGCGGATAAAAAGAGAACATGATATAGCATAATAATCCACTTCCTGCATTTGCGGGATTGCTCCAATGATTTAGCACAATGAGGGATTTTCCCCGCATTTGCGGGGGTAACAGAAGAAAAACAGAGTAAAAATCGCTGAAAAACGTGAAAGTCCTGTTTATGGGACGGCATGTCTGTTATTCTTTGCTTATCAGAAAAACACCGGCTGCCAATGGGAACGATGTTTTGGAGGTGGAACGATGAAACGACCGGAACGATCCTGCAAGGTGCGGCGTTTTGCAGGCAAAACAGACCCGGACAACAGCAGTCTGTGGCTGCCGCTCTGGATGCATCTGCGGGACACAGCAGGCATTATGCGGTTTCTGGTGCAGCAGTGGCTGCCGGAAAGTGTGCGGCAAAACCTGGATCTGGACGAGGAACTGCTGACCCGGACTGTCGTTTTTCTGGGGTGGGTCCACGATATCGGGAAAATCACGCTGGCCTTTGCCGGCCCGATCATGAGCCTGCTGCCGGAGGCAAAACAGCGGTTGGAGGAGGATACCGAGCTCCGCTGGAACGAGCAGGAAAAGAAATTTTCCCACCATGCGCTGGCCGGGGAGGTGATCCTGCGGAAACTGGGCTGCCCGGAAGGGTTGGCCTCGATCGTGGGGGCACACCACGGCAAGCCGCAGGAGGCAAATAATGTTCTGGACCAGCTGGAAGACGGAGTGTATGAAACAAATTACTGGCCCAAAGGACGGAAAACATTCTGGTGGAGCTGCTGGCAGGAACTGTTCGATCACGCCCTGCAGGAAAGCGGATTTTCTGACGTGAAAGAGCTGCCGGAGCTGTCGGTCCCGACGGAACTCCTTCTGACCGGCCTGCTCATCATGGCGGACTGGATCGCCAGCAATCCCCGGTATTTCCCGCTGATCCCAGTAGAGGAACTGGGCGACGAGAGCCTTTATCCGGCCCGCGTGGAACGGGCATGGCAGAAATTCGCGCCGACCCTTCCCTGGGAAGTGCAGGAGGCCGCGGCGGACCCGGCGGAGTTCCGGGAGCGGTTCGGCTTTCTTCCGAACGAAGTGCAGCAGGCTATGCTGGAGGCTGTGAACAACGCACAGGAACCGGGCATTTTTATTCTGGAAGCCCAGATGGGCGTGGGCAAAACCGAGGCCGCGCTGGCAGCGGCGGAGGTTCTGGCACAGCGCTGCGGGGAGGGCGGCATCTTCTTTGGTCTGCCGACCCAGGCCACCGCCAACGGTATTTTTGGGCGGCTGCTGGATTGGGCGCAGAAACAGTCGGATGGGCTGGAACACTCCATCCGGCTGGCGCACGGCATGGCGCAGCTGAATACAGACTATTTGAAATTGCAGCAGGAACCGGTGCCGGTGGAGGATGACGCCGACGACCCGGAGGAACGGGTGATGGTGCACCAGTGGTTTCAGGGCAGCAAACAGGCGCTTCTGGCCAACTTTGTCATTGGCACGGTGGATCAGCTGCTGATGGCGTCCTTGCAGCAAAAACATGTGATGCTGCGGCATCTCGGTCTGGCGGGCAAGGTGGTGGTGATCGACGAGTGTCATGCTTACGACGCCTACATGAATTGTTATCTGGACCGGGCACTGAACTGGCTGGGAGAGTACCGGGTGCCGGTGATCCTGCTTTCGGCCACACTGCCCGCCAAGCGGCGTACCGAACTTGTGACCGCATATCTCAACCGGAAAACGCTGCCGGATGCACCCTGGAAAACCTGCCGCGGCTACCCGCTGCTGACCTGGACCGATGGAAAACAGGTGCAACAAACCGGCATTCCGCTGCACACACCGCCGCGCCGGGTGACGATGGAATCCCTGACGGAGGAACATCTGCCGGAAATGCTGCAGAATGCCCTGCGGGAGGGTGGCTGTGCAGGCGTGATCGTCAACACGGTGCGGAAAGCGCAGGACCTTGCGGCCCGCCTGCGAGAAGAGCTGCCGGAATTTGAAGTGCTTGTGTTCCACGCACAGTTCCTGATGCCTGACCGCGCCGAAAAGGAACAACGCCTGATGGAGCGCATCGGCAAGCGCTCGACCCCGGCGCAGCGCGACCGGCTGATCGTGGTGGGTACGCAGGTGCTCGAGCAGTCACTGGATATTGATTTCGATTACATGATTACGGAACTGTGCCCGATGGACCTGCTGCTGCAGCGCATCGGACGGCTGCACCGGCATCCGGGCCGGGCGCGTCCGCAGCCGGTGCAGGAAGCCCGCTGTGCAGTGCTGGACACCGGGACCGAGGAATTTGACGAGGGCAGTGCAGCCATCTATGGCGAATGGCTGCTCGGACGTACCCGGAAGCTGCTGCCGAAGGAACTGCAGCTGCCTGCGGATATCGCCCGGCTGGTACAGGACACCTACGGCTGGGAGCCGGACTGCCTGCCCGCAGACCCGCAGAGCACAGCGGCACGGGGAACATATGAGCTGGAACAGGCCAAGAAGCAGCGCAGCGCCAAGGCCTTTGCCATTTCGTCGCCGAGAGCATGCGGTGATGCGCTGGACGACTGGATGAATGAGGTCGGGGCGACCAGCGACGCCGGTGCCCGTGCCGCTGTGCGCGACGGCGACCCGTCCATTGAGGTGCTGGTCATGATGCAGGACAGCAGCGGCAATGTCCGCTTTCTGCCCGGAGAGGGAGAAGCGGCCGGGCCCTGTGTGGCGGTGGACCAGCCCCCGCAGCCGGAAGAAGCCTTGCAGATCGCGCGGCAGAGACTGCGTCTGCCGGGGTATTTCAGCAAACGATGGAGCGTGCAGCAAACCATTGACGCGCTGGAAGCCGAGACCCGGAAGCATTTTGCGGCATGGCAGCTCTCCCCGCTGCTGCGCGGGGAACTGGTCCTGCTGCTGGACGAGCGCCGCACGGCACACCTTGTCGGGCAGGTGCTGCACTACGACCGTGAGAACGGCCTGACCTATCAGAAGGAGGATGAGGATAGAGACAATGGAGTTTAACCTGCTGCGAGAACCGTGGGTCCGGGTGCGGACACAGGACTGCACTGTGCAGGAAGTCTCGCTGACCGACGCACTGCTCCATGCACACGCGTATGTGGACCTTGCGGGCGAGATGCCCACGCAGGACGCCGCCATGCTGCGGCTGCAGCTGGCGGTGCTGCACACCGTGTTCTCCCGCGTGGATGGGAACGGTGTACCGGCACCGTTTGAAGAACCCCGGGATGCTCTGCAGCGCTGGGGCGAACTGTGGCAGTTGGGGCACTTCCCGGAACAGCCGATCCGGGATTACCTGGACAAATGGCAGGACCGCTTCTGGCTGTTCCACCCGGAGCGCCCCTTCTGGCAGGTGCCGGAAGCGAAGATCGGTACGGAATACACGGCCTCCAAACTGAACGGTGAGCTTTCGGAGAGCAGCAACAAGCTGCGTCTGTTCTCGGCCTGTACGGGTGCAGGAAAAAACGGTCTGAGCTATGCGCAGGCGGCACGCTGGCTGCTGAGCGTGAATGGCTACGATGATACTTCGGCCAAACCCAAAGGCAAGGGACTGCCTTCGGTGGGAGCCGGTTGGCTGGGAAAGCTGGGGTATCTTCAGGCGCAGGGCAAAAATCTGTTTGAGACCCTGATGCTGAACCTGACCTTTTTACAGGACGGCAGAGAGCTGTGGGAAGAGGACCGTCCGTGCTGGGAGCTGGATGTGCCCCGCAGCGCAGAACGAACAGAGATCGCATTGCCGGATAACCCGGCCCAGCTGCTGACACTGCAGTCCCGGCGGCTGCTGCTCTGCCGGAAAGGACAGACGGTGACGGGCTTCACCCTGCTGGGCGGCGATTTCTTCCCGCGGGAGAATGCCTTTGCGGAGCAGATGACCGTCTGGCGCGACCCGGACCCCAAAAAGAGCAAAAAGACCGGAACCCCCACTTTTGTGCCCAGTCGGCATGACCCGTCCCGGCAGTTCTGGCGGGAGTTCCCGGCGGTGTTCTGTGATGAGGGCGAGTCGGTGCGCAAGCCCGGCATCGTCCGCTGGATCGAAGCACTTCAGAGTAGCACCCCCCGACAACTGGATCGCCGCAGAATGATCTGCTTTCGGATCAGCGGCATGAAGTACGGGGACAAGGATTTCTTCGTGAACGATGCATTCAGCGACAGCCTGACCTTTCAGGCAGAACTGCTGGAGGATTTGGCAAAAAACTGGCGAAAACGGATCACGACCGAAATCGGCAGCTGTGAGCAGGCCGCGCGATATGTGGGTCGTCTGGCACAGAACCTGGCCCTTGCGGCAGGGGACAAGAACGACACCGGTGCCGAAGCCGCCCGCGCGCAGTTCTATTTTGCGGTAGACCAGCCGTTCCGGCGGTGGCTGCAAGGCATTGACCCAGAGACGGATGAACCGGTCGAGAAAGCGGCCGAGTGGCAGGAGCAGGCATACCGGCTTGCGGCAGAATTGGGCAGACAGATGGTGGAGCAAGCGGGGACCGCTGCATTCATCGGGCATCGCGTTCCGGATAAAAAGAATCCGGAAAAGAGTTATCTGTATACAGCACCCGAGGCCTACAACATCTTTCTATATGGCCTGCGGAAGCTGTACCCGAAACAGGATGAAGGAGGGACAGAATGAAAACCAATGAGGTGAAAGCCTGCGTGACCCGGCAGCTGCGTCGGCTGCAAATTTTGCCGGAGCCGCAGAGACGGGCCGAGCTTGCCGAGCTGCGCCGGGGCGTGGGGCGTCAGCCCGGAGACCTGCCTGCGTTGTGGGGCGCTCTGCTGGCCGACATGCCGGAGCAGCTGCAGGGCAGCAATGGCCCGTCAAAGGCGGAATGGGCCGTCTATACGGCGTTGACCCTGTTTGCCCTGCACCAGCAGGGGGAAGCCGGTGTTTCCATGAACCAGCCGGGCAGAACGCTGGGCGGTGCAGTGCGGCAGCTGGCCGAAAAAACGGCTGCCGGGCAGGACTGGACCGAGAGCAGCGTGCTCCGGCGGTTCAACGCACTGGCAACGGCGGATTCCATGCCGGAAGTCTCGCACCACCTGCGCGGGATGATCCAGCTGCTGCGGCGGGAAGGGATCCCGCTGGATTATCCGCAGCTGGCCGAGGATCTGTATCAATACCAGTTTGTGGACGGTGCGCCGAATGTCCGTTTGCGGTGGGGCCGGGACCTTTATGCGAGCCCCACGGAGAAAACCAAAGAGAACGAAAAGGAGAATTGAGATGGATACCAAACGCCTGTATGTTGATTTTCATGTTCTGCAGACCGTGCCGCCCAGCTGCGTCAACCGCGACGACACCGGCAGCCCCAAGACCGCTGTCTATGGCGGGGCCGTCCGTGCCCGGGTGTCCTCGCAGGCGTGGAAGCACGCCATGCGCGTGATGTTCACCGGGGAAATGAGCGATGCAGTTGAGACCGGTTACCGCACCAAGAAGGGCACGGATCTGGTGGCAAAGCAGATCAAAGCCCTTGCTCCGGACAAGGATGCCCTCAAACTGGCCCAGAAGGTCATTGCAGATGCAGGCATCAAGAGCGATGACAAGGGCACAAAAGCGCTGTTTTTCATGAGTACGGCACAGGCAAAGGCATTGGCAGAGCTGGCTGTAGAAGGCTGCAAGGACAAAAAGCAGTACAAGGAAGCCCTGAAAGCGGCTCCCTCTGCGGACATGGCGCTGTTTGGCCGCATGGTGGCAGATGACCCGTCGCTGAACTACGACGCTGCCGCACAGGTGGCCCACAGCATCTCCACCCACACCGTGCAGAACGAGTTCGACTATTTCACCGCCGTGGACGACTGTGCCCCGGAGGACAACGCTGGTGCCGGGCATCTGGGCACGGTGGAATACAACTCTGCCACCCTGTACCGCTATGCGACGGTCAATGTTCTGGAGCTGGTGCGCACGCTGGGCGCAGAGCAGGCGGCACAGACGGTCCGGGCGTTCGGTGAGGCGTTCATCCGCTCCATGCCCACCGGCAAGCAGAACAGCTTTGCCAACCGCACTCTGCCGGATGCCGTTTACGTCACCCTGCGGCAGGACCAGCCGGTGAACCTCAGCAGAGCCTTTGAAAAGCCGGTGCGCAAGAGCGAAGAAGGCTATGCAGAACCGTCCAAGATGGCGCTGAAACAGTATGCAAAGGAACTCTACAATACCTTTGCAGAGGCACCGGAGCAGAGCTTTACGGTGGGTACCGGGCTGGAAGAACTGGCACAGCCCATGCCGCTAAACACCATGCTGGCGGTACTGGAAAAGGCCGTAGAGGAGAAGTTGTCCGGGAATGAGGTGTGACCATGGCGACCTTATTGCTTCGGCTGGCTGCACCCCTGCAGTCTTGGGGTACGGACTCCAAGTTTGAGACCCGCAAGACCGACCGGGAACCCACCAAGAGCGGTGTGGTCGGCCTGTTGGCGGCGGCGCTGGGGCTGCGCCGGGACGACACGGAGGGCCTTGCCCGGCTGAACGGCCTGCGCTTTGCCGTGCGGGCGGATCAGGAGGGCAGCCTGCTGGTGGATTTTCACACCGCCAAAAGCCGGGACACCTCCTATGTGACCTACCGCCACTATCTGCAGGACGCCGTTTTTCTGGCAGGGCTGGAAAGCGAGGACGAAGCTCTGCTGCGGGAGCTGGAAGCGGCTCTGCGGCACCCGGTCTACCCGCTGTATCTGGGGCGGCGCTCCTGCCCGCCCACCCTGCCGCTCTGTCTGGGCATCCGGCAGGGGAGCCTGCTGGACGTCCTCCGGACGGAACCCATGCAGGGACGAAAACCGGAAACAGGGAAGCTGCGCATCGTGGCCGACGCCGACCCGGCAGACCCTGCGGCAGTGCCCCGGCAGGATCTGCCGATGTCCTTCAGCCCGGTGCACCGGCAGTACGGGTTCCGCCCGGTGCGGGAATGGCGGCTGGACCGGCTGGAAATGCCGGAACCGACGGAGCACGACCCCATGGCGGAATTGCAGAATTGAGGTGAGATGCAATGTATTTGTCTCGCGCAGAACTTGACCCCACCCGCCGCAGTACCATGATCGCGCTGACTTCTCCACAGAAGTTCCACGGCGCGGTGGAAAACTCGTTCTCCGGCGAACGACGCCGCAGGCTGTGGCGGCTGGACAGCCTGAACGGAAAACTGTATCTGTTGCTGCTCAGCGAGGAGCTCCCCGACCTGACCGGACTGTGTGCGCAGTTCGGGACGGGTGCCGCACCGGAAACGCGCCGCTACGAGCCGCTGCTGGAATGGGTGACCCCGGGCAGCTGTTGGCAGTTCCGTCTGACGGCAAATCCGACCCGCACCCGGAAAGACCCGGCGGACCCGCTGGCGCGGGGTGCCCTGAAGCCCTGCTATCTGGAAGCGGAGCAGGAACAGTGGCTGCTGGAGCAGGCCGGGAAGCACGGCTTTGCCCTGACGGAGGGCGCTTTTCAGGTGACCCGGAAACAGACCTGTCACTTCCGGAAGAACGGAAAGCAGCCGGTCACGTTGCTGGCGGTGACCTATGAGGGCATCCTGCAGGTGACCGACCCGGAAGCGTTCCGGGAGATGCTGTGTCAGGGCATTGGCCGCGGCAAAGCCTACGGCCTTGGCCTGATGACCATCCTGCACGGAGGAAGCAGCCATGGATGATGTGCCGGGCATGATCCGCCCTGATCTGCAGGCGCTGCCGCAGGTCCGGGACCGGATGACCTTTCTGTACCTGGAACACTGCACGCTGGGCCGTCAGGACGGTGCCATCACCGTAACGGATGAAAAGGGTATCGTTCAGATCCCGGCGGCGGGCATTTCGGTGCTGCTGCTCGGCCCCGGCACCCGTGTGACCCACCGCGCCATGGAGCTGATGGGAGACGCCGGCGTGGGTGCGGTCTGGGTCGGGGAGCACGGCGTGCGCTATTATGCCCACGGCCGCCCGCTGACCACCCATTCCCGGATGCTCATCCGTCAGGCGGAACTGGTCAGCAATCACCGGAAGCATCTGGATGTGGTGCGCAAAATGTACCAGCTGCGTTTTCCGGAGGAGGACGTCTCCCATCTGACGATGCAGCAGCTGCGCGGCCGGGAGGGCAGCCGTGTGCGGAACGTCTACCGCAAGGCGTCCAAAGAAACTGGCGTGCCGTGGAGCGGGCGGCTGTACCGCCCGGAGGATTTTGCATCCGGGGATCCGGTCAATCAGGCGCTGTCTGCTGCGCATGCCTGCCTGTACGGGCTGGCCCATGCGGTCATTGTGGCGCTGGGGTGTGCGCCGGGGCTGGGATTCGTGCACGTCGGGCATGAGTGCTCTTTCGTGTACGACATTGCCGACCTGTACAAGGCGGAGGTGACCATCCCGATCGCATTTGAGGTGGCGGCGCAGGCCCCGGAGGACCTGCCTGCCGTCGTGCGCCGCCGTGTCCGGGATGCTATGGTGGAGCATCATATTCTGGAACGGATGGTCCACGACATCCGCTGGCTGCTGCTGACCGAAGAGGAACAGACGGAAGAGCCGGATGTGGTTTACCTCTGGGATAATAAGGTCGGTGCGGTGTCAAACGGCATCAATTACTTTGACCGGGAAGCGGGTGAGGAGCCATCGTAGTTCTGACCATGACCAACTGCCCGCCCCGCCTGCGCGGCGACCTGTCCAAGTGGCTGTGTGAGATCAACACCGGCGTTTATGTGGGCAATGTGAGCAGCCGCGTCCGGGATGCAGTGTGGGACCGTGTCTGCCAGAACCTGAAAAACGGGCAGGCGACACTGGTCTACACGGCGGCAGGGGAGCAGCGGATGGAGTTCCGCACCCACAACACCAGCTGGGAAGCTGTGGATTTTGACGGCATCAAGCTGATGCGCCGCCCGCTGCCCCAGACGCAGACCGAGGCGATGGACTTGAAACCGGGGTTCAGCAAGGCAGCAAAGTACCAGATGGCACAAAAAATGGCACAGCGGACTGCCCGAAAGCCCGGAAAAAACGATTACACAGTGATCGACCTGGAAACGACCGGCCTGCACGCGGCAACGGACTCGATCGTGGAGTATGGCGCCGTCCGGGTGCGGGACGGGCAGCCGACGGAAGAATTTTCGGCCCTGGTGCACCTGCAAACTCCGCTGCCTGCGGAGATCACGCAATTGACGGGAATCACGCAGTCGGAACTGGAAGGCGGGATGGACGCGGCCGCTGCGCTGGAAGCATTTCTGGAATTTGTGGGCAAAGATGCTCTGGTGGGGTACAACCTGCAATTTGATCTGGAATTCCTGCGCGCGGCCTGTACGCGAAACCAGAAGCCGATACTGACCAACCGGAAAATCGACCTTTTGCCGCTTGCGCGGCGGAAGGTGATAGGCGTTGCCAACTTTAAGCTGCTCACACTGGTACGGCATTTTGGGCTGGCAGACAGGGTGGAGCACAGGGCCCTGCCCGACTGCCGCCTGACACAGAGGCTCTATGCAAAACTGAATGAAACAGGCACAGGATGCAACTGAAATGGCCGATGCTATGGGATCTTTTTAGTCTTTTCCCCGCACACGCGGGGGTGATCCCGGCCCGAAAAGCCGCACCAGCACTACGAAAAACTTTTCCCCGCACACGCGGGGGTGATCCCCCTTGTGTATTGTGTCGATGGCTTTTCCAAGGCTTTTCCCCGCACACGCGGGGGTGATCCCCAGTCGTTATGCGCAGCCGGGGCTCGGCTGTGCTTTTCCCCGCACACGCGGGGGTGATCCCATATCTGGGGGATTTTTTCAACCCTTTTTTCCCTTTTCCCCGCACACGCGGGGGTGATCCCAACATGGCCAAGTGCGCGAGGTGGCGTGGAGCCTTTTCCCCGCACACGCGGGGGTGATCCCATATAGTGACAGCACGCAATGGCTCATAGAGCCTTTTCCCCGCACACGCGGGGGTGATCCCGTCGCTGTGATATCCAAATAATCCGGGGCAAACTTTTCCCCGCACACGCGGGGGTGATCCCAACCGGCTCATAGTTGTACTTCTTGCAGTAGGCTTTTCCCCGCACACGCGGGGGTGATCCTACCAGTCTTGGCGAAAACCTTCAGCTTGGTCACTTTTCCCCGCACACGCGGGGGTGATCCCTCAAGCCCCGCCAAACCGTGAGGGAGCGCAAGCTTTTCCCCGCACACGCGGGGGTGATCCTCCTCAGAGTAAACCCAAAAGCTTCATACACGGCTTTTCCCCGCACACGCGGGGGTGATCCCAGCGTGTAGTCGGTTGCATTTTTGCCGAGCTGCTTTTCCCCGCACACGCGGGGGTGATCCCACCTCGTCAACATAGAATGGAATGAGCTGGCCCTTTTCCCCGCACACGCGGGGGTGATCCTTCTTGCTTTCTGCCCTGTTTTGGCATTACTTTCTTTTCCCCGCACACGCGGGGGTGATCCCTGTGGTTCTTCCCATGCGATTAGTGTTCTTGCCTTTTCCCCGCACACGCGGGGGTGATCCCGGATGAGAAAAAATGAAACGGTTCTTCCGCCCCTTTTCCCCGCACACGCGGGGGTGATCCCTACGGCGCATGGCATATCTTTTGCAGATGTGCCTTTTCCCCGCATACGCGGGGGTGATCCCTGTCAATTTAAGGGCACAGCTGTACAGCTTATCTTTTCCCCGCATACGCGGGGGTGATCCCTGACGTTATACGCGTAGCAAGTCCGCGTATAACTTTTCCCCGCATACGCGGGGGTGATCCCGCTAGAGACGAGCCCAAAGAAGCACACCATGGCTTTTCCCCGCATACGCGGGGGTGATCCCTTGTTCACCGGCAGGCATTCGTCTCCATACATCTTTTCCCCGCATACGCGGGGGTGATCCCAAGTCCCTGCTGTATCGGAATGGCAAGGACATCTTTTCCCCGCATACGCGGGGGTGATCCCGCGGAGTCGCAGATCTCAAAGCAGCAGGCCTGCTTTTCCCCGCATACGCGGGGGTGATCCCTACAGTTGAGCTGCTGACTAAAATACAGCTAGCTTTTCCCCGCACACGCGGGGGTGATCCCGCAGACCATATAGCCGACACCGGCACCGCGTGCTTTTCCCCGCACACGCGGGGGTGATCCCTCGTAGACCGTAAAATTCGGGGACAGTTTCTTCTTTTCCCCGCATACGCGGGGGTGATCCCGAGTGGTTCCGGGACCAGAATGTGGACGACCCCTTTTCCCCGCACACGCGGGGGTGATCCCGCTATCATGCCATGGGCGATTCCATCAAGGCACTTTTCCCCGCATACGCGGGGGTGATCCTGGTAAGGGGGCAGGAACGGCACCTGTTTTTCGCTTTTCCCCGCACACGCGGGGGTGACCTCAAGGGCAAGCGGCGCATGGTGTTCCTGCCGGGGAGACTGGTGACGGACCGGAAAGCCGCGGCGGATGAAAAAATCAGGTTGTACAAATTCGACGGAAAAAGTTTATGCAAGACTCCATATTGCAATATATGAAATTTTGTATTATCATAAATCTGCAAGCGATCTGTCTCTTGTGAGGAGGGGCGGAATGCCCAAAATACGCTTCTTTCCTGTGGAATTTCCCACGGTCCACCTGATGCGGATTGAAAGATAGGTCGAGAAGGGAAGAGCAACCATGATGAACACAAGTCTGCTCCAGAAGTCTGGTCTGGCAACGCTGCAGGTCGCGCAGATCCTGGCAGGGCTGGAACCGGGAGACCGGATCCCCACGGTGACGGAACTGAGCGAACAATGCGAGATGGCACGGGGAAATATCCAGATCGCGCTGAACAACCTGAAACAGAATCATGTGATCCGTCTGGAATCCCATGGGCAGAACGGCACCATTGCAACAGAGATCGACTATGTGGCAATGGCGCAGTATTGCAGCAATACGGGTCTGACCTGCGTGATGCCTATGCCGTATGGCCTGCGCTATGAAGGTCTGGCCAGCGGACTGTATGAGGAACTGAACCAGAAAGGGGTCACGGGTGCGATCGCATTCATGCGCGGTTCCGGCTACCGGCTGAACTGTGTGGAAGAAGGGCGCTTTCATCTGTGCGTCATGAGCCAGCTTGCATTTGAACACTATGCGCAGGAGAGCAAGGATATCCAGCTGATCGCGGCCTTTGGCCCGCAGAGCTATGTGGAACAGCATCGGGTCTTTGTCCGCCCGGACTTCAAGGGCGACTGGCAGAACTGCAAGGTGGGCGTGGATGCCTCCTCGGTGGACCAGGAGATGCTGACCCGGTTCTGTTTTGCCGATAAGCCGGTGCAATATGTGCCCATCATCTATAGTCAACTGGTGCCGTTTCTGCACAGCGGCGTCATTGATGCCGGCGTCTGGAGCGCCGATATGCTGCCGGAGGGGTTGAGCTATTATCCGATGCCCCGGCTGGATGAGCAGGAAAAAGATACCGTGGCCGTGCTTGCCTGCCGGAAAAGTGATAACATCACCGCGCAGCTGGTGCGCAAGATCCTGTCGGTGGAGCGTGTGGACCACATCCAGCAGCAGGTGATGCGCAAGCAGATCATTCCGCGCTACTAAGCAAAGGTGCTGTCAAACAGAAGTCACATCTGCATGGAGGACATGCGGATGTTTCTTTCGGGATGAAAATACAAAATATTGTATAAAACATTTTCTTCCGAAAACCGATACAGGATGTCTGATTTTTTTGCAGAAAGAAAAGGAAATCTCGCATGAAAAAGATCACTCGGCGCAACTTCCTGATCGCATCCGGCAAAACCGTTGGCACACTGGCAGCTGCCTCTGCCTTTATGGGGTGTGCCAGCCCGGAGCAGGCGGAGAACTGCTTCCCCCGGTCTGCAATGCCCGTCCGGACCGATGACCGCCTGACGGCCATCGACGACATTGTGGAAAACTACATGGGACAGGGATATTTCCCCGGCGCAACGATCGTGGTGGCACGCGGCGGCAAGATCGTGTATGAAAAGGCATACGGCTACGCAATGCTCAACGACATGGGCGTGCGGCTGGACGATCCCCGCCCCATGCAGATGGATACCATGTTCGACATGGCATCCTGCACCAAGATCATGGCCACGACACAGTCCATCATGAAGCTGTACAGCGAGGGCAAGATCGACCTGAATGCCACGGTAGCAAGCTACATTCCGGAGTTTGCCAAGAACGGGAAGGAAAACGTCACCGTGCATCAGCTGCTGACCCACACCTCCGGTCTGCCGCAGTGGAAGGCGATGTTCCTCCACATCGAGAAGGACAAGGCCAAGGTGCTGGATTACATCTGCAACTGTGAGCTGATGTTCGCCCCCGGCGAGGAAAAGTACAGCGACCTGGGCTTCCAGATACTGGGCTTCCTGGTGGAGCGGATCACCGGGCGCTCGATGGACGAATACGTCAAGAACGAGATCTACAAGCCTCTGGGGCTGAAGCGCACCACCTATCTGCCGCTGGCCAACGGCTTTACCACCGAGGATGTGGCGGCCACCTCCTTCGGCAACCCGTATGAGTATGCCATGGTGGACGAGATCGACTACCCGGGCTTTGGCTACGACTGCACCGCCGATCTGGACGCGTTCCGCACCTTCACCGGCTGGCGCAACTACACCCTGCAGGGCGAGTGCAACGACGGCAATGCATGGATGGCAAACGGCGGCGTGGCCGGTCACGCGGGCCTGTACTCCGACGCGGAAGATCTGGCCGTGCTGTGCCAGGCCATGCTGAACGGCGGCATCTACAAGGGCGTCCGCCTTTACAAGAAGGAAGTCATCGACGAATTCACCAGCGAGCAGAACGGCAAGCCGTCCCGCGGGCTGGGCTTTGAGCGGGGCTCCTCGTTCATGGGCCGCGGCGACCGCCACTACGACGCCTTTGGCCACGCAGGCTTTACCGGCACCCATGTGGTCATGAACAAGACCAACAAGACCGCCGTCATTTTCCTGACCAACAAGCAGAACGTCGGCTTCAAGCCTAACTCCATGTCCTACTACAGTCCCTACAGCTGCTGCGGCGAGATCTGTGAGCTGGTCTGGAACATTTTTGGAACCGAAGCGCCGGCTGAGACGCTGGCCGACAAGATCGGCGCCTGGCTGTAAGCAAAACAAAAAATCATTGGGAGATGTCAGAGATGGATTTTGAACCGAGATTAACGATCCTGCACCAGGCAGGGATGCTGTCCGAGGAGGATTACCGGAAGGTACAGGACGTGATCCGCTTTTTTCAGGAGAAATACGGTCTGACATTGACCGAAGAAAACGCCTCCGCCATGATCACGCACCTGTGCGCTGCGCTGGGGCGCATCCACCGCGGAGAGCCGGTGGAGCCGCTGGACGAGGAGGTCTACGAAGAGACCAGCCAGGAGCCTACCTTCCCCAAGGCACTGGAAGCAACGCAGGCGCTGGTGCGGGAGATCCTGCCGGACCTGCCGGAGGACGAGCAGAAGTTCCTGACCATGCACATCGGGGTCGTGCTGGCACAATCGTGACAGCATTTGCATAAAACCCACATCAGAAAGGAGGGCTAGCTTATGAAAATCGTAGTAGGCGGCCAGATCGACAAGCAGAAGGTTTATGACACCATCAAGGGTGTTGTAGGCGACCGTGCCTCGGTGGAGATCAAGGATGACATTGCGGCGGCAATGGCGGTCAAGACCGGGCAGGCAGATTACTACTTCGGCGCCTGCAAGACGGGCGGCGGCGGTGCGCTGGCAATGGCCATTGCCCTGCTGGGCATGAACCAGTGCGCAACGGTGTCCATGCCGGGCAAAATGCTGAGCGAGGACGAGATCCTGGCACAGGTCAAGGCCGGCAAGAAGGCATACGGCTTTACGGATCAGCACATCGAAAAGGTCGTGCCGATCATTCTCAAGGGTCTGGGCTTCTGATCCGGATCGTCAAATAAGGAGGATTACATATGGAAACCATTCTGCGCTACGTTATCATCGCGGCAGTTGGTGCGTTGGCATCGATCCTGGCAAACCAGAGCATCGCCGTGTTCAACGACGGCCTGCGCCCGGTCCTGCCGGAGTATCTGGAAAAGCGCATGGACCGCAAGGCTCTGGCAGCCACCAGCTTTGCCATCGGCTTTGGTCTGGTCATCGGCTACGGCCTGCCCACGTCCATTGCCGCAAGCATCATCCTGATCCACTGCATCCTGCTCACCACCGACATCATCGGCACCTGGTGCCCGGACACCAAAAAGGGCATGATCGCTTCCGGCGTCATCGGCGCTGTGTACGGCGTGGCCCTGCTGTTCGGCCTGCAGGTGATCATCGACCTGTTCAACCTGCTGCCGGTCAACTTCCTGGGCAGCCTGGGCCAGGTCTCTGCCGGTATCACGCTGGCCTTCGCCATCTTCCCGGCTGTGACGGTTGCCCTGCAGTTCGGCGCTGCCAAGGGCATCATCACCGCCGTTGTGACCCTGCTGGTTCGTCAGATCGTTGAGACCTACGGCAAGATCGCACTGGACGCCGAGCACACGATCAGCCTGAACAAGGACGGTATGGCCCTGCTGGCCGGTATGATCATCATGCTGGTGTTCGCTGCCATGGATAAGGAAGGCAACGACCAGAACTCCAACGAAATGCTGACCCAGATCTTTGCCGACAAGGTCGCACGCATCCGCAAGTATATGCCGGTTCTGGCCCTCATGGGCGGCCTGATCGCAGCAGGCACCAGCATGAGCATCATGGCCGGTGACCCCATCAGCCTGGGCCTGCTGGCCGAGGGTGACCGCGTCAACGCAGGTCTGACCGCTCTGGCCCGTGCCATCGGCTTTATCCCGCTGGTTGCCACCACCGCCATCACCACCGGCGTCTACGCTCCGGCCGGCATGACCTTCGTCTTTGTGATCGGTCTGCTGATCCCCAACCCCTTTATCGCCCTGATCGCCGGTGCAGCCTGCATCTGCGTGGAGATCCTGCTGCTGAACGTCATCGCAAAGGGTCTGGACAAGTTCCCCGGCATCAAGCGCTGCGGCGACAACATCCGTACCGCTATGAGCTACGTCATCGACATCGCCCTGCTGATCGGCGGCATCCTGGCTGCTCAGGCGATCATGCCCACGACGGGTCTGTTCATCATCGTGGCATTCTGGTGCATCAACAAGTGCAGCAAGAAGCCTCTGGTCTCCATGGCGGTCGGTCCTCTGGGCGCGATCCTGGTCGGCCTGATCGCAAACGTGCTGTTCCTGCTGTCTCTGTACACCCCTGCCGCCTGATCCCCGGATAAAATGAGCGCCTCCCGGCCTGCGTCGGGAGGCGGCTCTGGTTAAGAAACAATACAGGAGGCGAATCCTTTTGAAACTGCCTGAAAAGATTCTGTATGCGCACGAGCATACGACGATCGACCTGTCCGGTCCGAAGAAGAACATCGACTGCAGGCTGGATGATTTTGACGCGACCGCGGCGGAATACCGGCGGCTGGCGGAACACGGTGTGGTCGGCATCATCGACCAGACCAACCGCGGGATGGGCCGGAACGTGGCCTATGTGCAGAAAATGGCTGCACAGGCGGGGGTGGAGATCACCCACGCGACGGGCTACTACAAGGAGCCTTTTCTCCCGCCGGAGTGCTATACGCTGACCGAACAGCAGCTGTGCGACATCATGGTGAGGGAACTGACCGAGGGCATGGAAGGCACCGGTGTCCGGGCGACCGTCATCGGCGAGATCGGCACCTCGAAGGACATCACCGAGACGGAGGCCAAGGTGTTCCGTGCGGCGTCCCGCGCCCATGCAGAAACGGGGGCACCCATCTGCACCCACACAACGCTGGGCACGCGCGGCCTGGAGCAGCTGGAGATCTTCAAGAGCTTTGGCGTTGACCTGAGCCGGGTGGTGCTGAGCCACATCGACCTGTCGGCCGATCTGGATTACATGAAGCGCCTGCTGGATCAGGGGGTCAACATTGCGTTCGACACCATCGGCAAGTGCAACTACCAGCCCGATGTCTCCCGTGCAGACTGGCTCAGCCGCCTTTGTGCGGAAGGGTACGACACGCAGATCGTCATGAGCATGGACATCACCCGCCGCAGCAACTTTGCAGACCGGGGCGGTGTGGGCTACAGCTACCTGCTGGACACCTTTGCTCCGCTGGCAAGCGAGGCAGGCGTGCCGGACCGCGCATGGGAGAACCTGCTGTACCGCAATGCACTGCGCGTCTACAAAGGACAGAAATAACAAGGATTCGAGGAATTGACAATGAAAACCTATCCCCTGCATTCTATCTCGCTGGAGCAGGCAAAACAGCTCCAGTTCAAGGTCATTGACGCAGTGACCCGCAATTTTCAGGGAGAGGAAGTCCTCTCGCTGGGCGACCTCGGCGTGGTGAAAGGGCTGAACAAGCCCCGCTGCACGGTAAAGGTGGAAAAGGTCTTTGCCGACACCTTTGATGCTCCGGCGGCGCTGCTTGTGCGCGGCTCCGGCACGGGCGCGATCCGCTGGGCTCTGACCGCCTGCCTGAAACCGGGGGATGCCATTCTGGTGCACACCTCGCCCATCTATACGACGACGCAGGTGACCATCGACGCCATGGGGCTGAAACCCATCCGCGCGGACTTCAACGATCTGGAACAGCTCAAGGCCGTCTGTGCGCAGCACAAGGACGAGATCCGCGGCGCCCTGGTGCAGCTGACCCGGCAGAAGCCGGAGGACCGCTACGACTACAAGGCCGTGATCGCAGCCATCAAGGCTGCGCTGCCGGGCATCCCGGTGGTGACCGATGACAACTACGCCGCCCTGAAAGTGGACGCCATCGGCTGCCAGGCGGGGGCCGACCTGTCCACCTTCTCCTGCTTCAAGATCCTTGGTCCGGAGGGCGTCGGTGCAGTGATCGGCAGCAAGGAGCTGATCGACCGCATCTACAAGATGCAGTATTCCGGCGGCAGTCAGGTGCAGGGACACGAAGCCATGGAGGCCCTGCGCGGCCTGATCTATGCGCCGGTGGCGCTCGCCATCCAGAGCGAGGTCAACGAGGAGCTGGTCCGCCGCCTGAACGCCGGCGAGATCCCCCATGTGCGGCAGGCGTTCCTGGCAAACGCGCAGAGCAAGGTGCTGCTGGTGGAGTTTGATCAGGAGATCGCCGAAAAAATTCTGGACGCTGCCCCGAAGTTCGGCGCAGCGCCGCATCCGGTGGGCAGCGAGAGCAAATACGAGTTTGCCCCCATGATCTACCGTGTCAGTGGAACGTTCCGTGCGCAGGACCCGACCATTGAACACCGGATGATCCGCATCAACCCCATGCGCAGCGGCCCGGACACCATCATCCGCATCCTGCGCAGCTGCATGGAGCAGGTCGAGGAAAACTGAACCGCTGAAAAAACGAGAGGAAAAGGAGAGATGCCCTGTGTTTTTAAAGACCGTAATGGAGCGCAACCAGCCGTTGGTGCGTCTGGGCATTGAATGGCAGCAGAATGGCGTGATCCTGCCGGACACCTATCTGCTGGATTACGACACGATCCTGGAAAATGCCCGCAGCATCAAACAGGCAGGCGACGCAAACGGCGTGCAGAACTTTTTCATGCTCAAGCAGATCGGACGCAACCCCCTGATCGCCCGTGCGCTGACCGACATGGGATATGTGGGCGCTGTGTGCGTGGACTTCCGCGAGGCGCTGACGATGGTGGAAAATCAGATCCCCCTCGGCAACGTAGGGCATCTGGTCCAGATCCCCCGGGCGGCCCTGAAAAAGATCCTCCGCGCAAAGCCGGTGATCGTAACGGTGTACACGCTGGAAAAAGCCCGCGAGATCAGCGCAGTCTGCACCGAGCTGGGCCTGCACCAGAAGCTGATGCTCCGTGTTCTGGGAGAAGGCGACATGCTGTATTCCGGGCAGTACGGCGGCTTTGAATTGCAGGAACTGGACAGCGCAGTGCGTGCGATTGAGGCGATGCCGAATGTGGAGGTGGGCGGCGTGTGCAGCTTCCCTTGCTTTTTGTACGACGAAGCGGCACAGGACATCCTGCCCATGCCCAACCTCCGGACCGTGCAGACCGCAGCCGAAATGCTGCGCGCCCGCGGCTACCGGGACCTGATGCTCAATACGCCCAGTGCCACCTGCACCCACAGCATCCCGATGATCGCGGCGGCAGGCGGCACCCACGGGGAACCGGGACACGGCCTGACCGGAACGACACCGTATCATGCCGGCCACCCGGATGCCGAGGAGCGCCCCGGCTACCTGTATGTTTCGGAGGTCAGCCACAATCTGGGCGATAAGGCGTACTGCTACGGCGGCGGGCATTACCGCCGCGGCCATATGAAGAACGCCCTGGTGGGCACGACGCCGGAAAATGCAAAGGTCGTGCCGGTGCTGCCGCCGGACGACTCCAGCATCGACTATCATTTTGAACTGCAGCAGAACTGTCCGGTCTCGGCTGCGGCGGTCATGGCGTTCCGGACACAGTTCTTTGTGACCCGGAGCCGGGTGGCAGTGGTCAAAGGGCTGTCCTCCGGCAAGCCGGAGCTGGCGGGCCTGTACTCTGCGCTGGGAGAACCGGTCCGGGAATGACAGAAAGGATAATTCGCAATGGGAAAGTTTGTTGTAATCGTTCTGGATGGTTTTGGTGTGGGCGCAATGCCGGATGTGCCGCAGGTGCGCCCTGCGGACTGCGGTGCCAACACCTGCGTGCATATCTTTGAGCGCACGCCGGACCTGAAGCTGCCCAATCTGGCAAGCCTTGGTCTGGCGAACATCGTAGGGCGGGAGTTCCCCGGCCTGCCGTTTGCGACGGATGCAACGTTCGGCCGTGCCGAGCTGATGCACGATGGTGCGGACACCTTCTTCGGCCATCAGGAGATCATGGGCACCCGCCCGGCAAAGCCTTTCGGCGAGCCGATCTGCAATAAGATCGAGCTCATCAAAAAGACGCTGGAGGATGCGGGTTACCATGTCCGGTATTACACCGGAACATCCGGCAAGCGCCTGCTGATCGTCAACGAGGCCTGCACCGTGGCCGACAACGTGGAATGCGATCCGGGTCAGGCCTTCAACGTCACGGCGGCCATCGACGACCTTGATTTTGAGGAAGAGCTCAAGATCGGTCATCTGGTGCGCAGCGTGTCGGTCGTGCCCCGCGTCATCACCTTCGGTGGGCGCGGCGTGCACCTGCAGAACCTGCTGGATGCCATTGAGGAACACGGCGATTACATCGGCGTGAATGCCCCGGCCAGCGGCGTTTACAACAACGACTACCATTGCATCCACATGGGCTACGGCGTTGACCCGGAGGTGCAGATCCCGACGATTTTGGGCAAGAGCGGCCTGCCGGTGTTCCTGCTGGGCAAGGTGGCCGACGTGGTCACAAACAATTACGGCACCAGCATCCCCATGGTGGACACGGCCAGCGTGCTGCAGCGCACCCTGGAGATCGTAAAGGAGCAGGAGACTGCGTTCATCTGCACCAACGTGCAGGAAACGGACCTGTGCGGCCACCGGGAGAATGTCGCGGCCTACGCAGACCGTCTGCGGGTGGCGGACGAATGGATCGGCAAGATCCGCGACGCCCTGGGCGAGGACGATATCCTCATCGTGCAGGCGGACCACGGCAACGACCCGACCATCGGACACCCGCACCACACCCGTGAGATGGTGCCGCTGATGATCCACAGCGCCCACTCCACCCCCAAGAATATCGGGATCCGCAAGACCCTCAGCGATGTCGGTGCGACCGCTGCGGACTATTTCCACAGCAAGGCACCGGAAAACGGCACCAGCTTTCTGCCGCTGCTGCTGAAGTAAAAACAAAGGAGCGGAGAACCGATGAAGATCATTCGCGCAAACGATTACGCAGACATGTCCCGCAAGGCGGCCAACATCCTTTCGGCGCAGATCATCCTGAAACCCGACTGCGTGCTGGGTCTGGCCACCGGCGGCACCCCGGTGGGTGCCTACCAGCAGCTGGTGGAGTGGTACAACAAGGGCGACATTGATTTCTCGGAGGTCACCACCGTGAACCTGGACGAGTACCGCGGCCTGCCCAAGGACCACCCGGAAAGCTACTGGAGCTTCATGCACCGCCACCTGTTTGACCACGTCAACATCAACCCCGCCCGCATCAACCTGCCGGACGGCACCAACCCCGATGCGGACGCAGCCTGCGCCCAGTACAACCAGATCATCCACAGCGTGGGCGGCATCGACCTGCAGCTGCTGGGCCTTGGCCCGAACGGCCACATCGGCTTCAACGAGCCGGGCAAGGCGTTTGAGCTGGAGACCCACTGCGTCGATCTGACCGAAGCCACCATCGAGGCCAACAAGCGCTTCTTTGACGGCAACGAAGATCTGGTGCCCAGGCAGGCCTATACCATGGGCATCAAGACCATCATGCAGGCCCGCAAGGTGCTGGTGGTCGCCAACGGCCTGGCCAAGGCAAAGGCCGTCAAAGCGGTCGTGTCCGGCCCGGTCACGCCGGAATGCCCCGGCTCCATCCTGCAGCTGCATCCGGACTGCACGCTGGTGGCAGATGAAGAGGCCCTGAGCCTTCTGTGACCTGCCCGCTGCCGTGACAAGACAGCAGACCGTAAACGATCCGAGCAAGTTCGCCGTTCCGTCAAAGGAGCGGCGAACTTTTTTGTGCAGAGGGTGCCTGCAATGCGCAAAAGCGGCAAAAGGAAACCCGGCAGGTATGATCTCCGCTTTTGCATACAACTTGCTTTAGCTGTGTGCATTTCGTTTTGCACAAAAATAACCGCCCGCTTCAAAGTTTTCTTTGAAACGGACGGCATGAATGATGAACTTGATTTTGAAATTTTGAGTATCGGAATAGCAGTTCTCTCAAACGAAAATTTCTAAGATTGAACCCCTTCACAGAGTACGCAAGCAGGGCAGCTGTATATACAACTGCGCATTTTGCTTTGCAAAATGCTTGTTGGGAAACACCCAAACCCGTGAACTGCATCCACTGGATGCAGTCTGCGCGATTGCATCGCTAAAAGAAAGAACACCCCGGCATCTTTCCTTCGCGCGGAAGATACCGGGGTGTCCTCAAAAACCATCTTATGCCTTTTTCACGAGCAATGCCTGATAGGGCTGCAGCTCCACGTCCGCCAGCCAGACGGAAGCGCCCTCCGGGGTGTGATACTCACCGCCCAGCGCGTCCAGGCTTGCCCCTGCCGGGTACTCGGTAAAGTTGAACAGTCCCACCAACGTTTCCTCGCCGCGCTTGCGTACCAGCGCCAGCACGCCGGGGTTGTGGCTGTCC
>ERZ773186.1132-NODE-1132-length-22960-cov-4.935953_pt1 | contig 22960 bp, 22 predicted proteins | sample MGYA00581000_ERZ773186 | MGnify/ENA primary metagenome ERZ773186 (study PRJEB29015, sample SAMEA2737752) | human gut metagenome | biome: human gut; feature: human-associated habitat; material: faeces | place: China | collected 2012 ...
CGGCATATCCCTCCTTATATGCCAGACGGCATATCTTCTTCAGGATGGCAAGATGGTGGCGGACGGTATCAATCGCATAACCCTTATTACCGGTGGCAAATGCCTGATAGTCGTGGATGAACTGCTCTGTCAGTTGTCCAAATGCCAAATCTTTCACCTTGTACTTGGTCTTGATGAACTCCCCGATTGTCAGGCGCATATAGTGATAACCGGGATAAGTCCCTTTTGCCCTGTCTATGCCGATACGGGCTTTGAGGTCATCGCAGACAACATCCGTCATTCGCATGAGCGTCATTTGCGTTTCCATGCTGCCCTGAAAAAGGTTTTTCACATCGGTGGCATCAAAATCAACCTTGCGATTCACAAGGTTGTCAAAGGCATTGTTTACCGCTAACAGTAACTTTTCAATCTTGGCATTGATCTCAACCGCTTCCTTGTTTTTGCCGTTCAGACGGCTTTCACGTGGATTCCATAATTCGGGAGTGCAGGACAGTTTGCATCCGAACTGTGCCATTGTCCTGTTTACCGTGATGCGTCCCATGATGGGAGCTTTTCCCGACTTGTCCGGTCCGCTCTTTTTGAGGTAGAGCAACACCTTGAATTTTTCTACTTTCATACGCTTATACTTTTTAGTGCAAAAATACTTGCCATATAAGCGTTCCTTGATATGCAAAATGCTGTGTATGAGTGCAAACAAAACAGTGAGGATTTCTTTTCATCGCTTACCGTTACCTGTTTTTGTTTCGGTAACCGCCCGGCTAACGGTTTGGTAACTGAACAACCTCAATATTCTGTTGTCGTTTGCATTTTCCACATTTTGCAGAATACAGAAATACAGCTCATTTCAAACGACTTACGTTTAATCTTTACCTGTTTATTATTGCTTGCTTCGCCTTGTATATTCCATTGCTTCCGTCATTCCTATGCGACCCTGCAACTGGCTGGAGGTACTGATATTTATACAGTTAGCAAAATGTTGGGACATACAAACGTAAGGACAACCCAAGTGTATGCAAAGGTGGTAGATTCTAAAAAGGAAGGGGCAACCAAGACAATTAAACTGAATATGCCAAATAATATATAGAGAAGAAACTCTTTATTGAATGCTTTAATATGAATAGAAATTCATCTATTTGCAGATAGAAGTTACAAAAAGAGTGCATTTTATGGAAATGAGCGTATGTTAATTGCTCATGATAGTAATAGGTTACGAGTTGGTTATCTGCTGCATTATTCTTCTGCACATTGCAACCTTCAAAGAATTCTTCGTATGCAAAAGCAACAATAAAACTGGAGATTTTGAAATGAATCTCCCTGTTTTTTTCTTTCTCATACAGGCTTTTCCGTAAAAGCGGTTTTATTCGTCGGCACACCATCGCCCAAAAGGATTTTGAACGAACGTGTGCTGACTATCGCATAAGTGTAGAAAGGGGGCTTTTACGGCTTTTCAGATGATTTATCATTTTTCGCTGTCCCTTTGAGCCGGAAGTGGAAAGCCGTGCGCGACTACCTAGATCATAAGTCGTCTCTCGTAGCAGACAAATAAGGTTGTGTGTCTTATAATCACTAAAACAGGTTCAATCAAACGAACTTCAATAACAACACCTTTTTATTATACATATCTGATAATTGAGATTCTACATCGAACCTTATTGTTTTTCCTTTAATGGAATTGCGGGGGTAGTAATAGGATAAGATGTATGAATTAGAGTTCCACTCTTATGAGTCGAATAGACATTGCAATGATTGCTGAGGCAATGAACAATTCCTCTGCTGGGATGTTTACGAGAGCCTTTTGCGGAAATAATCGCACAGCATGGAGCCAATTTATCAATCAATACCGAGGTCAGATTATGTTTACTTCCATGATGTGGAACTTTTATTCTACAGCCTGACAAGTTCGTATTATTAGAAATTGCATCAGTGATAGCAGCTCGATTTGCATCACCGAGCAATAAAAATTTACAACTCGTGATCGGTTCAAATAAAAGAATTATGCTACCAGCATTAGTTGGCGAACAATCATCAGGCTCGTCATCAATAGACGATTTAGCTTGAACGGATGAAAAATAACCTATATCATTGTATATTGTATTATCCTCATCTTTTCTCCTTTTATTGTTCTTGAGTATTTCTATCGCAAGAGGATGATAGAAATCCAAACTTGGACCAACAACTGAGATCGGAATGTGTGAATGTATTTTGCCACAATATGCACCATATACATTGCATTTGTTAGATACAGCTAAATCTATGAGGTTAAGTGAATCCGTATCTGTTGGATGATCATAGCATTCACGACAATGAGACAACCTATTTCGTTTAGGATATAATCTATTATATTCATCTTCTTTAATTACATCCTCTGGCGTATTAAGCCAAAATTCATTAATGATTACATCTCTATCATTCAATAATCCAAAAAAACCTCCTTTATGGTCAGAGTCAGGGTGAGTACATATTGCTAAATCAATAGTATAAGTTTTCCAGTGATTCCAAATATAGTTTTTGATTTTGTCTGAATCGCTGACATTTCCAGCGTCAATTAATACAACATATTGGTCTCCGCTGTTTTCATATCGTATTATGATTGCATCAGCGTCTGAAACGCTAAGATAATGAACTTCGTAATTCGGCATATATATATTATTGGTTGTTTAATCGAGATATACGTGATGTAATATAAGATACTTGCTTCCTATAGGCACAAAGGAATAGCAGTACACCTAAACACAATATAATCCAACAGATATTATCTGTTATAAAATTCTTAATATTTGAGAAAAGGAAAATTAGCTTGATAATAAGGACTATAGAGAATACAGATATATAGCTCCTGTATTCATTGTTCATTCGACTTAACTGTGTAAGTTTTCCAGATGTATCTTTCAACTCGGCATCAGTAAAATCTTTATGTGGCACAAACTTCACAATTTTAAGCATTTTAATTAGAGGCTCAAAAACTAAAGAACTTATCCGAGAGTTTATTATACCAAGAAAATAGAGGATAACGGCAAGTATCCATATATTATTTGTAAGAGAGAATATATCGCAACCTTCCACGCAAAATTTTAGTAAGGCAGCCAACACTGTGCCCGGAATTAAATTTGTCAACAAATTGTAGACAGGGATTGATGATATTATTTTTTCCATTTATTGCATATATTTAATTATAGTGTTTCATTGAACGTGTCTGAAGAGGAATGCTCAATCCTCTATAATTCAGACAACAATGCAAAATTACAAAATTCTTTTCATTATTTCATCATTCAACATAGATAAGATACAAAAGGCTGAAGAAATTGCAGCGAATTTGGGTGATAATAAAAAAGGAAATCACATGAAATACTTATTTTAAAATTATTTCAAAATTTTATGATTGTTTTTTTTGATAAAAATATATATTATGTCCATTAAATATTATAAGTCATCTGCGTATTTTCTACGTAAGTGGCTTTTATTTATGGTCATTTCTTGTGACTGTCTTATGATTCCTTTATGATAAGAAGCACTATAATAGAAATCTACTACTGATATTCTCCATTACTAGTATTGATAATCAGCATATAATACTTATGACGATGATGTTTCGTTGCTGTATTTTTATGTGATGTATTACACCACAAAATCAGTATTTGAAATCGCTGTTACTTTGCCGAAAAATCAAACAGTAAACAAGTAATTATATGAGCGAGAAGAACATTACATTTGAAGATTTGCCCAAAGCAATGTCGTGGATGATGGATAAGTTAAATGAATTGGATTCCAAGATTGACAGTCTGAACAATCCAAGTCCCAATGTTCCAACCGAGCAATGGATGAACCTTAAAGAACTGTGTGATTATATTCCCAGTCACCCGGCAGAACAAACTGTGTATGGTTGGACGAGTTGCCATCTAATTCCATTTCACAAAAGAGGAAAGCGTATCATGTTCCTTAAATCTGAAATAGATGAGTGGCTTCATGCTGGCAAAATAAAATCTGAGAAAGATTTGGAAGATGAAGCTGCCCAATTCATAAAGTCAAAAAGAAATACCAGGTTCTAATGGATGCAACCAATTTATGCAATGCACTCAGAATGGAATTTGAAGGGGTCTTTGAAAGCAAGATTCCTTTGGATGCTTTTCCTGCCAAAATTCAAGATATGATATTGGCTTTAGCACGGCAAGAAAATTATTCCATTGAGTACATGATGGCTTCTCTTTTGGTGGCAGTATCAACCGCTATTGGCAACGCTGTCAATATCCGTATTCGTGGTGGATGGATTAGTAATTCTGCCCTTTATATGATATTGGTAGGTCGTCCCGGAATGGGTAAAACTCCACCTCTGGATTTCGCATTCCGTCCCATCCGAAAGCATGATGCTAAAATCATCAAACAATTCAAATTGGATATGGAGCATTATAATAGCTTGGTTGAAAACGGCAAAGCTAAAAAAGACAACTCCTCTCCACTACCAGACAAACCTATTTTACGAAGAACTATCATATCCGATTTTACTCCGGAGGCTTTAATGCGTGCGCTTGATGATAATCAACGAGGTATCGTGGTATATGTAGATGAAATCATGGGAATGTTTAATGCCGTGAATCAATATAGTAAAGGGCAACTTATTGAGCAACTATTGACCGCCTTCAGCGGAAAACCGCTGGATATTTCAAGGTGTAGTATGCCTATACCGATTCATATAGAACACCCCTTTATAAATATAGTCGGTACAATGCAAACAACTCGTATGCACGAACTAATAGAGAAAGGTTATAAAGACAATGGGTTGATAGATAGGATAATTTTTGTATATCCATCCTCACAAGAAATTTCTGATTGGCAATTGGATGAAGATTCATCCTCCGCATCTTTTGATAAATACTCTGCTATGTGGGAATCTATCATTAACAAAGTAATTAGCTTACCTTTTACAGAGACAGAGGATAATGGATTAACACAAAAAATATTGGACTTTTCTTCGGAAGCCAAAGCCTTTTTTACAAACTGGCGTAACGAGGCGATTCGAGCTGTCAATCAAATCCAAGATGATGGACTCGTGGATAGCAGAGTGATTAAGGCTCCTATGATTACTGCTCGTTTGGCTTTAGTCTTGCAAATTCTTCGTTGGGCTTGTGATGAAGTCCACAAGGATTTTGTAGATATAGACTCAGCCAAATCAGCTATTGCATTGAGTGAATACTTTGAGAACTGTTACGTCAACATCCAGAAATATATGTTGAGAGAGAGCGTTGAACCACAAAAGAGAGAATTGCTTGATTGCCTTTCCGCAAATTTTACTACTGCCGATGCTCTTCAAGCCGGGAAAGAAGTGGGGCTGTCTGAACGGTCAGTAATGTATTCGTTGGTCAATCTTGCTACGAATAAGATTATCAAGAAGGTAAAGCGAGGTGAATATGAGAAACTGCAATAAACGATACCTTTTGCACTTTGCAGTTGTTGCAGTTTGCATATTGTCCCATATAACTTTCTGCAAAACTGCAATAAGTGCAAACTGCACGGACTGCAATAACAAAACGATGAAGTATGACTGAATATAGATTTTCTCTTCAAAAATATAAACGAGGTACAAAGCTATCATGTCCGAAGTGTGGAAAGAAGCAATGCTTTGTCAGGTATATAGATAGTCAAGGAGAAATAACCTTTCCTGATTATGTGGGTAGATGTGACCATGAACAATCTTGTCAATACCATTACACTCCATCAGATTATTTCCATGATAATCCAATGTTGGCGGACAGCAATAAGAATAGTTTTGTTGAAGTTCGCAAATCCCAACCATACTTGCCACCTCCCATTTCTTTTATTGACAAAGAACTAATGGAACGAACTCTTACTAACTACGGTATGAATCCATTGTACATTTACCTGTCAGGGATATTGGGCAAAGACGAGACTTCTCGGATATTCCAACTATATCATATTGGCACATCAAAGAAGTGGGGCGGTTCTACTGTCTATTGGCAAATTGATTGGCAGGGTAATGTACGAACAGGGAAGATAATGTTGTACGATGCAGAAACAGGACATCGGACAAAAGAGCCAAGAAGTTATGTTAGTTGGGTACATACAGAGCTGAATCTCCCAAACTACAATTTGAAGCAATGTTTGTTTGGCGAACATCTGTTGTCTGAGATTCCGACTAAACCAGTAGCTATTGTGGAAAGTGAAAAATCTGCTTTGGTAGCTACCCATTATATGCCGGAGTTTATATGGTTGGCAACAGGTGGAATACACGGATGCTTCAATTCTGACGTGGTAAGTGTGTTGAAAGGTCGGTCAGTTATGCTATGCCCGGATTTGGGTGCAAGAGAGGTTTGGCAAACCAAGATGGCTTTACTCATTTCCGTATGTTCTAAAGTTGTATTGAGTGATAGTTTGGAACAATGCGCCACAGACGAACAGCGCAAGAACGGACTTGATATTGCGGATTTCTTATTGATGACTGAAACACCTGCGATGATACTTCAAAAGATGATAAAGCGAAATCCAAACCTACAAACTTTGATTGACTACTTGCATTTGGAACTGGTAGATTCCGGTTAGTGATGTGTTTTTGGAGAAGCCAAACTAAGGGGAAAGTAAAACTATTGATTATCCAAATAGATATAGGTGACAATAGCCACTCTTAAAGTTGACAGACAAATGGCATAGTTCGGACAAAGACAATGCTTGCATTTAAGATATGTAATGCCCCATTTTTAATGGGTATTCTATGCAAGAAGTACCACCGTCCGACAAAATAGTTTCACTCATTTGTCGTCTTGGAGGCTTCTTGCATTACTCGCAGGCTCGCAATGGATAGAACACTTTTAGAAATAAATTCCAGTTATAAACGCTTATGAATATACAACAAGACAATAGCAAACAGAATGCTCGTACTCGTCATATAGACATTCGTTTGACTCAAAAAGAGTATGAAGCGATAGTAGAAAAAGCAGCCGAATGTGGACTGACACTTAGCAACTACGGACGAAGATTATTGCAAAATCACCATCCAAACAAACGACTTTCAGACAAGGAAGTACAAGGATTGAACTCTTTATCGGATGCACGAGCCGACCTTATCCGCATTCAGAATGTACTCAAAAGTAAACCTGATGAGATTAAAAAACGATACTTCCGAGATGAAGATTATATGCGTGCTTGGATAGAAGCAGTAAATAGGCTTATTGTCCGATGGGGACAAATACGAGATAGTATAAATCAAATTTGAAATTATGATAGCACAAGGAAACGCAATTTCTCATGGAGCACGAGCTATTGAGTATTCCATAGATAAAGACAAAGCCCGGCTCGTTAAGGTGAATGACTTGCCGGAAAATATAGAACCTTTGGCTATGTGGTCACGAATGATGCAACACCAGCATCAATGTATGAAGGACAGATATAATCCGAAACCCATAACGCTGAACGCACTGCGCTTTGAGATTTCTCCAGCCAAAGAAGAATCGGCAGGGTGGACAATGACGGATTGGCAGAATTTGGCGGATGAGTTTATCGCCGTGCTTGATAGCATTGACAGAAGATGTGGCAAACCAGATAGTCATCTTAAACCGACCAATATCAAAAATAGCCAGTATGTTGTTTCACTACACACTGACAGCAAAAGTGGCATCCCTCACTTGCACATTGTGGCTAACCGTATAGACAATATGGGCAAAACAAACGATGCGCACTATATTGGTGAACGTGCCGTTCATGCTGCCAACATCATCAATGAGAGACGTGGCTGGGTGCAATCCGTGCAACGTCGTGATGAGAATATTCAGCAAATCAGTGAAGACTGCATCGCCATTTTGAAAGCTATGCCAGAATTTGATTGGGAAACTTATTGCCAGATGTTAAACGCCAAAGGGTATGATATTAAGTTGACAAAAGACGATGAGGGAGTGGTTAAAGGCTATGCTATACGAAAAGGAAATTCCATTTATAAATCTTCAATATTGGGTAAAAGTCGAAAATTAATGCCATCAAAAATTGAAGCGACTTGGGCTGGATTACATGCTTCTAAGGAACAAATTCCCATTCAACCAACAGAAACAGAAGCACAAACAAAGGCACATAATAATAAAGAAGTGGTTATTCTGTCAAATCCTATAACTCATCACTATTCCATGTCTGTAGATGGAGAGCAATTTGAGGTTGATATACCAGATATGGTTAAGTCTGTCTTTGACGAAGAGTTTGGAAGCCTTGATGAAGAAGTCAAACAGACCAATTTATTCAAAGTTGCCGCCTTACTATTTGCCGGATATTTGGATGCTGCCACTTCTATGGCGGCTTCAAGCGGAGGTGGTGGCAGTCCCGGTGATGGATGGGGCAAAGATAAGGACGATGATGAGCGTAACTGGGCTATTCGTTGTGCAAAAATGGCAAAATGGCTCTGTAAGCCGATTAAGCGTAGCAGGGGTAGATAGTATTTCATTTATAATCACATAGAACCATGCGTAAAAGTAAATATGACCAATCTCCTTTACCAGTGCAGGGTAGTAAGTGCATAGATAAAGATGATAACATTAGCAAAATTGAAAATCGTGTTGATTTTGAAACCGAGCTTGTAAATCTCACGAATCAGATTAAGGACATCAAAGATGTTATCCAAGAATTGAGACAGATAAAAGCATTTGTAGATGCTTCAGTGTTAACTTTTGAAGAATCGGCACAGGTTCTCAATGCTGCTGTAAAAACATTTGACAATATCTCTGATACTATTTGCCATGCAATTATTCAGACGGAGAATACTGTTATAAATGTCAAACTTAGCGATGAGGATAAGGCTGTTCTTGCTGAATATCGCCATAGATTGATTGAGGCAGAAAAATCTTTATTTGAGAAGCAGATAACAGAATTGAAGGCACTTCATACTAATCACTGGAAAGAAGTCTATAAATATGTAAAATCTGACACTTCGTTTTCTCTTAATGGCAGGATAGCCAAATGTGCCATTGTCGGATTCTGGATATTGTATGCGTATTTTTGTTTGACACTGGGAGGATTGATAATTTATATGAAGTTCTTTTAGAGGAATTTGGAAGGATGGACTGACCAACCTTCCAAATACATCACCATGTTATGACCTTATCAACAATCTCTTGTTGTTCGGCACTGCTACGCCTCAAATAAATGCGAGTGGTCTCAATGCTTTCATGTCCCATCAGGTCAGCAAGCAAAGAAATATCGTTGAACTTCTCCAAAAAATTCTTGGCAAAGCGATGGCGAAACGAATGAGGATAAACCACCTTCTCATTCAAACCATATTTTGTGGCATAGTTTTTTAACTGCTGCGCAATACCTCTGGTGGTGATACGCTCGCCAAAGCGATTGAGGAATAGATAACCGCTTGTACGATTGGTACTATTGAGCCACTCCGTAGCTTCCTTGCGGAGTGATTTAGGAATATAGATACGGCGTATCTTGCCACCTTTGGTATAGATGTCAAAATAACCTATCTGCACGTGTTCCACCTTCATTTGTATAAGTTCACTGACTCTTGCACCTGTGGCTGCGAGAAAACGAACAACGAAATACCATTCTTGGTTTTCTTCTTTTTTTAGTTTGTTTTTCAGAAAAGCGTAGTCGGCATTGCTGATTACATTTTCTAGATAACTACGCTGTTGTACCTTGACAGATTTTAATCTCAAACGAGATTTATTCATATAGTCAAGATACTTGTTCATTGCCTGAATACGTAGATTTACAGTTTTAGGCTTGAACTTCTCAATGAGATAAGTTTTATACACAAGCAAATTACGCTTGTTCAGTTCCTTGTGACGAGAATAATACTCTTTTACGGCATAGTGGTAAGCTGCAATCGTATTCTCCGCCATATTCCCTTGACGAAGATACGTTTCAAAATTTTCAATGTTCATGTCTAATACATTATTGGTTAAACAATTCATTATCGTTAATAATGTATGGTATTTACAAATTCATTGAGTTCCTATTATGAGAAGTTTCTCGCTACTGGGGAGGTGAAGTGCATTGACGAGGAGATTCCGTTTGAAATACCTGCTACTTGGGAATGGTGTAGATTAGGATATATTTTCTCACATTGCACAGGAAAGGCTTTGAACGGCACTAATAGAAAAGGAAATTTATACACATATATTACTACATCGAATCTCTATTGGGATAGATTTGAATTATCTTCCTTAAAAGAAATGTATTTTACTGAAGAGGAATTGGGAAAATGTACAGCTACTAAAGGCGACTTATTGGTATGCGAGGGTGGAGATATTGGAAGAAGTGCAATATGGAATTATGACTATAACATTAGGATTCAAAATCATATTCATAAACTGCGGTCTTACATCCCATTGTGTACACGATTTTTCTACTATGTAATGTATTTATACAAGGGCATAGGTTATATCGGTGGCAAAGGAATTGGAATCCAAGGATTATCATCTGGGGCATTGCACAATATTCTTATCCCTACTCCTTCAATTAACGAGCAAAAGCGTATTATTTCTCAAATAGAAGCAATTATGCCAATCGCTGTCAAATACGAAAAATCTCAAGAAGAATTAAATCAACTAAACGATAGCATTCATAATAGGCTTAGAAAATCCATTCTTCAAGAAGCAATCCAAGGCAAACTCGTCCCTCAGATTCCGGAAGAAAGAACTGCACAAGAATTACTTGAGCAGATACGGCAGGAGAAACAAAAGCTCGTAAAAGAGGGCAAGCTAAAGAAGTTTGCACTGTCTGATTCTGTTATCTATAAAGGTGACGATAACAAGTACTTCGAGAAGAATGGAAATACGGAAATGAATATTACTGACGAGATTCCATTTGAAATACCTGATAGCTGGAGTTGGGTAAGACTTAACGATATATGTTCTTATATCCAAAGAGGGAAGTCACCTAAATACTCTCTGATAAAGAAATACCCTGTTGTAGCGCAAAAGTGTAATCAATGGAGTGGTTTCTCAATAGATAAAGCCCAATTCATAGATCCAGATACTTTATCATCGTATGGTGAAGAACGTATTTTACAGGACGGAGATTTAATGTGGAACTCTACAGGATTGGGAACATTAGGACGAATGGCAATTTATTGTAGTACCTTAAACCCGTATGAATTGGCTGTGGCAGATAGTCATGTTACTGTTATAAGAGCAATGAAAAAGTTTGTTCTGCCACAATACCTTTATTACTATTTCACAAGCAATACGGTACAATCTGTAATAGAAGATAAATCGGATGGTAGCACAAAACAAAAGGAGCTTGCAACTGCTACAGTAAAAACTTATCTAGTTCCGATTCCACCTCTGATGGAGCAAAGCCGAATTATCTCAAAGATTGAGCAATTAGCAAGTATTATGAGAGGATAAATGGGCAAATTATTGAAATAGAGCTTCCTTTTGAATATCCTAACAATTGGTCTGTGCTACGTTTGAAAGATATTTGCCAACTAATAGACGGTGAAAAGAGAAACGGGAAGGACATTTGTCTGGATGCAAAATACCTACGTGGAAAATCATCTGCTACCATTGTAGAGAAAGGAAAATTTGTCTATGCTGGAGACAATATCATTCTTGTGGATGGAGAAAATTCAGGTGAGGTTTTTACTGTTCCACAAGATGGATATGTGGGAAGCACATTCAAACAGCTATGGCTTTCTTCGGCTATGTGGAAACCATATATCTTGGCTTTCATCTTGTTCTATAAAGAGGAATTAAGAAATTCAAAAAGAGGTGCAGCAATTCCGCACCTCAATAAAGAGTTATTCTACAACCTGCTTATTGGTATTCCACCTTTAGCTGAACAGCAACGTATAGCAGAACGGGTAAATGAATTATCGCAGTTGCTCAAATAGTTTTTCTATTTGGGCAACAATGCGATGTTGCTCTGCCAAGGATGGAATTGGCAATAATGCCGTTGATAAACGTTCTTTGCCAATGTTATAAAATGCCTGCCCTGATTTATTCGTTATAGATTTCATAAAATCAATCATAAAAGGAGAACTTAAAAGATAGAGAATATACTTTGAGAGCCATTGATTTTTCAGATACAAGCGAATGATAAATACGAACCCACCGACAGTTGTGTTTGGCATATCACTATTTACTCTTACCATTTTACCAATATTTTCCAAACTTGTAACCGCAGGTGTTAATATGTCATTCTCTTTCAATATAATATCCTCTTTAACTTTATCTTTTGTAAGAAATATATCATCATCTTTGATTCTCAATTCAAAAGGAGATATATTACCTCCACGCAGAATGCGGACACCCTCTTTTGTTGTAACGGTTTCTTCTTTTTTGAATGTTGCTCCTGTAAAGATTGAGCATATATCTTTTAGCCTACACCAACTCCATCCATTAGGCAAATCAAAGGCTATTTCCTCAGTAATTTCTTTGTCACTCTTTCCTACCTGCTCATAATACTTGTTATCGTCACCTTTAAAGATAACTGAATCTGTTAAAGCTGACTTTTTTAATTTGCCATCTTTGACAAGTTTTTCTTTCTCGGTTTTAATCTGTTCAAGCAATTCTTGGGCTGTACCTTCCTCTGCAATCTGTGGAACCAACTTGCCTTGAATAGCCTCCTGCAATATGGATTTTTTTAATAAGTATTGGATTTCGACATTTAATTGATTTTGTTCTTCTTGTACTTTTGAATACTTTTCTACCAATGGTAAGGCTTCGGACAACTTTAACGAAATACATTTTTGTTCCTTTAAAGGTGGAATAGGTATCAACAATTTTCTAATAGTCTCCATTGATAGGCTCGGTTGAGCTGTGGATTTCTTGATTGCATTTACTCCTCTTTGTCCACAAGGACTCATTAGCGCAAAAACTGCATAATCTAAAGAAATGCTATCATCAAGTGGTTCTATTTTTGCAACATTAGGAGCTAAGTGGTTTTTTCTTTCAGCAGGAAAAATGCAAGTGTCACCTATACCTGCACCAATAAATGTCATTAACAAACATTTTTTGTTCAAAGCACTTCTTTCTAACTGATTTGACAACATTTCAGAAATAGCTTCATTTTTGTTTTCTTCAAAAAATCCCATACGAACATTTTGAGCACGTACTATTGGAATTGGATTAGATGCTGATAGTGCTTCTTTGGTAAAAAACTTAGTGTATTCAAATCCAGCTAACTTTGTAACGAAAAAAACATTGCCTATTCGTTCCCATTCCCAGCCCTGCGGTATCTCAAACGGAATCTCTTCATCAATACACTTCACCTCACCAGTCGCGAGAAACTTCTCATAATAGGAATTGTCCTCACCACGGTAAATGATTGATTCGTTTTTGTCTTTCTTGATTTTCTTTTCCTTAATTAGTTTTTCTTTTTCTACTCTGATGCGTTCAAGAAGCATAGATGCAGGTTCGTCATTAGGATCTTGCGGTACAAGTTTCCCCTGTATCGCCCACTGAAGTATGCTGTTTTTTAATTGCTTTCCGTTCATTTTTTAATCCTCTGCTTGTACTCTATATGAGAAATACTTTGAGTCTATTTTTACTCCATTTTTAAGTTTGGAATCCATCTCCTTATTCATTGTTGGGAGGAAAGAAAAATAATTCTGAATAGCAGACATAATACCTGCATTGCAACTCTTGTTTTTTACCCAATTTTGAGGAATGAAACTTTTATTATTCTGCTCGCAATTGTTTTTTTCTGCCGAAATAGCACTGTTTAAACAGTTTGCCGCAATATTAATTATGCTGTCAACAAGATTGTTTTCAGAAGCAACTTTTAAGCACTCACTCGGTGATGGTACATTTGTTTGATTGTTACATTTAGCAAAAACCATTGATATGGCAAAAAGAAGATGGTATGGAGCATAAGCCTTCATTGTTAGTAGTTCCTCTTCCAGTCCTAATGGGTTTTCCTGAGTCCATGCATCCATTATTTTTCTCATCCAAAACGATAGAGCATAAGCATCTTCAGGCAAATAGTCGTTCTTGAACAATGTATTGAAATACTTGTCAAAAATCTTAGTTTCACCATAAGATAAATTAGGTCTTTGCATGTACCAAGCTGTAAGATTCTTTCCTAAATATGATAACTCTATGCAGTACTGTTTGTCCTTGTCGGCTGGAATAATTTCACCTCTTTTGGTTGCAAAGAATCCATTAGAATATTTTGCTTCGTATGCCTTTTTGAGTTTTAATATCTGCTTACTGTTACTGCGTAAATCTCTTGCCTTTACAGCACTTTGCGTGTTTGTGTTAATGCTAATAGAATCAGCCCTGTCTCTTTGTGGAATTTCATAAAATCTGAATAGAACATAAGCATCATCACGCTTTCGTACATTCTCACTACAACTTAAAATAGTATTCAATGATTGACATCCATTTACAACATTCAATCCATAAAGTTTAAACTCACCATTGCCACATTCTTCAATTTTGTTACAAATGGCAGTGATTCCATTATGAAAAAAGAAGAAGTCACCACATTTATTCGGATCGTTTATGGTTTTCTTGATCTTTTTATTTACGGTATTGTTAATGCCTAAACTCTGTCGTACATTTTTCTGGAACAAAGACCCATCTTTAATGCCAGGGAGTTTTATACATTCTTTCAGAGGCATGGCTGCAACTATTACGCTTGTCGCCCCTAATTCTGTCGTCATATATTTACCAGCTTCAAGCTTGATAGTATGGTTTAAAGTTGGATTCGTTTGTTCAATAACACAACTATAAGCATCTTCCAAACCTTGTTTATCAACTACGGAGAATTGTGTACTATAATTCAATTCAGCATCATCTTCCTCTGATAATTTGGTTTGGAATGAATGTATATCATCCATAGCCGCATCCGTAAAGATAGATGTTGTTATTAATTCAAAACATACGCAGTAAGAGTCATCTTCTAATGCTGTTGCTATTTCTGATATTTTAGTCTTTAATTTAGAATTAGCATTTTCCTGTAATTGAGCTAAGTTACTAAACTGGCTCCAAGCAGATATAACTTCTCTCACAGGAGTTGCATCAACAGATTCACCAAGGTAGTATTTCCCTTGTACAATATATATTTTTTGCTCGTCTTCATCAATATATACGGCATCAATTTGTTTATCATTGGCTCCGTCTGTGATGGCATCTTTAGCTTGTCTTTGATCCAGAAGATGTATATTCCGCATATACCACGCAATGAAACGTTGACCATCATTTGGAAAATTATTTTTATAATAATCTTGCGTAATTTCGTTTTTTATGATTTCAAGTACATTCGCCATAATTATATTCATTTATTCGTAATCTTCGCTTTGTATTCCTAACTCACCTTTGCTCATGGCATTGGCAATATCTATTTTCAGTTCTTCGTCATAATCTTTACTGGTCAAAAAGCTATTGACGATGCGTAGCAGCAAATCTTGGTCGATGTTCGATGCTGCCACGTGATAAATGATAGATTCCAATGTACGCATACAGATACAAGCGTGCCAATAGTAATTATTTTTGTGTAAGAAGTACGCACCCAAAGTCAGTGCAATACGCTTGTTCCCATCATTGAAGAAGTGCCCGGAACAAAATCTATACATCAAATAGGTCAGTTTGTCGGCAAAGGTAGGATAGTATAAATCGTTTTGCACAAAATCCAATGTAGCACGAATACCGCCTTCATCACGCACTCCTTCAAAGCCACCATCACTGGCATCAATCATTTTGCCATAGATGTTTAGGGCTTCATCGTAATCTATGTAAATAATTTCCTTACTCATCCTCTGCCTGTTTTAAGCGTTTCAGTACATCTTTATTGTCCGCTAAAATACGGTCAAAATCAATAGACTGGTCACCGATGAATCGTTCAAACTCTTCAGGAGTAACAGCTTGCAGATAGTCTGCAATGTTACCATGATACGCATCCCGGAAACTGAAGTCCCTTGAAGCCATTTTTGTTCTGGCATCATTCAGATAAGGTTTCTGCATGGGATGTTCGGCAAGTTCGTTTACAATACGCTCCACTTCGTCAATGGTAAGTTTTCTACCACCGTTTTCCTTGAATCGTTCATTGATAGCTGCACCCACACCGTTTTCAAAAGAAGAAATAACCAATAAAACCTCTGAATACAGCGTGTGTCGAACATTGTCTTTGGAATCCAACTTCAACACTTCCCGGTATTCCTTAGCATTCTCCTTGAATACAGCCTTGTATATGAAATCTGTAATTTGAGAATATTTGTATGTGGGATGTCCGTCCACATATTGATTGATGGCAGAAGTGAGATTTTTACGATAGTTTTCCTCTGTTATTGCGGCAGGAAGGTAATGCACATCCCTGCGGTTGATATATTTTGTTCCTCCACCTGTCTTTTCATTGATGGTAGTAATCACAAAATCCAAGATAAGGCTACGGACTTTCTTGGCTTTTTCACTCTCTGTAAGTAGCATACCCATATTCAAGAAAGAGCGGAAATTAAACAGTCCAAGTTGTGTTGTTTTGCTCGCCTCATTAATAAGGTGAGCAAATTCTAACTTAAACTCTTTCAGCTGTTTACCCTTACATAAAATATATCCGTTATGCTTCAATTCATCAGAATTTGATTGCAGGTAACGATCTATTGTAGATGTGTCAACTTGATAAAAGTCGGCAACCATTTTTTTTGTAAAGCGGTATTCTCCCTCAAAGAGCATTCCTTCTATATCAAGATGTTCTTGTACTTTACTGACCGCAAAACGATTGTTAAGTACATTCTGCCGTTCTATGTTTGAGATGGTCAAATCTTTCATATCACTTCACAATTATCAGTTACACGATTTTATGTCAATGCCGAGAATCTTTTGAATTTCGGAAAGCGTTTTGTCTATTTCATGGTCGAGCGCAGCACGTTTTTCAAAATATTGTTTGAGCAGTTCTGCTGGAGGGAGTATTTCTTCTTCCTCTTTCGGGAACTTACATTGATCAAAATTGCAATCCAAGTCTATCAATTGTTGGGCAGTGAACACACGGCTCTTTTCACCCACTTCGTCACTGATAATTTCTTTCCTGTCTTTCCACCATTCCTGAATAGGTAGGGTATGCTCCACCTTCATTGGTTTGGTCTTTGAGAAGTGCTTGTAGTCTTCCGGCATATCCAAGCGATAGAACCATATCTCTTTAGTCTTGAATCCTTCTTCGCAGCCCTCTGCTTCTTCATTATTAAAGAAAAGAATGTTGGTTGCAATAGAGGTATATGGGGAGAATATCGAGCCCGGTAAACGGATGATGGTATGCAGATTGAACTTGCGGAGTAAATTTTCTTTAAGTGCAAGTTTTGCTCCATCCGTACCAAACAAGAAACCATCTGGGATAATCACACCGCATCTACCACCAACTTTGAGGCGGTACATGATAAGGGCTATGAACAAATCCGCTGTTTCACTTGAACGGTACTGCACCGGGAAATTGCTTTTTACACTATCTTCTGTGCTACCACCATACGGAGGATTCATACCGATAACATCCACTTTATCGCTTTCCTTGAAATCAGTGATATTTGTTCCAAGCGAATCACAGTTAGCTATATTGGGAGCTTCAATATCATGGAGTAACAGATTTGTTATACTCAAAAGATAAGGTAGCGGTTTCCATTCTTGTCCCACGACTGCATTTTGCAGTTTTTCTCCATCTTCGGCAGAACTGACGCTCTTACTCATATAATTGAGAGCAGAGGTAAGGAAGCCGCCTGTACCACTGGTGAAGTCACCAAAGGTCTCGCCCAATTTCGGGTCAAGCATCATCACGATAAAGTCTGTCAAAGCACGTGGAGTATAGAACTCACCTGCATTGCCTGCTGATTGCAAGTCTTTCAAGATTCCCTCATAAATATCTCCAAATGTGTGGCGGTCATCAGCATCGTCAAATTCGATTTCATTTACGATGTTGACCACTTGACGCAAAAGCGTTCCATTCTTCATATACTGGTTTAAGTCAGCAAATGTTTCTAGAACAATGCTTTTGGCTCTTGGTGTATTGGCGTCTATCGGAAGATTCTTTAAAGTAGGGAACAGTTTTTCATTGACAAAAGAGAGCAATGCTTCTCCTGTTAATGCTTCACCGTCTTTTTCATCTACTGCCCATTTACGCCAACGCAAATCTTCGGGGATGATAGACTTGTAGTTTTCATCTTTGTATTCCCAAGTTTCTTCCTGAGTGTCATAGACTTTCAAGAAAAACATCCAAGTCATTTGTTCAATTCTCTGTGCGTCACCATTGATACCAGCGTCTTGGCGCATTATATTTTGGATTCGCTTTATGATGTTGTTTACTGCCATTTTTAAGCTGATTTATAAATTTGATATTCTAGTTCTCTGATGGCTTGCTCAAAAGCAACCTTACCGCCAAATAACTTTATGATTTTTGTTGGTTTTCCTATGCTGTTGAACGGCGGTATCTCCAAAATATTTGCCTTTTCAAAGTCGAGAATACCATTCTCTGCATATTTGTCAAGAAGAGCCTCCAATACTTCACGGGCTTTACCTTCGTACTTCCCGAAGTAATTACGCTTCTTTACATTGTTTGCTCTCTCTTTCCTTGTTAATGGCGGTTGGTCAAACGCAACGTGGCATATCACATCAAAGATGTCGGCATCCTTCAATGCCGGATTAGCTTCACGTACAGCATCTATCAGAATAGCATATTCTTTCAATTCATCCATAATGGCTTGTTTGCGTTCTGCCTCCGTCCACGTTTGGATAAAATCATCCAAAGTTTGGTAATGGCGTAATAATTGCTTTTTAGCAAACGACTGAACACTTTCCGTTCTCATCGTCTTGCCATCTTCTCCTAACACTGAAACGATTTCATGGGCAATGCGAATATTCTTACCGCTGATAAGATATTTCTCACGAGGCTCAGATACTATTGGAATTTCTGGAGCATCTATGATTTTGTAAGGCTTGGGCTTTTTCCCTCCTCCTTTTGGTGGTTCCGGGTCGCCATCAAATGCTGGATCTTTGAATTTTGCGGTAGCATTGCGGAAATCAAGGATTTCCAAATGCCATTTGCCCTTGTCTTTTCTAAGTCGTGTACCTCGTCCAATGATTTGCTTAAATTCAGTCATAGAACCAATTTCTTTGTCTATGACGATTAAACCACAAGTTTTGCAGTCCACTCCTGTAGATAAAAGTTCAGATGTGGTAACAATTACAGGATAAGGCTCATCTACACTAATGAAATTGTCCAGTTGTTTCTTACCTTCTTTATCCTCGCCAACAATACGTGTAACATAGTAAGGCGACTTTTTACATAAATCGCTATTCATATTGATAAGCAGCGTCCGCATTTCGGCAGCTTCCTCAATATCAGAACAGAATACGATTGTCTTTGTCATACGACCAATGTCATGTAACATTTGGGTTATCCTATGTGCTACTACTTTACGCCTTAACTTGATGGCAAGATCACGACCTATATTCTGTCTTTGATATAGTTTCTGTTCAATCTCCTTGCCTAATAAATCTATTTCACCTTCTTCTGGAGTCCATCCTTGTAAATCAATATTAATAAAGTCTGCTGTAACTCTGTATGGAGCTAAGAAACCATCTTGAATGCCTTGAAGAAGTGAATAGGTATATACTGGTTCACCGAAATAATCCAAGTTGTTTGCTCCTTCGTCAGCTTTCGGTGTGGCTGTCATACCAATTTGGGTAGCCGCACTAAAATATTCCAATACCTTGCGCCATGCGGAATCGTCTTTTGCACTTCCTCTATGACACTCATCGACAATAATTAAATCAAAGAAATTTGGCTGCACCTCCAAGAATGGGTCTGGTTTACCCTCTTTCCCGACTAATTGGTGGTATAAAGCCATATACACCTCAAACGCAGAATTAATCTTAGCTTCTCCTTCTTTAGGTGAGATTATTTTAGTTATTATACCCTGCTTCTTGAAAGGTTTGAAGTCCTGAACCATTGTTTGGTCTATAAGAACATTGCGGTCTGCAAGATAAAGTATCTTTTTCTTTGCTTTACTCTTATGAAGTTTATGGATAATCTGGAATGCAGTAAAAGTCTTACCAGTACCAGTTGCCATTACTACAAGGACACGTTGTAGTCCTCTTGCGATAGCTTCTACTGTACGGTCAACTGCTATACGATGATAATATCTTGGTTCATGGCTATGAGCATCATAGTAGAAAGGTGTTTCTATTATATTGAGCTCCTCCGATGTGTAGCTTTTGGATTCAAGATAACGGTTATATAGTTCTTCCTCTGTCGGAAAGTCCTCTAACTTAATTTCTGTTTCTTTCCCCGTGATAAAGTCATGTTCCAAGAACGCATCGCCATTACTGGAGTAGGCAAATTTAAGGTCAAGGATTTGGGCATAATCCATAGCTTGTTGAATGCCCCCCCCAACCGCATGTTTATTATCTTTAGCTTCAACTACCGCAATGGGCTTACCTTTATGATATAATAGGTAATCCGCTTTTTTGCCCTCCGCTACTGAATGTTGATTGCCAATAACAAGTACTCGACCATCTGTAAAATAGTACTCTTCACGCATATTTACACTTACAGCCCAACCTTTTCGTTGGAGCGCAGGAGTAATGAACAGAGTGCGTATCTCTTGTTCTTTGAGTTCTTTCTTGTTTACTTCCATGACAATAAATCAGTTATGATTACTGCTGACAATTAGGTCTTTCACGTCAATATTAAGAACATTGGCTATATCATTAAGCGTTTTAAGGTCTGGCTGAACCGAATTGCTGCACCATTTACTTACAGTACAGTTGGACTTCCCAATTTGCTCTGCAAGCCATTTTCCTGTTTTCTGTTGCTCTGCAAGTACCACTTTTAATCTGTTTAAATTAGCCATGAGGTAAAATGTTTTAATCACAGAGCAAAATTATATAATTTATCCGACATCAGCACTACTTCCTATAATAATTATTATCAGGAAGTGGAAAAGAGGCTCAAACAATGTATTTTGATAAGATATTCTCATCAATTTCAATCTTGTGCCGTCCTGTGGTTGTACGCAGATTCTTCCTAATAGTATCAAATGTTGAATTAGTAAACCACTCTGCGAATGTCACCATTACGAATGATGTAGTCATATCTCCACCTATATTATATTGAAAAGCGATATTCCAAGCAAAGTTCTTCAACGAGATTTGAGTGAGGGAGGTACGCTTCTTGATATGAATTTCGGTTGCAGAAAGCACTTGACGGTTAGCTGCAAAATAGCGGACAGATTCGCATATTTGGTAAATCTCTGTTTCCTCCAAATCAAAACGCTTAAATATATCTCGTGTGTATCTTAGGATAGCATTCAACTTTTCATCTTCTTCTCGTTCTTTTTGCCATTGGTATTGTTGCTGCTCACGTTGGTATTCATAATGAAATAGCTCCATTCGCTTCTTCTGGACTTCTTTACAGTTTGAGGTAGGTGAATATGCTAAAGGCTGTATCTTTTTACTCACACACTTTTTGATAGATATTAGAAGTGATGGAGGAATTGCATCAACAATATACCTTGCTGAGATACAGCAAAGATGGTATAGTAGTTTTTGTATGACATATCCGATGACCATAACTAATGGAATCAAACTCATTCGTATTCCAAGCATATTGCATACTTGAAACGCTACCATCGAAGCTAATAGCACCATAGTAACCTCGATTATCAGAGAGTGAAGTATATATTGTTTTTGCTTCATACCTATTGTTGTTTATTTCGCAATGCAAAGATACAACACATTTTCATAGAAAACGAAAGATAAAAATAGGTACAATTTTGCAAATCAATGGTTTATGAAAAGAAAATCCAAACAAATGCAAATATCCAAGGCGAAATGAAAGCATCTGCAAACAAAAGAAAATACTTAAATAAAGTTAAAGTTATATTATGCGTTTATTGAGCATACAAAACACCCCATAAGATTATGCTTTGGTTATAAAATAGCCATATTTGTACCAAGCATAATGTAATAAACTGATATACAATTGTGATTATATTTGAGGAAGTCAAATGATTCCGATAAGGATACAGATTAAATAATAAGCAAGGAGGTGTGTCGTAATGCACGATGCACCTTCTTTTTTATTCATTACTATACAACTCTGTTCATTTTCTTTAAGCTGCGATATTTTGAGGATTTCTTTGATTTATGTGTTCGCAATATCTAAATATAGTTAAGAATAAAATGAAGGCATCCAATGAGCATTTGTATCTTTCGGGAGGTAACGAAGCCCGCTTGAAGAAAGCATGGGAGAATCGTGACCCGCGACTCAATTACAATGTTATTATGCCTTATGGTGAAGAGTTTTTGGGCGGAGATGGCGATATGTACAAGGCGGGAAATACGACGCCGGTTCCTTATGTATATCGTTGGCCGGTAAGACAGTCAAGCCATTCTGTGAAAGCGCAAGAGGCTGCAGATTGGGGAGTAACCGGTAAGTATGACTTGAAACAGGATGGCAATGGTGAGGCAGAGTTTGCTTATCGTCATCGTAAATTTGTGATGGAAGGTTATGATTGCGAGTATGCATACAATAGTCCTATTGATGAACCGATTCTGCGTTATGCTTATGTACTTTTGATGTGGTCGGAAGCTTTGTTGCAATTGGATGAGCTGGATGCGGCTGCCGAGAAAGTTAACATGATACGTCAGCGTACATCGGTGGAGATGCCTCCTTATACTTTTGCAAGCAAAGAGGACGGATTGAACAAGATTCGTAACGAGTCACGCCGTGAGCTTATCAATGAGAGTGTTAACTTTTACGAAGAACTGCGTTGGGGTACATTGCGTGAAACAAAATACTCTACTTATATGGGTTATGAACCTTGTGCTCATACATGTAATGGACAGCAAAGTAGTGGTAACGGTGGTGTGAAATGGTCTGAGACAAATGATTATAGCATCTTCCCGGTACCTAGTGCAGAGATAGAGAAGAATCCGAATCTGAAAAAGACACCGGGATGGCTCTATTAATAATCCGGCCTGAACGTTTTCTCTTCCGCCGAGTGGAGAGTATATGAAAGGAGAGGAGTGTGTCAAAA
>ERZ773186.1154-NODE-1154-length-22736-cov-3.558397_pt1 | contig 22736 bp, 28 predicted proteins | sample MGYA00581000_ERZ773186 | MGnify/ENA primary metagenome ERZ773186 (study PRJEB29015, sample SAMEA2737752) | human gut metagenome | biome: human gut; feature: human-associated habitat; material: faeces | place: China | collected 2012 ...
TCTTTTTTAAGGATGCTTTTTTAATCATTAGTTTTAGTTGCTAAAGCCAATTCTTCTAATTGTTTGTCTGAAACAAGGCTAGGTGCTTGTGTCATTGGGTCAGTTGCTTTGTTATTTTTAGGGAAGGCAATAACTTCACGAATGTTGTCTTCACCAGCAAGAAGCATAACGAAACGGTCAAGACCGATAGCAAGTCCACCATGTGGTGGGAATCCGTAATTCATAGCTTCTAGCAAGAAACCAAATTGGTCAGCTGCTTCTTCAGCTGTAAAGCCAAGAGCTTTGAACATACGTTCTTGCAATTCACGTTGGTTGATACGTAGGCTACCACCACCGAGTTCATAACCGTTAAGAACGATATCGTATGCAATGGCACGAACTTTAGCAAGGTCACCTTCTAATTCGTGAGCTGATTCTTCAGTTGGCAATGTGAATGGGTGGTGAGCAGACATATAACGTCCTTCTTCTTCAGACCATTCAAACATTGGCCAATCAACAACCCAAAGGAAGTTGAATTTAGAATTGTCAACCATATCAAGTTCTTTAGCGATACGTGTACGAAGTGCACCAAGTGTGTTGTTAGCAACTTCAAGTGTATCAGCAACGAAAAGTACCAAATCATTGTCTTCAAGTTGTAAACTTGCTGTCAACTTATCTTCAATACTTGTCAAGAATTTGGCAACAGGTCCGTTAAGAGAACCATCAGTAAATTTAACCCAAGCAAGACCTTTGGCACCAAATTGTTTTGCGAATTCTGTTAATTTATCAATGCTTTTACGTGAGTATTTATCTGCATTACCTTTAACAACGATTGCTTTTACGACTGGAGCTTGTGAGAAGACTTTGAAGTCAACATTCTTGACAAGGTCTGTCAAGTCTTGTAAAAGCATTTCAAAACGTGTATCAGGTTTATCTGAACCGTAGTTGTTCATTGCATCATCATAAGACATACGTGGGAATGGCAATGTAACATCGATTCCTTTAGTGTCTTTCATGACTTTAGCAATCATTCCTTCAGTGATATCTTGGATATCTTTATCTGACAAGAATGATGTTTCCATATCGACCTGTGTAAATTCAGGTTGACGGTCACCACGCAAGTCTTCGTCACGGAAACATTTAACGATTTGATAGTAGCGGTCGAGACCAGCGTTCATCAACAATTGTTTTGTGATTTGTGGACTTTGTGGTAAAGCGTAGAAATGACCTTGGTTCACACGGCTTGGTACCAAGTAGTCACGCGCGCCTTCTGGAGTAGATTTTGTCAATATTGGTGTTTCAACATCTATAAATTCTAAACCATCCAAGTAGTTACGGATTGAGTGAGTTACTTTGGCACGCAATTTGAAGTTGTTAAGCATTTTTGGACGACGAAGATCCAAGTAACGGTAACGAAGACGGTTATCATCGCTAACTTCCACATCATCTTTGATTTCAAATGGTGTTGTTTTAGCGGTGTTCAAAACTGTCAATGCTGATACTTTCAATTCAACAGCACCAGTTGGCAAGTTAGTGTTTTCTTGTTCACGTTGTGCAACGACACCAGTTACTTCGATAACGAATTCGTTACGAAGACTTTCTGCAGTTGCCATAACATCACTTGAAACTTTCTCCGGGTTGATGACTAATTGCATGATACCTTCGCGGTCACGAAGATCGATGAAAATAAGTCCCCCTAGGTCACGACGACGTCCGACCCAACCTTTTAGAGTAATTTCTTGGCCAATGTGTTCGCTGCGAACACGACCAGCATACATTGTACGTTTCATTTGATATGATTCTCCGTTTTAAATTTATTCATTCCCATCTATTATAGCAAAAAGCAAAGAAAAACCCCACCCATGTGGGGGAGTTTTTCAAATTCTTTTCTCATTAAGCCTTTTCATTAACAAAGAGCTCATAACTTTTTGCAAAGATTGCTTTTTTAGCTTAATTTAGCAAGGATTTCTGCAAAGTTTGTTTCGATATCTGCAAAGCTGACTGAAACTTCTTCACGTGTTTTATTATTTTTAACAGTGGCTTGACCTGCTTCAATTTCGCTTTCACCTAATGTGATGACTGTTTTAGCATTGAAAGCGTCAGCTGATTTGAATTGTGCTTTAATCTTGCGTCCAAGGTAATCACGTTCAGCTGAGAAGCCTTGGTTACGGATAGCTTGTACCAATTCCAAAGCTTTAATGTTAGCACCTTGTCCCAAGACAGCAATATAAGCATCCATTTCTTTTTCAACTGGTAATTCAATACCTTGTTTGTCCAAGATAAGAAGCAAACGTTCAAGACCAAGTCCAAAACCAAATCCTGGTGTTTCTGGTCCGTCAAAGTATTCAACAAGGCTATCGTAGCGACCACCTGCACAGATTGTCAACTCAGATTTATCAACAGTTGTGATGAATTCAAAGATAGTGTGGTTGTAGTAGTCAAGTCCACGAACCATATTAGTATCAATCACATATGGGATGTTAAGTGTTTCAAGCATTTCACGCACGGCATCAAAGTGAGCTTGACTTTCTTCATCAAGGTAATCAAGGATTGATGGTGCATTTTCAACAGCTACTTTATCTTCTTTTTCTTTTGAGTCAAGAACACGAAGTGGGTTTTCATCCAAACGACGTTGGCTATCTGCTGACAATTTGTCACGCATTGGTGTCAAATAATCAATCAAAGCTTGACGGTAAGCAGCACGGCTAGCAGCACTTCCTAGAGTATTCAAGTGAAGTGTGACATCTTTAATGCCCAGTGTTTGGAACAATTGGTAAGCCATAGCGATTGTTTCAACGTCTGTAGCTGGATTTGCTGAACCAAAGCACTCAACACCGACTTGGTGGAATTCACGTAAACGACCAGCTTGTGGACGTTCGTAACGAAACATTGAGCCAATGTAGTACATTTTAACTGGTTTTTGAACTTCTGGTGCAAATAATTTATTTTCCACAAAAGAACGAACCACTGGCGCTGTTCCTTCTGGACGCAAAGTGATATGGCGGTCACCTTTATCATGGAAATCATACATTTCTTTTGTTACGATGTCAGTTGTATCACCGACTGAACGACTGATAACTTCGTAATGTTCGAACATTGGTGTACGAATTTCACTGTAGTTGTATTTTTTGAAGGTTTCACGTGCAACAGCTTCGACATATTGCCATTTAGCGCTTTCGCTAGGTAAAATATCTTGTGTTCCTTTAGGTTTTTGTAATTTCATAAATAAGATATACCGGCACCAAATTTTTGTAAATTCAGCCCATTAATTCCTTTCTACTATTGTAGCTATTCAATCACTCTTTATTTTATCATAAAAAGGGCAGCTAAAGAAGAAGGGACTATTTATTTTTCGTATTTTATTAAACCCAAACTCGCCTGAAAACGTTAAATTGCCAACTTTTTCAATTTTTTTGTCAAGTAACTTTACTTTACAAAAAAGATATGTTATTATGTTAAAGTTGATTCAAAATCAAGAACAAATTAAAAATATTATCGGAGGAAATAAAACATGGCAGTACCTGCACGTCACACTTCAAAAGCGAAGAAAAACAAACGTCGTACACACTACAAATTGACTGCTCCATCAGTTAAATTTGACGAAACTACTGGAGATTACTCACGTTCTCACCGTGTATCACTTAAAGGATACTACAAAGGACGTAAAATCGCTAAAGCTAACGCAGCTAAATAATAGAAGGGAGATACCATGCGCGTAAATATTACACTTGAACACAAAGAATCTGGTGAACGCTTGTACCTTACTTCAAAAAACAAACGTAACACTCCAGACCGTCTTCAATTGAAAAAATACTCACCAAAATTGCGTAAACACGTGATCTTTACTGAAGTAAAATAAGACATCATACAGAAAGCCTATGAAATCAACGTTTCTAGGCTTTTTTGCTTGCTTAAAATGTAGTTTTGTCTGATTTTTGTCTGATTAAAAGTATATTATCTATTCAAACATCTCCTATATCCGTCATACTTCCAAGTTTTTATGGAATCACTTTAAAGCAACTTTTTTCCACTTGCGAATCTTAGTTCTAAATGTTCCGAAAGGAGCTACCGTATTAATATGAATAAACTTATAAACTTCCCAGACTGCATTCTTAGTCGCACTATCAGCCCATTTTCTCATATGAGGTTTAAATAGGACTTCGTCGCTCATTGAATCAATCATGTTACCTATAGCATCTACATTATCATTGAGTTGAGCCGTAAGTTCTTTGATGGTTAGACTAGCGTAGGTCTCAGTAAAATGCTGATATAGCTCTCCAAGTTGATTCCATTTAAACGTCTCAGTTGGTGTTTTAACTTCTAAGCCACTCTGTTCATCTGACTCCCATTTTAGTATCAGGGTAGTCCAGCCAACCTGATAGGCTAGATTCTCCGCTGGTGTCCTATCAACCTCATCAATTCTTAAATCTTTCAACTTCTCAGGAATGTCATTGAATTCAGCAATATATTTTTTATATGATTTTAGTACTTCTTCCTTAAGTTCGTTTTTATCTGAATATGTTCTCATTTCTTTCCTCCTTAATTTAGTCAAGTTCATTGTATCATATTCTTTTCTCTTTTTCTTAGGAAGTACAGCTTTTATAATTCTATATATCAAATGAATTTTATTCAATCAACTTTTCTAGCTTTTCAACTGCCCCTCTCATGGTATCTTTTTGCTTCTTAATCACATGGAGGTAGACACGCTCAATCTCCTTGGAATCCTCCGAGTGTCCGACAAATTCTCGAATAGTAGGGAGGTCAATACCTTCGCTAGCCATAATAGAGATAAAGCTATGGCGGAACATATGAGGGATGACATGAATCGGTCTGCCAAAGTCTAGAAAGCTATCGATATCCTTATAGGGCTTGCCTGCTTTCTTGTTATACTTTGCTGACTGACTAGAGCCACCTCTCAGGAATTGTGAGAGTTCGTTGTGATAGAGCGGAGAGCCTTGTCGATTACCTGCCCTAATATAGGTTCTAGTAAAGAGATACCCTAAGTCTTGGTAAGTCGGACTGAATTGAGCTTGAAATTTATTTCTGTCAATATAGTGACGTAGAATCTTTTCAACCTCAGGGCTCATTGGAATCGTGCGGACACTTTCCTTGGTCTTAAGGTCTGCTCGGTAGCGTTCCTTTTCGTCAAGATTGAGTGCTTCCATCATATCATCCGATTTATTCTTACTTGCCCTCTGCCAATGAACTTTTATCCACTTTTTCTCAAAATCAAGCATGTCTTCATTTAAGCCTAAAACCTCACTTGGTCGCATGCCTGTTAGAAAAATCATTCTCAATACATCTGCGATAAGTTGGTTATCAGGTCGATTAGTCCAGCTCTCTATCAGGCGGAGAACATGGTTAACCTCACTTGCTTCTAGATACTTCTCTGCTATATCTTCACGCTTCTTGTCCTGCTCCTCACTCTTTGTCAGAACTCGCCTTTTAACCTTATTGCTGGCAATCGGGTCTTGTGTAAGAGTTATCTGTCCATTTTCAACTGACCAGTCAAAAATCATCTTAAGGTAGATATGCAGATTTCTCGCCATGTGCATAGAAGAAGCATTGATAAGATTTTGAATTTCATCTGTCATAAAGGCAAATTTCGTGATGGACATTCTGGTATCAAAGTTCGGCTCAATATAGCGATTATAGATAGTAACCCTTGTTTTAAGGGTATTATTGGCTGGCTTGACCCTTTCATGCCATGCTTTAAAGGCTTTACCGTAAAAATTTCCATCTTTATCAAATGGCTTGGCGATTTCTTCTAGGGTTAAAAGTTTCTTGGCTTTCTTAGGCTTAATGCCCATTAGCTCGGCGATATAGTCATCAACTAATTTATTCAGTTCTTGCGTGACCTGAGTAATTAATCGTGTGTTTTTAATATCGCTGACCAAGAGACGTTCTTTCCCAGAAGGTAACTTTTTGCTCGGTGTTGCCTTGGTGGTAAACCACCCTTTACTAGCACCTGTAGAAAGGTATTTCTTATGAGATTTTTTAGTAATAGGGTGGGTGAATCGCATAGCGAATTTCACCAAGACATTACCCGCCTTATAAGGGTCTGGTCGCCAAGAACTGATGATAAGTACTCTTGAACCATTATCTCTCATAGGGACTACCTACGCCATCCTTGCGACATACTGATTGGCAATTTTGTAGTCAAACCACGCCACAAAGACTTCTGAATGGATAAAGACATTGCCGTGTGTTCCTTTGATACCGAAAGCGTAAGGGCTGTCTTTCATCTGACGAATGTAACCATTAAGTGTTGCAACGGTCATGCCATGCCAGAGCTCATCTAGAAAGACGGATTTGCGGTACCAGTTACGGGTTAAGTCAAAATCATGTTCTGTTTTTAATGTTGCCATTGAATTCTCCTTCTGTTTTAGTTATAATCAAGTTAGTTATTTTTTTTGGAAAGGCGATTTGTAGCTTGCTACAGGTCGTCTTTTCTTATGCCCCAATAGGCTGAGCTTAGTTGCTCTTGTTTGTACTGCTGAATGTCAGTCTCGTCTGTTTCGGTTAGCTTAGAAATCCCCAATTCAAGTAAGTGCTGGATATAGCTATCTGCCTTTTCTTGCCCGTGAGATTCCGCCTTAGCGACATAGAGTTTTCCGAGTGTTCGTGAGACTTGTTTCTCTGTCCACTTCTCAGAACGTTTTAGGGTAGGTTTTGTCCGTTTTACGCTTAAGACCGTCTTTTCTTGTGTCTCTAGATAGTCATTCCACCATTTTACCGCCTTTCTTCGCCAACGGTTAGAATCCTTGTCCCTCGGGCTGACAAAACGGTAGTGTCCGTTAATAACTTCAAAGTAAATCTCTTTGAGCGGTCGCCCCTCTTTAATCTGTTTAGCTAGTAAATTTGCTTTTTCCTGCCAGCACCTCAGCTCTGCTCTTGTCCATGATAAGGGCGTATTTGGCAATTCTTGGTCTAGCTTTTGTTCTAACAATTTGTTATAGACACACCATTGCTGAGTACCTCTAACACCAATCGTAACCATTTCACCGACCTTTTCACCATTTTCAAGAAGGCTCTTTTCATGGTAATCAAAGGTTTTAGCGGTTGATATGCAGAGTTGCTTTTTACAATAACTGTAAATGAGTGGGACGGATAGACTGTCATCAAAGATATCGTTGGCAATATCTAGTCTCGTAACGTTACTATGACATTCAGAAATGCATTTCATTAAGGTTACCCAGTTATTGACATTGTTTTCCATATATTCTTCATACTGACGGCACCCCCGCCCTCTCAGTTCGATAAAGACTCCCATCTTTGATTGCCAGTCCTTATTGAAGTAAACCTTTATCTCTGAGAAGGAATAATGTCGTTGATACTTGTTTATCCCCCATTCATTGAGGACAAACTTGTCTTTAGGAAGAATGAGGATTTTCTCAATGACATCATCTGGAGCCAAGCCTTTAATCGTTACGGCTAAATAGTCTAACATCACTGAGTTATCCATGTCTAGGCTCCAATAAATTTAATATCGGTTGCCACTAGCTTTAAGCCACCCCAATTCCCTCCACCATTATTGTTGGCTCGCCAACCAAGATGGACTTCTGGATTGACAAGTTCTACCACAAGGGAGTTTAACCCATCCTTTTCAACGGATTTAGCCAACTTGTCAAGATTGTCTACAATCTCCAAGCGAATGCCCTTAAGGTCATCAGAAGAATAGCCCAAGTCTTTCAAGGCTTGAATTTTGTCTGTATCTTGTACAGAGCAAGTGATTTTAGCCACTTCATCTGTCGCAATGCTTTCGCCATTGACATTTTTATAGACTGGTGCAACCCGTGAAGAAAGGATAGTCACTTTCTTTGGAATGTCAAATTGTGATTTATCTAATTTCAAATCACCAACTTTTATGGTTTCGTCTGTTAAGTTAAATTTTGTCATGTGTTTTTCTCCTGTTCATAAAAGCTACGCCTACATGAAATCTGTCATAAATCGTTGATATCATGGGCTTTATAAAGATTTTTTCGTGAAATTTGCTTCAAATCGCTGAACCCCTTGCTTATCAAGGGTTTTGACCATATTTCGTGTATATGTGCACCCCCTAATAGGGAACGGGGTGCAATTTCAATTTCGATTTCAGCCGTTTGCCACCTTCCCCACCTGCTCTGGGCTACCGTATTGACCACTCGCCCAGCGGTGGGGTGGCGAACCGTCTTCATCGATTGAAGAAACCAATTCTCTTAGATGTTTTATCCCCTGTCTCTTTCTCTAAGTTCTGAATTCTGACAAGAAGCACTTCTAACTTCTGTTTCAACTCAGTTAGGTTTCTTTGGTAATCCTCTTGAATTTCCATAAAAGAAACTTCTAGCTCGTCTACAAGCTCTCTAATGGGTTTCTGATGGTCTTTTTCCCTTGGAACTCCCATAAACGCTTAGAATTGCCCTCTCAAGCCCTAATGAGGACTTCTTATCCGCGACCGCTTGAAAGTAGCAAGGTCATCATCTGTAAAGAGATAGATTTTAGAATAAGATTTCCGACCCGTTCTCACTCTACTTTCTTTAAATTGAGTACCAGTCAAGCTTTCAATTTTTAATCGCCACTTTTTCAGTGTTGAAACTGAGTTAAGACCGTCAACCCTATCCACAACTTCTTGATAATCATATTCATTCATTAGCTTACCTGTGTTTTCTGATTGAGAAAGTCGGTCACAATCTGCAAGGCTCTAGATTCAATCAATTGTTCAAATCCCGTACTCTTGATAAGGCGATAGAGTTCTCTGTCATCTAAATCTTTGCAGTCCTCTGGTTTGATGAAAACTTTCTCTTGTGTCTCTGGCGAGTAGGCAACCCACTCCACCATTTGTAGTTCAATACTTGTTTGATTCATAATTACCCTCTTTTCTGACGTTTGCATCCAACTAGCATTTATCCGAAATATCTGGTATAATTACAGTAATTAGATTTACTGTCCTTGAACGATGTACCAGATTGTTCAAGGATTTTTTCTACCTTCCTTTCTTTTTTGATTGTTAAGTTAGCTCCTTTCTATCAATCATATACGATTTTATATACGATTGCTGTAAATTTTTTGAACAATCCTAATGCTCATTAAAAATGATATACGAAAACATATAAGATGCCAAGTATTAACCACAAAAAATGTACGATTTTATAAACTACTATGTTATAATGGTCTGAGAGGTAACTTATGTTTGAAATACTTAAACCTGATAAAAAGGCTGTTGGGAAAAGATTGAGGCAAGTCAAGGATGAGTTAAATTTGTCTTTTACAGATTTTGGAAATCGTCTTGGACTAAAAAAATCAACCATCAACGCATATGTAAGAGGAGATAACTTAGCGCCTCTTGAAGTTTTAGAAAAAGTATCAAAAATCTATGGAAAACCTGTAGGTTGGTTTTACTATGGAGAATTGGAAGAATATATTGAACTTTACCTTAGAAAACTTGGTTATGGTACATTCCTAGATGAATATCCTGAGACACCGTTAAAGATAAAGGATGAGCTTTTTAGGATTAAAGCAAATCCAAAACAATTAATCACAACTAACGGGGGAGTAACCATTGGAACATTTGAGAATCCTAATTGGGAAAATGACTTTGGTTACCCAAATGAAGGCTACCTAGATGATATCTTTTTTGAAATGCTTTGTGAAACTCTAAAGAACTCAATTAGACAGGAAGCTCAAACCTACCTAAGTCAGCAAGAAGGACTTGACGATACTAAAATCAAAGAACTCTCTAATTACTTTGCCAACCAAATCTACATCTCATATGATTTTGTCGGAAATTTAGAAAATCTTTCTAAAGATAAAATCAAGCAAGAAGTTAAAGAAAGCTATGAACGTCTGCTTAAAGATTCACCTCAAGCCGGTGTAGAAGTTAGCTATGATTCCAATTACCTACTTGGTTTTCTAATAAATACACTTGCGGATAGTCAAACAACAAGGCAATTACTTTCAGATATGTCACAAGCAACAGTCGGTATGCCTTTTTCACAATTTCATGAGGGACATGAATTAGTTGAGGTCATTCAATCCGTTAGACCACGCCTGATAGAACTTTATAACAATACAACCTTTGACGATTGGACTGACTGGTCTGAGAAATAACTTTAGAGAGGAAGATAAAAATGGATAGATTTAAAAATATACCCAAACCACATTTACCACAAAAACTCCCTTTTGACTATACTTCAATATATACTGACCCTCAAATTATTAAGTTAGTCACTAAAGCCAATATTGCTATTGGTACTTATGAAGGATTTTTAGAATCCATCATTAATCCTATGTTGCTGATTTCTCCCTTGCTTAGCCAAGAAGCCGTTCTCTCCTCAAAACTTGAAGGAACTCATGCTACTTTGGAGGACTTACTTAATTATGAGGCAGGCAATAAAGTTGATATTGAGCGTGATGAATTGCATGAGATTATTAATTATCGAAAAGCACTCTTTTACGCCTTAAAAACATCTCTATCATCAATGACAACGATTCTAAAGGCTTGCCTTTATCTAATAGAATTATTAAAGAAATGCACAAAATTCTTCTGGATAATGTTAGAGGTAGTAGTAAAAATCCTGGTAATTTTAAGAGAAGCCAAAATTATATCGGTAGCGTAGCTTCTATATCATATACTCCTGTCCCTGCAGAACAAACACCAGAATACATGTCTAACTTAGAGCAATATATCCATTATGACGACTTAGACTTATTGGTTCAGTCGGCAATTATTCATGCTCAGTTTGAAATGATTCACCCTTTTGAAGACGGCAATGGACGAATCGGGCGATTGCTCATACCACTGTTCCTATATTATCAGGAACTCCTTTCTTACCCAACCTTTTATATGAGTTCATACTTTGAAAAAGATAGGTCTCTTTATATATCTCACCTGTCAAATATTTCAAAAAACAACAACTGGAAAGACTGGTTTAAATACTATCTAGAGGGAGTGATATTGTCCGCAGAAGAGAGCACAAAAAAAGCTCAAGACATACTGAGCCTATATAACATCATGAAGGAACAAGCCATTCCCAATCTTAATTCTGTGTCAGGTATCCAGCTTCTTGACTTTATATTCTCAGCTCCAATCTTTAAGGCAGAACAAGTTAGTGAACACCTAAAAATTTCTAAGAGAACTACCTACACTTTACTGAATAAGTTAATTGACGAAGGTTATCTTTCAACAGATAATGCTCAAAGGAATAAAACCTACTATTGTCCTCAACTTCTTTCAATCGTTCAATAAAGTATCTCTTAGTGAAGTAATATTCATTTTTACTTCACTTATTCATTTCTTAGTGAAGCGAAACCCGTTTTTACTTCACTTATTTTTCGTTATGTGAAGCAGAGTTGGTTTTTACTTCACTTAGCAAGTGACTTATCATTTATACCCTATTTACTTATACTTAAATAAAAGGAATTTTACCCATGCCCCAAAATAGGATAAACAATTTCATCAAAATAGGAGGCTTAATCTTAGTAATCTCTTTTCTACTATTAGTCCTTGATATAGTTAATCTTCCAACAAAACTTGGTTTTAATATAAAAACTTTAAATGTTGAAATTTGGAATATTTACGCCACGCTTTTAGGAAGTGGATTAACTCTATATGGCGTTCTTATAACAATTAACAGTCAATATGAATCACAAATAGAAGATACTAAACGGATTGTAAAGCCTATGATTGATGTGTCATCCGTTGACGAGTATAATTACAAGAATAAGTATATTCAATTTGACTTTATATTTCCCAAAGCATATCCAAATCTTCCAAGAAAGAATAATGTTGATACTCCAAATGTCACCATCTCTCTAGAAAATATTGGAACTAGGGAACTGTATAATTTATATATAGGAAATTTTGAAGCTACTTATTTTGATGATGGGGGCTATTATTATCAACTTAATCCAATCTTATATTCAGACCATCAGGTACAACTTAATCTTTTGTTTTATGAAAAAATTGGTTATCTTAAAGAATTTAATCAGGAAGATAAATTTCATTTGCTCATTTCTCCCATCAAATTTTCAACCTATTTTCAGGATTGCTTAAATAACTGGTATGAGCAATCATTTGAATTATGTATTTTCCACCAAGTTCAAGAAGACAAGTCAGATGAAGAAACTTCACTAACAGTTCGTATTGAAAGAGTAGAGATATATTCTGCCCCTAAAGAAATTTCTCCCGATTTACTTCCGTGGGTAACTAATCCAAGTAAGTTAGTCCATTTTTTGTGACATCACTTATAAGCCACCTCGCTCCTATGCAATTTATCATTAATGACCTAAATTTTATCTGATTTTTGTCTGATTGAAACTGAAGTAAGGTCAAAATCACTCTATTTCATCAATAATTGAAAGATTGAAAAGCCCATAAAATAAACGTTTCTGTTCATCATGAAACTTGCTAAATTACACATTACGCTTACTGAAGTTAAATAAGGATTCAATACGAATCAATACAAAAGAAAAACGCTGATTTTAAGCGTTTTTTTCTTTATTCAGAATGCGATATATTGCACTGTATTTCAATTCAAACTCTATCTTTTTCTTAATTGATTTCTGTTCATACTGAGCCAAGTCAACTTAAGCATGATTAAATAATAGTAATTATATCTTATCTAATACTTTTCCTGTAATTAATATACTCGGTTAATGTCATAATTGACAAATTTCCAGATTTATCTTCAACAATATACAAATCATTTAGATATTCATTGCTATTGTTATCGAGAATACTTTCTGCTTCGATAATTTTTTCTATCGACTCTTGGAGTTCATAGTCAGAAATATCGCATGACACTTCTAAATATATTGTTCCTTTACCAGTATTAGATTTAATGGTCAGTTTAGCAGGTTTTTCATTTTGTTTAGCATCAAGTATAACTACATTCTTTTTTTATTTTAGAAATAATCTTAATAATAATATCTTTCAAAACATCTACACATAGAGCTATTTCAAGTTCATTTAAAAAGTCATTATTAACCAATATCTCAATAAAAGAATAGAACGAAGCATGAATCTGATTACCCCTAAGGAAAGCAACTTCAATATCATCACTTTTTGATCGTTCTTGAATTTCTAACTGCTCGTCATCTGTAAAAAGATCTGGAGCTTTAATTAGTATTTCCTTTGTTATAAATACCCTTCCTTAGATTAATTAAATAGAACTAATGTCTAATTATCAATATTAATACTCTATTCTTTCATGCCTGAAAACACTTCGATATGGTTCCCTAGTATTTTTATATCTACTGGAAGATTATCCGACTTATCTCCATCAACATCTGACTCTAACTTAACCTCTGAAGAAATCCTAATATTACGCGCTTTGATATATTCGATATTATCGTTACCTACTAGATCTCCTTTTAACAAATCTGGGATAGTCGATAGTTTAGAAATAATAGTTGCATCTTTTAAAATCAAGATATTTCCATATCCATCTGTATTTTCATCAAATAGTTTTTTGTCTGCATAGTAATTAGATAGAAGAACTAAGACCTGACTAGCTTCACCTTCATAATTGCCATTTTCGCTTTCAATACGAACATTAAATACATCGTCTTCCACAACGGACTTCATCGTATTGATTGCATATGCAAAGATACCGTACTTTGTTTTATCTTCAATATTAACGTTATGAATAGCTTCTGGTAAAGATCCAACACTAAAAATATAGCCAAAATAATTTTGATTAGCTTTTCCAATATCAATGGTTTTCGTAAAATTGAAATCAAGTTCTTCTATCGCTTGATCAATACTTTGGTTGATCTCTAAAAGCTTTGTGATTAGATTACCAGTTCCACCAGGAATAATACCAAGTTTTGGAATGTGATTTTTTTCAGCAATCCCTGAAATAACCTCATTTACAGTACCGTCTCCACCAAAAACAATTACTGCATCATATTTTTTTTTAGAGGCCCTTTCAGCAAATTGAGTTGCATCTTTAGCTTTTTGCGTAATCTTAGTTTCAACATAATCAAAATACTTTTTAGCCTTATTCTCCAGGCTCTCTTTATAATCTAATGCTGTTTCTCCTCCAGAAGTTGGATTAATAATTATCATTACTTTTTTCATTGATATTTTCTCCTATGGACTACTAGTGACAATACTTTTCAACGGTTTCTTATGCTTATCAAATTAATATCTCACATTACTTGTTGTTATTTGAGGATTCTTTATACTTATCCTTTTCTATTTGTTGAAGATCATCATCATTTTTATATTGAATAATGTAGTCGACTAATTCTTTTTCAGTTAATCTATCATTTGTTAATTGTGAAACCTGAATCGAGATATTTTTCAAACCATATTCATTTTGTTTGTTAATGATACTTTGTAACTCAGATTCTGAAAGATACTTACCTGAAATGGTTAGCTTTAGTGTATTGTTTTCTTTACTATATTTCTTTTTCAAAATAGTATGGTTTTCAAATTGATCAGATAGATAATTATTGATAGACTCATTGATTAGCGTATCTCTAACTAAGGTAGTTGCAGAAGCTAAACTTGGAATAATAAGAACAAGCGAGACTAAAATTAATATTTTTCGCATTTTAGAGGCTTCACGATTATGTTTAAAATAAGGATTTTTAATCATCATCACATTAGTGCCAATATATGTAGCAATCATAATAAAACTGCAGTTAATGGAGAACAAATATGACGCCCCTATCATATACTCAAGATTTCCTGTGGCAATAGAATACCCCACGGTACAAACGGGTGGCATAAGAGCAGTTGCAATGGCAACACCAGGAACAATGTTATTAGCTTCTTTCTTTCGTGCTCCAATAATGCCGGCTAATCCACCGACGAATGCGATTACAACGTCCCAAATTGTGGGCGAAGTTCTAGCAATAATTTCCGTACTTGCGTAAGAAATGGGCGAAAGTAAAAAATAAAGTGTAGAGGCTAAAAGGCTTACTGCAACTTGAATAAAAAGAACTTTAAACGATTTTTTGAGAAGTTTTGTATCTAATATTGCTAACGCAAAACCTACTCCAAGGATAGGTGTCATCAATGGAGAAATCAACATTGCCCCTATGATTGTTGGAATAGAATTCATATTCAAACCAATAGATGCAATCAACATCGCACACAATAAAGTGGTTAAGTCACTTTTTGATAATTCTAAATCCTCATAGATTTTTTCCCTAAATTCAATTAAAGAATAAAGTTTATCATCCTTCAAAATTTTTTCCATAACAGTACTCCATCTTTGTTAGTATAGTCACTTTTTAAGAAGTTAATCGGTATCGTTTGATCTCTTTTGTAAGGAAAGGATTTCCTGAAGAAATAACTTTTTAGCTTCATCCTCTGATGATGTTTCGAAATCGTCAATCATTATTTTTGCAACTTCTTTACGAGAGCTTGTTCCATATTCTTCTTTCAATTCATAATCAATTCTCTCCTCAAAATTGGTATAAGGATATTGACCAAGTAGTGCATTGATACGTTGATCAAATTCATAATCAATCCACCACTTCTCAAACAATTCTTTGAAAGCTTGCAAATCTGGTTCAGAATCCCATAGGGCTAATGCATCCATGAAACCAATTTTATATCCATTAATTTCTGAGCATAAACCAACGACCTCATCCTTATTAATTTTGGCCAATTCCTAACGCATTTCAAGCAAATTCTTGTCTGCAAAGATTCGTTCAAAACCCTCAAGCTGTTTACTAAATTCGTCTAATTTAGTGTAATCCTGACGATTCAATGTTTCTCTAATATCCATAATAATCTCCTTTTTGAATTTTAAACTACTACTGGAAATAACACAGTATCCTGTGTATGATTTAGGCTTTTTATTGGATGATACTTCATAAAGAAAAAGTATGTAAGTGTTTATATATTTCAATTATACATCTTATTTCCACTTTCGTCACTCTCACTTCTTAGGGAGTTTTTTTAACGTTTTAATTGACTAAAAATCTTATGGATATACCAACATAATCAAATGTTTTATTAATGAATCATTCAATTATCAGAATGGTCTGATAATAATAACTATATATTTAGAGTATTTACAAAACTGTTCAAAAAACTATAAGAATCATAACATAAAATACTTGTAAATCTATGCAATCATTTGCAAAAGCGATTGATGATTTTCATTCTATTTTTTTGTAAACGAAAACATTTTAATTGACTTATTATTTTTATTAACTTATACTGTTAATAACAGGTATATACTAACATTAATCTTATGATTGTTAAGATTAATATAAAAAATGTTTTAGCTAAAATGTAACTCTTTAGATTGTTTGGTTTCTCAAACAATCTAACTTTCCTCAACTTAGAAAGGGGGACATTATGCTTTGGTCTATTATCGTAGGAGGCTTTATCGGTCTTATTACAGGTGGTATCACTAAAAAGGGAGGCTCCATGGGAATAATCGCTAATATCTTTGCAGGTTTAGTCGGTTCATTTGTTGGACAATCACTTTTCGGTGCATGGGGACCTAGTCTAGCTGGAATGGCATTAATTCCATCAATCTTAGGAGCAGTCATTGTTGTTGCAGTAGTATCATTTTTCCTAGGGAAAAAAGAATGAACTTGAATCATTTTGACAGGAATAGATTAAAGTTCAAATTCTGTTGATGAAAGGATTCGATATGTCAAAAACCAAAAAAATACTTTACCTTATTTTATGTATTTTAATCTTGACAATTTTGATTCCTATTTTGCTAGATTATCATAAAGTCAGTGGCTTAGGACTTCATTTAGTTGATTGGAAACAAATTTCCTTTTTAGACTTTTATCTTTCAAGATATGTTTTCTGGGGTACTTTAGTACTTTCAGCTGTAGTGTTGTTTCTAATGCTTGTTACACTCTTTTATCCTAAACAATATTTAGAGATTCAATTACCTGATGTTGATGGTGAACTCAAATTAAAAAATTCAGCTATTGAAGGATTTGTGCGTTGTGTGGTTGCTAATCACAATTTTATAAAGGATCCTACCATTAAGGTAAACAGTCGTAAGAATAAATGTTTAGTTCACGTAGAAGGACAAATGCTTCCATCGGACAACATTATTAAACGAACTCAAATAATTAAAGATGAGATTGCTAATGGATTGACACAGTTTTTTGGAATGAATCATCGTGTAAAACTGTATATTTCTGTAAAAGAATACAAGCCAAAACCACCACGTAAAAAAACTGTTAGTCGTGTAAAGTAAGGAAGTAAAAAATGGAATGGTTAAAAAAATACCGATATCCATTTCTTTCCGGATTGGCAGGTGTTATCTTAGCTTGCTTCATCCTATCCTATGGTTTTTTTAAGACTTTATTTGTCTTGATTTGCGCCACTCTAGGAGTTGGAATTGGATATTATATTCAACAAAAACAATTATTTAAATAGTAAAGGAGATTCATATGTCAAAAGTAGAAAAAAAAGTAGAAGAAATAAAAGGTGAATTGACCTACGAAGATAAAGTCATTCAAAAAATTATTGGCCTTTCTTTAGAAAATGTTCCAGGTTTGCTGGCTATTGATGGAGGCTTTTTCTCAAACCTAAGTGAAAAACTTGTCAATACTGATAACGTTGCAAGCGGAGTCAATGTGGAAGTCGGTAAAGAGCAAGTTGCTGTTGATTTGAACGTAATTGTTGAATATCAAAAGAATGTTCCTGAACTATACAAGAAAATCAAAGAGGTTGTTGTTTCAGAAATTTCTAAGATGACTGATTTGGAAGTAGTTGAAGTTAATGTAGATGTTGTTGATATCAAGACTAAAGAGCAACATGAAGCAGACTCAGTAAGCCTACAAGACCGAGTAACTGGCGTTGTTGAATCAACAAGTGAATTTACTTCTGATAAGTTTGAAAGCGCAAAACAGGGATTGAGTGATGGCTTCTCAGCTGCAAAGGAAAAAGTTAGTGAAGGTGTTGGAACTGTCTCTGAAGCGACAGCTAAAGCAGAACCAAGAGTTCACTAAATTCTTTTATACCTAAAAATTTAAATGAATTGTTTAAAAACGTTCATTTTCAATAATCTGATTTTCCAATGGAGGATAACACTATGTCAGTAGAAGAAAAATTTAATCAAGCTAAAGGTACTATTAAAGAAGGTGTCGGAAAAGTAACTGATGATAAAAAAACTGAAAAAGAAGGAGCTGCTGAAAAAGTAGTTTCAAAAGTTAAAGAAGTTGCCGAAGATGCCAAAGAGGCTGTTGAAGGGGGTATTGAAGGCGTTAAAAATATGGTTAAAAAGGACGATAAATAATTCTAAAATCGATTGATTTTTCACTTAAAACATGGAAATTACTCTACAAGAAATTTAAGGTTGTTTTACTCCTAACTACTCACTTTTAAAACAACACCGAAAACTATGACAAATCCCTAACATTACAATATTATTCAGGTGAAAAATCAGCTTTCTTTAGTTTAATTTGAGATGTACTAACCCCCAAAAGTTGGACACTTAATTATGATAAGGATTTAGTTCTGTATTGCACAGGACTAAGTCCTTTTAGTTTAGTTTTGATACGTCTGTTGTTGTAGTAAAAAATGTAATCAGTAATAGCTTCTTCAAGCTCATCAAGTGATTGAAAAGTATTCTCAAAACCATAAAACATCTCAGATTTGAGAACACCAAAGAAAGACTCTATCATCCCATTATCAGGACTATTCCCTTTCCTAGACATGGATGGACGAATACCTTTTTCAATCAGAAAACGATGGTAACTCTCATGTTGGTATTGCCAACCTTGGTCACTATGCAAGATAGTTCCCTTGTAATTTTCTTCCTGAAAGGCTTGTTCAAGCATGGTCTTCACTTGCATTAGATTAGGTGAGCGCGATAAGGTAAAACTGATAATCTCGCTGTTATATCCATCTAAAATAGGTGATAAATACAGTTTCTGATTACAATTTGGTAAAGCAAATTCCGTTACATCTGTATAGCATTTTTCATAAGGCTTAGAGCCTTCAAACTGACGTTGGATGAGGTTATCGGCTTTCTTACCGACTTCGCCTTGATAAGATGAATACCTACGCTTGCGACGAATCCGAGCAGCTAACCCCATCTCTATCATCAATCGTTGTACTTTCTTGTGATTGACAAGAAAGCCACGATTTCTGAGTTCTAAAGTGATTCTGCGATAACCATAATTCCCTCTATGTTCTCGAAAGATTAGCTGGATTTGGTTTTTGATGTCTTGGTTCTTATCTTCTAAGCCTAACTGCTTGAGTTGATAGTAGTAGGTTGAACGAGCTAGTTGGGCAATCTCAAGAAGTAAATCTAGTCGGAATCCTCCTGAGTTCATTTCTTTAACTGTCGCTGTCTTTCTCGCTGTTCTGCTTCGTCCTTTAAGCGAAGCTCTCTCAACTTTTTTAGGAAGGCATTCTCTGTTCGTAAGTATTCTAACTCTTCTTGAAGTCGCTCTAATTCAGTCATTTCTTCAGGCTTCTTTTTAGGTTTCCGTCCCATCTTTACAGGTCTCCCTCTTGGTTTCTCAAGAATAGTATACCCGTTTTTCTTGTATTGTGCTATCCAATTTGGCAATGTTCCAGCACTAGGTAGAGCATAATCAAGAGAAACTTGAATTTGAGAGTACCCTTCGAGCAAGACTTTATTGATGATTTCTTGTTTTAACTTAGGTGAATAATAGTTATTTTTTCCTTTTTTGACAATTTCAATCCCATAACGATTGATTAACCGAATCATGTATGTCAGATTAGATCGATTGATATGGAATTGTTGTGATAGATGGGCAATAGAATGCCCTTCTTGTCTTAATTCATAAATTTGAATTTTATCTTCGTAACTCAATTTCATACAAAAACACCCCAAAAGTTAGATTTTTTCTGTCCAACTTTTGGGGTGCAGTTCACAAATACTAGAACTTTTTATATTCCTAATTCAATTTTTTTAACCTAAAAAAGTAGAGATTTCATTGATTTTTTCTTGTAATATAGTAAAATTCAAAATTTCAAGAGTTGCATAAAATCAAGATTTTTCGCTTCAATTGACGTGTATTGAATATCTACTTCACTTTGGTAATATTAAGTGTTATACTCTAGAATTCTTTTAATATTTTACCAAGTAGTTCTTCTAACTTTCCTAAATCTCCATAGACTGTTCCATCCATATAAAGGTTGTAAACTTCATCATCTTGTTCCACTCGTATTTGTGCAGAATACCCTTTTGATAGTGCTAAGGAACGAATAACTTCTCGTTGAGTTCGTCCATTCCCTTCTCGGAAGGGATGGAAATAATTAAGATTATCAAGAATTTTTGCCAATTGTTTAATAATCTCGTCTTTTGAATTAGCAGTTTGATAATAGGTGTGAATAAGATGGTTTATATAGGCTTTAGCAGTACTGAAAGATTGTATTGGCATAAAAGGATTTCCACTTTTTGAGATATTCACCTTGCGATATTGTCCCGCCCAAGCATAGACATCTTGAAACAAATATTTATGAATGGCTAAAATATCACTAATAGAACAGACTTCAATAGTTTTCAAGTGCAAGTCTGTAAGCCTTCTAGTAACAAATAAATGCTCATTCCGGTAGGCTTCTTCAATATTTGTAATATTTTGTTTGTTGATTAAGACTGTAGAATTTGGATAGGTATACTGGTGATTAGGGTCAATGTACTCGTAGCCTTCGTATTGATTTTTAACCAATATTCAATTCCTTTCGTCTGTTGATAACATAAGTTTTTAAATCAATCACATCTTGAACGGTAGGTTCATAATTTTCAATCATTGATGACCCAATAGCATACCAGACGGTATCAAAATCTGAAAAGTTATCAAAGGGAATCCCTAAAATTGTTAATTCTTCTTTATTTACATCAAGAGTCATGGCACACCTCCTTGTATAAAGTTATCTTTATTATACCATAAAATCGGTATTTTCACCTAAAGGATAGAGACTGTTATTAAAGTATGAATTTATGATAAAATAGTTTTATCATAAAAAAATGGTATAGGTGTAGCATGGAGTCATATATTACAGAAGAAAGTAGGATAATGCAAAATGAGTTTTTTATGTGATTACGAGATAACAACTTTAGCTTCAGCTATTTATTCTATTACTTCATGGTTTCCTAATAGAAGATTTTTGGGAATCATAGATAAGCTAAATAGAGATTTTATTAATAATGAAAGTAAAATTTTGGGGGCAACTAAAATTGATTCATATGGTAAGCTACTAGACTTCTATAAAAAAGTAATTGAGAATTATATACCCGAATACCCCAAAGAAAACTTCCCTATTGATACCGGAAGTGTAAGGTTTTATTCGAATAATAGGTTCCATAAAGTATTTATAGGTAATGGCAATGAAGATACCTATGAAACTTTATTTATAACGGAATCTTTAGTACATGACTTTGAACAATTTAAAGAAATTTGGTATGAAATTCTTAAATATGAAGATTTAATTATTTCATCGCTGAAGTCCTTTAAAAGTGAGTTTACGCAAGAAGAATTTGAATGTCCATCTGAAAAATATTATAATTTTATATCTCAAAATTATAATATTTTTTATAATGATAAACTTACTCAGTATTTTAAGGCATTCAAAAGTAGCAATAGTGAGTTATATTCATTATTTACTCCTATCAATAACTTTCCAATATTTTTGCCGGTGATAAAGGATTGTTTCATAGAGAGAATGGAAAGGGAAATAGAGGAATCGAAATTTGAAAACTCCGTTTGGTTAAGTTTTTGGAGGAGATTGAATTGTAATTTCCCAAAATTCTTTGAACAAGAAGGAAATTCTTTTTATAATCTTAGGTTAACTTGTAAAGAGACTGGAGAAAAGATTGATTTAGAAAATACATTAGCGTTTTTAATTGAGGATAAATTAGTTATTTTAGAGTCAAGTGAAAATAAAATTTCAGAGCATTTGAAAAAAGGTATTATTGATAATATTTATCAGATAGCAGGTCTTTGTCAGGATGGAGAGGTTAGAGGATTTGAGTTTAAATCTCCAAGCAATATCACCTTTGTCGGGGTTGATACTAAGAATATATCTTCAAATATAGATAAAAGCTTCTTATTTAAGAAATTTGATGAATATGTACTAAATGCAAGTGCTTTAATTGGAATAATTAATAGTGCAAATGCTATAAAAGAAATTGTAGACTTTTTTATAGATATTAATAACAACAGAGACCGGCTAGTATCCTTTTCAAATGGGGACGCTCAATTCCGTATGTGGCAATCTGCAGATCATACAGTAAATGAAGGTGCTGTAGATCTTACACTATTATTCACCTCATATGAGACAGTTCGTTATAATATGGAATTATTTGATAGCATTGCCGATAATTATCCCTTTGAAGTTGGAGAATATTTTTACAATCTTTACAGTTGGGAAATAGTTGATAAGGAGCAAACTTGCTTATCGCTTATTTCAAAAGCTCATCTTGGTTCAATTGATATATTTTCTGATGGTTATAAGAAGATTGTATATCATGAGCTACATTTTATACTAGAAGATATAGATATTAAGGATTACGAACAAATAAAGTCTTTTGATGAAATTGTTTTAAATGCACTAAGTCGTAACAAAGAATTAATTTTATCTAGCTGTGAAAAAGATATTATAGAAATCAATCTAGTTTCTAAATCAGTACTTGATAAAAATGTCAATTCTTGGTATTCAATACAAGAAACTAAGTATTTTAATAAAATTGTTTTTAATCAAATTTCTAATCACCAGGTTGCTTTAATAGCACCAAAATGGGATAGAATCTTTGCAGATAATCTTTCTAAAACCACATTGGAGTTTGAAAATACAATCCTAATAAATT
>ERZ773186.1162-NODE-1162-length-22656-cov-3.512853_pt1 | contig 22656 bp, 19 predicted proteins | sample MGYA00581000_ERZ773186 | MGnify/ENA primary metagenome ERZ773186 (study PRJEB29015, sample SAMEA2737752) | human gut metagenome | biome: human gut; feature: human-associated habitat; material: faeces | place: China | collected 2012 ...
GTTATATTATCAATGATTTTATTTTACCTTTTTAAATTGAATTTAAGCCCTCCAGCAAAATACTTGTAAAGAAGTTTTATTTTAATTCTGGGGGCGTTTTTTTTGGCTTCAATACTTTGCAGCCAAAAAAATAAATAGGGGGCTTCTTAAAACTTTTAAGCACCTTTTAGCCCACCTAAAATCGTTTTTATGATGTTCTTTAGTTCTACAGGTAAATTTACTCATTAATCTTTACAGAATGGCTTAAAATTGATTTTATCACTTATGAGTAGTTGCTATATTAATATTTTTTGAACTCCTTTTATGTTTATGCTATAATTTAATATATAAAGATTATAAAGAAAGCCAAAAAGACAGTAAAAAGACTAGGGACACGCCAAAATACTCTAGTCTTTTTTCTTTTCTAAACCTGTCATAAAAAATCCCCCTAAAAAACACTATAGAGCCGTTATATTATCAATAGGTTTTTGACCCTATTTTATAAAAAATTTAGGGAGCTAGTTGCACCTAGCTCCCCCAATACCGTGAAAAAATTCTTGTTTCTTGGTAACCCAATTATATCAAAAAAAATTAGATTTATCCATCTTGATTGAATACTCTCTAAAATTTTGCTATAATTTATTTAATCAGTATGAAAACAGAGCAAAATGGGAACAGAAAGACAAGGACTGCCAAAAGCCTTGTCTTTTTTCTTCTCAGACCCTCCAAAATCGTTTTTACGAAGTTTTTTAATCTCATCGGTAAATTTATTCGTCAAAATTTGTAAAATCACTTAAAATTGATTTTGTAGCTTTGATAAGGTATTTCTATTCTTCTTCTACTTGATTAATCTCATCTTCGGTTTCTTCTGATTCTTTTTTTTCTTCTGCGATTCCCCAACCTTTTTCCATAGCCTTTGAAACTAAATAAATTATATCTGATACTTTAGGTATTCTTGCTTGTCCTCTTGCTGGTTGTAAATTTCCATTTGGTCTTCTCCAAATAAATCTATATCCCTTTTCAAAAGTATTATCATCATACAAATACTCACAATATTGAAAACATAAATCCCATTCATTGTCCACTCCATATCTTCTTACCTCATTTTTAACATTAACTTTTGTCATTTTCATCACTCCTTTTTATTTTTATTTTTACGGGGGTATTCCCTTTAACGATATTTCTCTAAAGTTTCAGCTATTTTTTATTATACACCTTTTAGTACTCCTAAAATCGCTTTTACGACACTTTCTCACTTCACTGGTATTTTTTATCCTTTCTTGGAAAATGACTCAAAATTAATTTTGCAGCTTACTTATAAGAAACTATTATATTATCAATATATTTTTAACCGTCATAATATTGACAAAATATAATTATAGTTGTATTATGTTTATATAAAATAGTAATAAAAGTATAAAAAGGAGGTATAAAAATGGCTCAAGGAACTTTAACAATAAAATTAGATAACGAAACTAAAAAAGAATTTAATGAATTTTGTGAAGAAATTGGAATTAATATGACTACTGCCCTTAATATGTTTATAAAAAAAGTTATAAGAGAACAAAGAATACCTTTTGAATTATCTCTAAATAAACCTAACTTAGAAACACTAATGGCGATAGAAGAAGCAAAAAGAATAGCAAAAGATCCTAATATCAAAGCTTATAGTAGTGTTGAAGAAGTCATGAAAGCTTTGGAGGAAGAATAAATGCTAAAAGTTAAAATGACTTCTCAATTTAAAAAAGATTGGAAAAAAATAGTTAAAAGAAATTATAACATTAAAAAATTTGAAAAAGTATTAAGTTTGTTGATAAACGAACAATCACTTGATGAAAAATACAAAGACCATAAGTTAATTGGAGATTATGAGGGATGTCGTGAATGTCATATTGAGCCTGATTGGTTATTAATATACTATATTGAAAACGATATATTAACTTTGACTCTTTCAAGGACAGGAACTCATTCAGATTTGTTTTAGTTCTTTCTTTAGCTGAAGCACTACAGAATAATTATATTATCAATGCATTATTTTATAAATAAAAAAGATAAGGTTATTGGTAGCTCTTATCTTTCTGTTACTGTTACTCATGTATCTATTTAGCAAATTAATCATATCATAGATTTTATTAAAAATCTATGATATGATTTCAATAGGATAAAAAATCAAAAAATGACAAAAAAGACAAGGACTGCCACCATACCTTGTCTTTTTTTTCTTCTTAAGCCTTCTAAAATTATTTTATAATTGCTCTATTCTCTTTTGTTTTCGGCAAATTTTTGTCACGCATAAGTTCCCTCAAGCTGTTAAGGGCTTTTAGTCGGCTCTGCCGATGCTTTGCACCCTTTACAGAACGGGAGCTTATGTGGAATTTATTTTTTGTATAAAGTTCTTTCTTTTTTATATTATATATTGTATAATATTTATATGTATAAAGTATCAGTAAAGGAGGGTATCTATGAATATTCAAACTAAAAGAAAAATCGATGAAATTAAAGGAATGATAAAGAAAAAGACTAAACTTGAGGACATAATTAAAGAAAAATTTGTTACTGTTAAGAAAAAAGACAGCTGGCTTGATAAAAACCACGAGCATTTTACAGAAAGAGAATTAAAGTATTTAAGCTACTCTTTTACTCCTGAAATCATTGAAGCTGAAGAAGTCATAGAAACAACTCCAAAAGCTGTAAAAATAGATGAGGTTGATGTTTCTGAAGCTGTCGTTGAAGATATTAAAGAGCCTGAAGAAAAAGAAGAAAGCGGAAAATCTATATCTGAAGAAAAAGCTGAAGTTCCTGAAGAAGAACAAGCTACTTCAATCCCTGCTACTCCATCAAATGGCTTAGACTTCTTCTTTGATAGTCCAAAAATCTTCAAATCTTTTGAAGAAATTAAGACACCACAAGACAAAGTTAATTTCTTATTAAATGACAAGGTTTTAAAGGCTCTGTTCTTTATGACAGAGGGTCAAACTATTAAAAACGAAGCTGACGCTACTTTAAAATACAACATAGAAAATATCAAAGCAAAATACTCTAGTGACATAAAAATAAAGAATATCCGTATTAGTAATGAGCTTTATAATCATTTTACAGAGTTCTGTAACAAAAACCAAATCACTATCATTTCAGCTTTAAGCTGTGCCATTGAAGAGTTTTTAGAAAAATATAAAGAGCTAGATAAGTAAAATTAAAAATACAGGTAAGATACACTATAATACACTTTATACTTTATATTATAGTGTATCTTATTTTTTATTTAAAAACACTTTATATAATATAAAGTGTTTGATATAAAGCAAATTCAAAAATAACTTTATATATACTTTATGTTTTTGGAAGCACTTGGAAGCACACTTTAAAAAAATATATAGTATACTTTATTATGATTTAACATTATTTTAAAAGATATATATACATATATGTTTTATAAGTATATAGTATAAACCTTAATAACTTAAAAAATTTTTATAAATTTTACACATATATATATTTTTATACTAAATTATCATTCAACAAAATACTTTATATATATATATATTGATAAAAAAGTAATACTTTTAGTATTACGAAAATAAATCCAGATATTATAGCAATAGGGATTCCATTGATAAAAAAGTAATACTTTTAGTATTACTGCAGACTGTAGACAAAAGAAATTTATTTATAGTCTTTAATTTTCTTTTATAATATGATATCATTTAAGAAAATAAAATGTTGTGAAAGGTAGGAAAATGGATATAAGATAATTTAAGTTAAACACAAATATGAAAAAAATCAAACTACAACAGTAGTTCTTTTTGTGTACGCTTAATAAATTATCTTTCATCTAATTTCTTATTTAAAATATAAGTTATATATTTTTATTTAGATACATTATGATGAAAGGCTTTTTTGTATATACAAAAGAGCCTTTTGTAGTATTTATAGGAGGATTATATGACTAGAAAAGAAATAACAACAAAAGAAGATTTAATGAAAATAATTGAGCTATTTGAAAGTATAGGAATTACATATTGGCTTGATGGAGGTTGGGGAGTAGATATTTTAGCAGGAAGACAGACAAGACCTCATAGAGATATTGATATTGATTTTGATGAAAAATATACAGAGAAATTACTAGAAATACTTTTAAAAATAGGTTATAGAATAGATACTGATTGGAGTCCTGTTAGAATAGAACTTTATAGTGATGAACTTGGATATTTAGACATTCACCCATTTATTCTAGCAACTGACGGAACATCAAAACAAGCTAATTTAGAAGGCGGTTGGTATGAATTTGAAAAAGATTATTTTGATAGTGTGAGTTTTGAAGGGAAAATAATTCCTTGTATATCTTTAAAAGGACAAAAAATTTTTCACACTGGATATGAATTAAGAGAAAAAGATAAACACGATATTTTAATTCTTGAAAATTTATAAGAAATAATTTTATATAAACAAAGAGAGGAGATAATTTTCTCCTCTCTTTGTCTACAGCCTGAGACAAGGGAGATTAGCCTTGTCTTTTTTGATTTTTCTTTACGAAAAACTTGTTAGCAATCCATTATACCATAAAATAAAAAAAGACAAGGTTTGAGTGGCAGTCCTTGTCTTTTTTACCGTTTTTTGATTCTTTATCCTATAAAAATTCTATCATAGATTTTTAAAAAATTCAATGATATAATGACTTGTGCCGTTTTTTCCTCTGTCGAACTCGTCGAAAGGGGGTGAGATGGTTGAAAAGATTTTTTATCCTATTACTAGTTTTCTTACTAATCTTTAAAAAAGTTTATTAGGAAACTTTTTTGGCAAGGTTTAAGGCTGTGGCAGGTCTTGACCTTGCTTTTTTTTATCACTAGACCTTCCAAAATCAATTTTAAAGCTTTCTTTTAAGAAAGACGGCTAAATATTCATTAAAAACCAAAAAAGGCTCTTAAAAGGCTAATGAGAGCTTTTAAGAAAATTTTCAAGACAACCTTGGAAGTTTCAGCCGTATACCGTCCCGATAGGGACAAAAATTTTTCTAAAGAAGTCCAGCTCCCCCTTTTATTTTTTTAGGGGGAGCGGTCGGCAAAGCCGAGGACTAGGGGGTCATTTTTGGTATAACCAAAAATTTCCTTGTTATAATGCTATCAAGTCTTATAAAATAAGGCTTAAAAGCATTTGACGGTTACTCATATGTAGTATGAGTAAACGGATAAATGCTTGACAGTGATTTAATTTTGGCTTATAATTTAGACAATTCTTATATATATTTTTTTATCATGCCAGAGAAAAATCTTGATTTTTTTCTTGGTGTTAGATTTTGGGGGATATATCTTCTAAACATTGTTAAGGTCTTTTCTTGATGTTTGGAAGCTCCTATCTAACAAGTACCATAATTTTTAATCTAGTAATCTATTTGAATGATTAAACCCAATTCATTTGGTTGGTGCTGGACTTGATAAGCAGTCATTAAATGCTTATTAGACAACATTGAAGTCTTTAAATTCAATGATTGACTATTACCTGTCAATTTAAAAATTGGTTGTGCTTAGCTTTAACTATATAACTTAATATATTAGACAATATAACTTAGAATTAGCGGGATTTTTTTCAAAAATCCCTTTTGTTGTTTCTACAGAAAATTTTTTTAATTTTCTCTGTATGTTTTATATATTTATATATTTTAATATTTACGACGATTTTTGATTTTTTTTGATACACCTTAAAACAAGAAAATATGTTGATTTACAAAGATGTGTCCAAACGAAGTACGGACAAAAGAAGAATAACTACGTACAAAAGAAGAATAACTACGTACAAAATTACATTTACTTTGTACGTAGTTTGTGTTATAATATCTTTAACAAGATAATTATATTTTTTAGAGGAGAATTAAATGGATAAAGTAAAAGGCTTAATCGTTTATAAACCTAATGAATTAATAGAAATAGTTAATAGACCTATTTCTGCTATAGGACTTAAAGTATATAATGCTATTCTTCAAAAACTTCAAGACTTAGGAACTGATAGAATGACTATCCCTTTAAACGAGATAATCATTGATAATTCTAAAAACTATGAAGATATATATAGTTATTTAGATGAATTGCAAAAAGTACAAGTAAAATCAATAGATAAAAGAGGAAAATCTTGGGGGAGTTTTGTCCTACTTTCAGAATATAAAAAAACTGACAAGGGAATATTTGTCGCCGTTCCTCCAAGTATTCATAATGCTTTATGTGGAAAAGATAAAAAACAAGAAGATTTATATTATACTGCCATTAAATTACTTGAGGAAAAGTCTTTTAAATGCTCATATTCTTTGATTTTCTACGAAATTTTTAAAAGATATGAAAAGGTATCAATTCCAGTATACACTATAGAAGATTTAAGACAGATGACTAAAACAGAAAATAAATATAAAGTTTATTATGAGTTTAAACGCAGAGTTTTAAATCCAGCTCTTAAGGAGATAAATTCCTTTAATCCCAAGTATACTTATGATTATGAAGAAGTATATATTGGTCGTAAGGTAGATAAGATAAGATTTACTAAAACTGAAAAAACAAAAGAAGCAGACGAAAACACAAAACAAGGAAAGCTTCTTCCAGCTCTTTCAGAAAAACTTCTAAAAGCTATTGAAAAAGCTAAGAAAAACAGATATGTACAAGAGAAATACAGTCAAAGAGCAGTTGACAAAGCTCTTAAACAGTTTGGAGAGGAGCTTCTTATCAAAGGTTTGAATGAGCTTTATAAATATAACAAGTCTATCAGTAGCTTTTCAAAAATCTTAAATGCTAAAATTGACGATATTAAACGAGCTGAAGAAGTCAAAAAGCAAGGTACTAACATTCATAATGTTACTGAAGAAGCTGTTAAAACCGAAATTATAAGGTCTGAAAATTTAGAAAACAAGAAAAAATCTCTTGATGAATTAATAAAAATGACTTCGGCTAAATTAATGACTAAAGATTTATCGGCAGATAAAAAAATTAATCTATGCAAAGAGATTTTAAAAGTTAAGAGTGAGGAAGAATTAAAAGAATTTTGTGATAAACATGATATTTTATTAAATTTAGAACTTTTTTAAGGAGTGAGCTATGGAGTATCTAGGAAAAGTAATTGATAATCAAGAAGAAAATGTTAAGAAATTTATTGATACTGTGGTAGAGGAATTTGGAAAAGAAGAAGCTAGAGAAGTTTTCATCAGTGACTTCATGGAGAGATTAGACGAACTTTCAGCAAAATGTGGCTATACAGAAATTTTTCATCTGACAGCCGACGAAGTTGGCTGCGAAGATGAAAATGTCCTTGATTTTCTTAATGAATTAGATATAATTTCGGTATCTGATAAGGCTCTTCAAGAAATTTTAAGATACTTAAATCTGAAAATGGAATTTGAAAGGGATATGCTTCCAGCAGAACTTATCGGAGAACTATACGACACACTTGCATAAGGGGGAAAAAATTATGCTGAACATGGCAGAGCTAATATTTTTTGACCAAACAAAAGAAAACGGTATTCTTCAAACTTCAATTTTCAAGTATATACTTGATTTAGAAACATATGAATTGACAGCCGTTGACGAGTATCTAAGTTATGACGATAGTATTTTAGATGTCAAGGAGAGAAAATCAAGGGATTTTATAGAAAATTCTTCAAAACTTGTAATTCTGAACAAGAAGCCACAGCTTCCAGATTTTCTTCCAGAGGATATAAAAATTTTAAATCTTTGTGGAATACATGGGAACATGGATATAAAATCTATCGGAAAGCTGTACGGAGTTTTCCATGAAGATGATTTTTTAGAAAATTGTCTGAATTATAATCTTCTGAACATTGCTATTTTTACGGAAATGCTGAAAACTTATGAAAAAATGCAAGTTTTTAAATGCTTCCTTGGGGACTAGAGCCACAGCGTCCCCGGGACTGAATTTTTAAAGATAAATTTTTAAGCTGCGAGGATTGCTGCAGAAAAATTTATCTGAAAAAACAGACAGATTTTTTTCTGATTTTCCTTAATTTTAAAGGAAAATCGGGGGTATAAAGTATCGAGCGACTTGAGAGAAGCCTCTTAAAAACGATTTTACGAGGTCATTTTTTTGGAAAAGGTGATTTAATGGCTAGAAATAGAGAAAAAAAGGGTTCTTTAGTTTTCCAGCTCCAGCAAGAGCTGGAAAAAAAGTTGGCTATCGGAGAATCCAAGTTCTCCGATAAAAAAACAGGAGAAACAAAAGAAAAAATATATAGCTGGTCTACTTTTAAAACTTACTTAAAACATGGAACATATTTTTTGACTTGGGCTAAGGAACAGCACGGGGTCAAAACTCTTGAAGAAGCTAAACCTTTAGTAAATGAATGGCTAAAATCAAGAGAAGCTGACGAAATTTCTCCATATACTATGAAGCTTGAAGCTTCTGCTATGGCTAAAATTTATAATTTAGATACAGCAGAACTATACAAAGGGCAAAATCGGGCAAGAGCTGACATTCAAAGAAGCCGTGGAGAAAAAATCAGAGATAAACATTTTTCAGAAGAAAATCATTCAGAGTTGATAAGATTTTGCCGTGCCACAGGTTTAAGACGGGGAGAGCTTACCCAAATTAAAGGCTCTGACTTGGTAATTAAGGAAAATCAAGCATTTCTTCAAGTAATTCGGAACACAAAAGGTGGTCGTCCTCGTCTAGTTCCATTACTGTTGGATACTGATTTTGTCCTGCATCAGCTAGATGCTGCAGGACAAAATAAAGTCTTCCCTGTAGTTCCAAATGGAGCTGACATTCATGGATACAGAGCTGAATTTGCCACAACTTTATATAAAAAACTAGCTCGTGATATAAAAGAACTCCCTAAAAAAGATAGATATATCTGTAGAAAAGATTTAAAAGGGGTTGTCTATGATAAAAAAGCTATGCTGGAAGTCAGCAGAGCTTTAGGCCATAATAGAATTGATGTTATAGCTGGGCATTACATAAGGGGGTAAGCATGGGAAAATTTTACTTAAAGAAAGCTCTCATGGGCTACAAAGAAAGCGAACAGTCTAAGGCTGATTATATGGCTTGGGATATAGATGAAGCTGATGATTTTTTCTCTAAAATGAGTGAACTAATAAAAAAAAATCAAGAGAACGAAGAACTTTTAAGCGAGTCTAAACAAAAAAATGAAGAATTAACTGAAAAAAATAAAGAGCTTCAAAGAAAAATTAAAGAATTGGAAGAACATTTAAGAAGAGAAATGACACAATCTGTCAATTCACAAGAATTATATATCCAAACTAAAAATTTATTAGCGATTGAGGAAAAAAAGAATGATAATCTTTTAAGAATATCAAGAGAAAGAGCAAATGCAGATAGAAAGCTTACTCCCAAAAAAGACCATTGTGGATATGTGCAAACATATTGTGAACAAACTAAATTAATTAAAACGATTAAAAAACAAGTAACTCAAGGAATGAGAAGCCGTACGGTATTAGATAAAGTATCTTTGCTTGTATGGAAATATAACTTTCAAACTCCATATCTTGCTTCTTTTTCCTCAGATATGGTAAAGGATTTAATCTTAAAAGATTTAAAAAATTATGGATTACTTTATGATGAAGATTTTGGCTTTTACGATAAAAAGTCTGAATTTGAAGCTTCTATGAATAAATATGATTTTTTTAACTTCTCTATAACTTTAAAATCTAATTCAAAGTATTGGGAAGTTAAACTTCAATCATGGGAACAATTAAAATTTTGTTAAAAAAAAAGACAAGGGAGATTAGCCTTGTCTTCAGACTGTAGACAAAAGAAATTTATTTATAGTCTTTAATTTTCTTTTATAATATGATATCATTTAAGAAAATAAAATGTTGTGAAAGGTAGGAAAATGGATATAAGATAATTTAAGTTAAACACAAATATGAAAAAAATCAAACTACAACAGTAGTTCTTTTTGTGTACGCTTAATAAATTATCTTTCATCTAATTTCTTATTTAAAATATAAGTTATATATTTTTATTTAGATACATTATGATGAAAGGCTTTTTTGTATATACAAAAGAGCCTTTTGTAGTATTTATAGGAGGATTATATGACTAGAAAAGAAATAACAACAAAAGAAGATTTAATGAAAATAATTGAGCTATTTGAAAGTATAGGAATTACATATTGGCTTGATGGAGGTTGGGGAGTAGATATTTTAGCAGGAAGACAGACAAGACCTCATAGAGATATTGATATTGATTTTGATGAAAAATATACAGAGAAATTACTAGAAATACTTTTAAAAATAGGTTATAGAATAGATACTGATTGGAGTCCTGTTAGAATAGAACTTTATAGTGATGAACTTGGATATTTAGACATTCACCCATTTATTCTAGCAACTGACGGAACATCAAAACAAGCTAATTTAGAAGGCGGTTGGTATGAATTTGAAAAAGATTATTTTGATAGTGTGAGTTTTGAAGGGAAAATAATTCCTTGTATATCTTTAAAAGGACAAAAAATTTTTCACACTGGATATGAATTAAGAGAAAAAGATAAACACGATATTTTAATTCTTGAAAATTTATAAGAAATAATTTTATATAAACAAAGAGAGGAGATAATTTTCTCCTCTCTTTGTCTACAGCCTGAAGTAATACTTTTAGTATTACTGATAGTTAAGGTGTAAGTATTCCCATAAAACAATATTAATATAAAAAATAAATAAAATTCTATAATTTACTTGAATAAAAAAATAAATAATGATATTATTTTAATAGAAAATATATTTAGAAAATACTTATTAAGAATATATGTTCGTAGAGTAGCGAACAGGATAATCAAAAGAAATGTTCGTTAAGAAGATGTGCTCGTAGAGTAACGAGCAGGGTAAACAAAAGAAATGCTCATTAAGAAGATGTGCTCGTAGAGTAACGAGCAAGGTAAACAAAAAAAATACTCACCGAGAAGAAGATAAAGAGCGGTGATTCCCCACCAGTAAGTGAGGAAACTAAAAGAGCGGTGATTCCCTACCATTAAGAGCGGAAGTTAAAAGAGCGGTGATTCCCTACCATTAAGAGCGGAAGTTAAAAGAGCGGTGAACCCTACCAGTAAGTGGGAACTAAAAAAGGCGGTGTACCCTACCAGTAAGTGGGAACTAAAAAAGACGGTGTACCCTACCAGTAAGTGGGAACTAAAAAAGTTATAAAAGAGTGCTAAAAAAGGCACTCTTTTATTATATGTAAAAATTTCTCTTAATTCTTTTGAAAGCTTGCTGATCGTATCCGGAACTTCAAATGCCTCCGGTTCCACAATGGCAGGAAGAATCTCTTCTGCTGTCTCCTCTTTTCCAAGGTCTAAGTCACCCGGCAACTCGATCTCCGGCAATTCTTCTTTTTCCACTGATTCTTTTGCCATCTGGCGTGCAGTCTCTGCCAAAATAGCAGCTTCCACATCTTCTGCGGATGTTCCTGCCTCCATTGTGTCGTCCGCTTCTGCTAACGCTTCCGGTTTGGTCTGCTCTGCTGTGTGTTCTGCAAGGGATGCGGCATTCTCCTGTGGAACTTCTGCATCCAACTCCTCGAAGTCCTCATCCTCCCACTGATTGTCAATATCATCCAATCCTTCCGGCATTGCGATTTCCGGAAGTTCTTCCTCTGTCATTAATTCCTGTACACCGGCTGCCACAATGTTCTGTGCTGCGTCTTCCGCAGCCACACCGGCGTTTGCCATATAATCTCCAACCGGAGATGCCCCAACGGCTGCAAGCTGCTCATCCATCTGTGCATTTTCATCACTGAGGCGGTCGATCTCCTGCTGTAAAAACTGGTTCATGTTCGTAACCATAGAGACTGCATTGTCATTCGGCTGCCCGTCTTTGCTTAAGTATTTCTGATCCAGAAGATCTTTTGGTGTCAAGCCGGAATCAAGCATTGGAATGACATCCGCAAGGCGTCCCAGAAGTTCTTCCGCTTCCTGAAGTGCTCTCGCTTTTGCAGATTCAAGCTTTCTCTGTTCTGCTTCCTGCAAGGCTGCCTCTGCGGCACGCTTGGTCTTTTCCCAATCAGCAAGCACATCCTCAATGCTCATCTGACCGGATACCTGTGGTTCTGCAACTCTGCCTCCCTGCATATAAAGGCTCATCTGGCCATCCTCATCCACTAACATCTCCTGGAAATTGGATTTCAAGGAATTATCAATCTCCTCATCCGTCTCAATATGCTGGTAAACCTCTTCTTCCTGCGGCTCTTCTTCTTTCTCGGATGGAATCTGGAGATACGGAATATCCTCTACCAGTTTCTTAATGTTATCCATCGTATCATTGACTGCCTCTTTTTCCGTGGCATTCATGATCTCCTGCATACTTCTCTGAAGTTCTTCCTGCAGGTTCTGTGTGTTAAAGCGCTCCGCAGACATCTTCACATCTTTGATCTGCACCGGTTCCGGTACGATCTCTCCAGATTCTAACGGATCTTCCGGTCTCACTTCCACAACACCGTCATGTCTCTGACGGAATGTGCGGTACTTGTCTTCCTGCTGTTTTGTCAGTGGCTGGTATAACATCTTTAATTCTAATGCGCGTTCTACATATGGGCCATCACCAAACCATAAGATCAGTTCGTCGCAGGCATCGATACATTTCTCGCTCATACCGGCCTTATGATACAGATATGCAAGCTCATATGCCCACTCTTCCGAATACTCCTGCTCTTTGAGTTCTTCTAAAATGCCAATAAGGGTGCCAATATCTGCACCCTGCGCTTTGCTTATCTCATACTTTAACACGTATTTTAAATTATCATGAGGTGCGATCTCCACAAACTCCTGATAATACTCTTTTGCCTCATCAAAACTCTTTGTCCTGACTGCAACCTCTGCAAGACGATAAATGATCATTCTGCCAATCGGCGACTTGTCATAAGCCGTCAGCAAAACATCCTTGCTCTCATCATAACGCCCTACTTTCTCGTAGATCTCTCCTACTTTTACCAGAGCGTTAATGTTCTTTATCTTACGCCAGTTGATGGTATCCGCGATCTCAGCCGCCTCTTCGTATTTCCCCTCGGCTGTGAGTGATTTCATCTGATCCAGCTTTAATTTGTATTCATATTTATCCAATTCTGCCACCTCAAACTGTGCATTTTCCGTAATGATCCATTACCTTTTTCAATTTGTCTATGTTACCTTTTAGTTTATCATAGGCACAATTAGATGTCAAAAATTATCATGCTTCCCCTGCCGATTTTTCATCCTGTTTTTTGTTCTTTTCCGTGGTCTCATAAACCGGCTGATTGGTGTGCTTATCGATGCGGTCAAGGTTGACATAATCTATCTCCGTTTCCGGGATCCCACGCTTTTTCAGGGAATATGTGACAACATTGGAAACAATATAATAAATCACTGCCATGATCGGCACACCAAGCAGCATTCCAGGAAAGCCCCACAGACCGCCAAATACGAGAATGGCAAATACAACCCAGAAAGAGGAAAGCCCGGTGGAATCTCCGAGGATCTTCGGTCCGATAATATTTCCGTCTACCTGCTGTAAAATGATAACAAAAATCAGGAAATATAATCCCTGTACCGGATTCTGTAAAACAATAATGATAAAGGATGGGATCGCCCCGATAAAAGGTCCAAAAAACGGAATAATATTGGTCACACCAATGATCACAGCCACCAGCATGGTATCCGGCATTTTCATGATCGCAAGCACGATATAGGCAATCACACCGATAATGGCAGAATCTAAAATTTTTCCACTGATAAATCCGCCAAAGATCTCGTTGCTCTTCCGCACAGTCTCTACTACAACATTGGCTCTGACCGGTTTAAAAATGGCATAAATGATTTTCTTCGCCTGACCTGCAAATTTCTCCTGACTCGCCATAACATACACAGAGATGATAAGTCCGACCAGAATATTGATCACAAATTTTACTCCGGTGATCACTCCGGTTGTGATGGAAGTAATATAAATCTCTGCCTGTGGAAGCAGTGTGTTTTTCATCCAGTTTTCAAAGAAGTTACTTACCTGTGTGATCACTTCTTCCGCAATGTCCGCTATCTGGCTGTCTCCCTTGGCGATATCATTGATCCAGTCAACAAGCGAACGCACCTCAGCAGGGAGTGTGGATATGATGCCCTGTATGCTCTGGATGATGGATGGAACGATCGCAGCGATCAGCAGGACAATAATGCCTACCAAAAACAGCAGTGCACCTGCGATTGCCAGCCCTCTTGATATTTTTTTCGCCTTTTTCTCACTCTTCATCTTTCCTTTAAACAGGGAAAATAACTTTCCATCTATGAGTTTCATCAACGGATTCAGAAGATATGCCACAACCAGTCCGATAATGACCGGCTGTAAAATATATGTCAGTTTCTTCCAGAAATCTGTAAACCCATTATAACGGTATATGACAAAGAAAAATAAAATGCAGCAACAGAATGTGATAAAAATAGCAAGCGCTATGATCGTGATCTGTTTCAAATGAAATTCATCTGTCTTTTTTGTCTTCGGTGTCTGTATCTGTTCGTTTTGTTTTAGTTCTTCCAACTTAAGCTCTCCTTTTTCTGCCGGAAACGACTTGTGCAAACATGCGCTTCTAAGCGTAATTTATACTCTCATTCTAACGCAAAAACAGAGGTCTGTCACTAAGCAGACCTCTGTTTTTATTATCTTTTTAGATTTATAAATTAACCACGGTAGTAATTGATGAGACAGCCTTTTAAAATGATCTCCCTCTCATCATCCGTCAGGGCATCCATATGAAGGCTGAATGGTTTTAATGCGCCGTCTTTCACTGCGTAAGCCTGAATTTCAGACTGCTTGTCCTCAACAGCTTTTCTGATTTCCGGAATAAAGAGATAATCCAAATTTTCAAATGGAAGATCACCTTTTCCGATAATGAATGGCAGCATGCCCCAGTTGATCAGATTGGAACGATAACGTTTGGTTGCATACTCATTCGCAATGTTCGCCCAGCCTCCGAGTACCTTCTGACAGGAAGCAGCCTGCTCACGCGCGGAACCGTCCCCCGGTTTCACTGCAAAAATGGTACTTCCAAATCCTGCATAACCTTTCTCTTTTCTCGCTTTCTCACCAAAATCAGGATAAACCGTCTTGATTGTATCGATCACTGCCTGCAATTCCGGTACAGCCTCAACCGGACACTCTCCGGCTTCCACTGCCTTCTCTGCTTTCTGGATCTCTTTTGCACGGCCCACGTACTGCGGATCTTTTCTGGAAAGTGCAAACTCTGCAAGTCCAAGCGGGTTGGAACGGAAGGAGGATGTCTCTCCGGACGGGATCAGCTCGTCTGTGGTCGTGACCGGATCGTGGATCTCGGATACCACTTTTAATACCATATTTTCCGGCAATGCACTCATTGCCGGCCAGTCTTTGATGTTTGGTCCAAACTGGATTTCAACGGAAGGATCTGCTACACCCTTGCTGTCAAAGACACGGTTTGCGTAAATATTTTTATCGAAGAAGTACTTCGGTTTGCTAAAGTTCACATCCACATCGGTTGCGGCTGTCAAAAATCCCTTGTTTGCGGCTGTTGCTGCGATCGAACGTGCATCCATCAGCGCAACGGAGGCAACCTGTCCCTTCTGTACCTTGGAGCCTTCACGGTTCGGGAAGTTTCTGGTGGAGTGGCGGATGGAAAATGCGTTGTTTGCCGGTGTATCGCCAGCGCCAAAACACGGTCCGCAGAATGCTGTCTTAACGATTGCACCTGTCTCCATCAGGGATGCAACTGCACCATTCTTTACTAACTCCATATAAATTGGTGTACTTGCCGGATATACGCTTAACGTAAACTCATCCGGTCCGATGCTTGCGCCCTTTAAGATGTCTGCTGCATCACAGATATTCTCAAATCCACCGCCTGCGCAGCCTGCGATGATACCCTGATCTACATAGAGTTTTCCATCTCTTACTTTGCTCTTTAAGTCCAGTTTGACCGCACCGTCAAAACTTACCTCTGCACGTTTCTCACAGTCATCTAAGATGTCCATCAGGTTTGCGTTTAACTCTTCGATCGTGTAAGTGTTGCTCGGATGGAATGGCATTGCGATCATCGGTTTGATCTTTGAAAGGTCGATCTCGATCATTCCGTCATAATATGCCACGCTGCCCGGATTCAACTCTTTGTAATCCTGTGGTCTGCCGTGGATCGCATAAAACTCTTTTACTTTGTCATCTGTTTTCCAGATGGAAGAAAGACATGTCGTCTCTGTCGTCATAACGTCCACACCGATTCGGAAATCAACGCTTAAGTTTGCAATGCCCGGTCCGACGAACTCCATGACTTTATTCTTTACATAACCTTTATCAAATACTTCCCCGATAATGGCAAGTGCAATATCCTGCGGTCCGACACCTTTCATCGGTGTGCCTGTCAGATAAACGCCGATCACACCCGGCATATCGATATCATAAGTCTTGTTTAAAAGCTGTTTTACAAGCTCCGGTCCACCCTCGCCGACTGCCATGGTACCAAGTGCGCCATAACGTGTGTGGGAATCAGAACCAAGGATCATCGCTCCGCCTGCCGCAAGCATCTCGCGTGCAAACTGATGGATGACTGCCTGATGAGGCGGTACATAAACCCCGCCGTATTTCTTTGCACAGGTTAAACCAAACATGTGATCATCCTCGTTGATCGTACCTCCGACTGCACACAGGCTGTTGTGACAGTTCGTCAGCACATATGGGATCGGGAACTTCTCTAATCCTGATGCTCTTGCTGTCTGGATGATTCCGACAAATGTGATATCGTGGGATGTCAGCTTGTCAAACTTGATCTGAAGTTTGTCCATATTGCCGGATGTATTATGATTTTTTAAGATACCGTAAGCAATCGTATTTTCTGCCGCCTGCTCTTTGGTCACTGCTGCCCCGGTCTTTTTTACGACCTCTTCGATGGCATTTGCACCGTCCGGTACCAGTTCATTTCCATTTACGAGATATACACCGCTATCGTATAATTTCATGGTTTCCTCCATTCTTTTGCCCATTTTCTATTAGATCCATTGTTTAAAATTATATAGACAGCATCAGCAAAAATCAAGTACTTTTACACGTTAAACCGAAAGCATTGGAAAGCGCATGCCCTATCTGCTGAAAACAGCCGTAAATTTACTCTCTTATTCATCCGTATCTATTGTTTCCCTGTACATCGGGAATGTGATCGAAGCCTTAAACAGATCTCCGTCCACCCCGATGAAAAAGATGCCGCCCATAAGCTGTGTCAGACTCTTTGCAATGGAAAGCCCCAGTCCGCTTCCCTCGGTCGTTCTTGAGGCATCCCCACGGATAAAACGCTCTGTCAGATCTCCCGCATTACTGTTTTCCAACGCAAGGGAACGCTCCGAAACATTTTTGATGGAAAATGTCACTTTTTCCTCCAGTACATGCACATCCACATAAACTCTTGTTTTTTCCAGCGCATATTTTGCAACATTATTATAAAGGTTTTCGATGACACGGTAGAGCTGTCTGCCGTCCGCAAGGATCATCACTTCCGTTTTCGGGAGTTTGGTGACGATTGTAAGCTCTTTCGCCTCAAATTTTTCATTAAACTCGCCTGCCGTCTGATAGATCAGCTCCACTAAGTCAATCTTTTGCATATCCAGTTTGACATTTCCGGATGTAATACGCGATGTCTCAACCAGATCCTCCGTCAGCTGCTTTAACCGCTGTGACTTGGCATCCAGGATTCGGATATAACCATTCACCCGTTCATTATCAATATGTTCCAGTTTGATCAGATTGACATAATTAATGATCGAGGTCAGCGGTGTTTTGATGTCATGTGAAACATTCGTGATCAGGTCTGCCTTCATGCGCTCATTTTTCGTACTGTCATCCACCGCATGCAAAAGACCGCTGCCAATATTATTGATCGCTTCGGCAAGTTTTTTATCCTCACCATGCAGTCCTTCTGTGTCGATCTTGTTGCTTAGCACACCTTCCGTAATTTTTTCCACGCCTTCATATACCTGATAATGTTCCACTGCAGAACGCAGCAGGAGATATGCCTCCATGCCGCTGAAGATTAAAAGCAGTACCAGACAGATTACCCGGTGGTAATAAAAAGCTCCCATCGCAAGCACGAAACAGACGATCATGTGGACTGCAAAGACAACCAGCACGCTCACCGTCACCGTCCGTTTTTCAAAAAACTTGTCCATCCCTTTTACAAACCAGCAGACAAGGCTGTTTTCCCACATCACTTCCGCCTTCATCCGGCGCACCATGCTCAGATAAAAAATGAGAAACAGTACATCAATCAATAGACTGACCGTTCCCGATGCGACCAACAGTCCCGACACGTTCCACGTTTTATTATTTACATGGGACAAAAGCATGATGAGCTCACTGGTTGCTGCAATAAATACGGCGGTCACGATCTCTGTTTTTATCCGGTCCACAAAATTAAGATGAACTCCTTCTTCCCCATCTCTGTGTCCGGTTGCAAGTGTCAGATATACAAGACTTAATACCCATCCCATCAGACTGACCAGCGCAGCAACAATACTGACTTTGATCCACGGATGCAGTCTTACATACTCCATCTCGGCATCATACAGATCGTCTTTTGCCGTCAGATCCGTATCCACTCCGATCACAAGCACCACATTTTCCAGTGGCAGATACATCTGGTTATTATAACTGTCAAAAAAGTAATTCTCCATGCCGCGGATATCCGTTCCAAATTCCTTTTTCTCCATATCATAGATCAGATAATCCCCCATGGTCTTTGCCTCCATGAGAACAGTCTGTGTATCAAACTCCTGGCCTTCCACCGAATCCGGCTGATTGGTATACCACACCCCATTCTGTTTATACCAGTAACAGAAATTGGTGTCTTCACGCTTAAACTCATTTGTATACTGCAGATAACGCTTATCGTCCTCCGCACTCCGCTTATTGCCTTTTTGTAACAGATGCAGATAATCGGTCAGTTCACTGCATTTCTGCTCCATGCATTTGGTATAGTAGCCCGAATTAAAAAAATCATCTGTACCGATATCCGTTACCTGCAGAATATTTTTGCTGATCAGTGATGCCAAAAGATAGACAGCGATGGTAAGTATTACCGTAAAAAACAGGTGCAGGATCATCCCTGCCAGCTTACTGCCGTATGTGTATGATTTCTTTTCCATATGAAGTCTCCATCCCCGTGCCGGACATTATCCTGTATGCCGGCGTACGGAATCCCTCCCAGAATCAGTTCTTCTCGATCTTATATCCAACGCCCCACACAACCTTTAAATAGCGCGGCTCCTTCGGATTGATCTCGATTTTTTCACGGATGTGGCGGATATGTACTGCCACCGTATTGTCCGCTCCGATCGCATCCTCATTCCAGATGCTCTCATAGATCTGATTAATGGAAAATACCTTTCCCTGATTTTTGACCAGTAATAAAAGTATGTTGTACTCGATCGGTGTCAGCTTTACCACTTCGCCATCCACGGTCACTTCTTTTAAATCATCATTGATCGACAACCCACCGACTGTATACACCGATGCGCTGCTCTCTGCCGCATTTCCAAGCTGGGTATAACGTCTTAACTGTGATTTGACCCTCGCTACCAGTTCAAGCGGATTAAACGGTTTCTCCACATAGTCATCCGCCCCGATGTTAAGTCCTAAAATTTTATCCGCATCCTCCGTCTTTGCAGACAAAATAATGATCGGAATGCTGCTCTCCTCACGGATTTTTAAGGTCGCACGGATTCCGTCCAGACGCGGCATCATCACATCCATGATCAGAAGATGAACCTCATTTTCTTTTAAGATCTCCAGTGCTTCTTCGCCGTCATATGCCTTTAAAATATGATACCCTTCCTGCTGTAAATATATTTCGATCGCTTCCACGATTTCCTTATCATCATCACACACTAAAATTGTCTGCATAAGTTCCTCCATTCTTTTTGTGTCTTACTTCAAGTATTACACCAGATCTTACATTTATTTTAACAGGAAAGTTTAAATTGTTATAGAGCGGATTTCTTAATATTCCTTTAAATTCCCACTGCATATACAACATTTTCCACATTTCTTAATTTAATTTAAGAAATTGGCCTTAAATTTAAGAAATACTTTATTGCATCCTATTCATCCCCGCCTTATGATATCTTTCGTACCCGTACTGGTACACACAGGAATTCCGTAGATTTTCCACAGTTTTCCCGTAAATAAAATAAGTTTTACACAAAACGGAGGATTCTTATGAAAAAAAATGTGCACACTGCAGGCAAAAGCAGAAAGCAGAAAAAAATCATGCTCCTTCTACTGGAGCTGCTGATCATCCTGCTCCTTGCGATTGCCCTTTTTATCACAACCAAATTATCAAAAATTGAAAAGAATAAGCTGGACATGAACGACGTTTCCATCAATGACGATCTCTCCGATGAGACAAAAGAAGCGATGGCTCATTACAAAACGATCGCACTCTTCGGACTCGACAACCGTTCCAACGGCAGCCTCTCCAAAGGAAACAGCGACGTTATCATGTTGGCAAACATCGATACGAAACAGCATACCATCAATCTGGTATCTGTTTACCGTGATTCTTATTTAGATACCGGAAACGGCACTTACCAGAAATGCAACGCAGCCTACGCAAAGGGCGGACCGGAACAGGCACTGTCCATGTTAAATACCAATCTTGATCTTGCAATCACCGACTATGTAACCGTCGACTTCAATGCGATCATTGAATGTGTCGACCTGTTAGGCGGTGTCGACATCACGATCACCGATGATGAAGCAAGTCTGATGATCGGTTATATGAAAGAATTAAATGAACTGACCGGACACAATTCCACACCACCTGCCTCCGGCGGAACTTACACCTTAGACGGCGTACAAGCATGCGCCTACGCACGAATCCGTTATGGCGGCGGTGATGACTACCGCAGAACCGAACGCCAGCGTACTGTTTTGACCGCAATGATGCAGAAAGCGCAGAAATCCAACATTCTGACACTCAACAAACTGATCAACGCAGCTTTTGGGGACATTCAGACCAGTTTTTCCAACACGGATCTCCTTGCCCTTGCCACAAAAGTTTTCAGTTATGACATTGGAGATACAACCGGTTTTCCATATGAAAAAACAACGCACAAATATGATAAGATCGGCGATGTTGTCATTCCGTGCGATCTTGCTTCTAACGTTACACAATTACATCAGTTTTTATTTAATGATGAAAATTATACCCCATCTGCAACAGTTCTTTCAAACAGCCAGCAGATCATCTCTAATACAGGATATAAACAGGGAGACGGCCATTAAGGCTGTCTCCCTGTTTTGTCAGTCAATTTCCCAGTTCATTTATTTTTTCCCTGATGGTGTCCATTTGTCCGGCCACATCCTGTATGGACTGCTCTATCTTTCTTTTCCGTCTTTTTACCAGCAGTCCCCATTGTAAAAACAATACTCCATCGATGATAAGATACAACACCGGCAGACTGATCCGTTTCCCTGCTACATACCCGATAAAGACATACAGGATCATTGGATTTATGACCGCAATGGAAATCATCGTTGTCAGGTCACTTCTGCGTCCCGTAAAAACATACAGGCTTTCCCATTTTTTGTGAAACTCTTTTTCCTCCGGCTTCTCTAGCATCACATTCTCCTTTTACTCTTTATGATGTCTGGAGAAGAAAGAATGTTTCTCCGGTTTCTTCTCGCCGGAAGCTTCCCCGCCCTCTTTCCAGTGGAAATATTCCGCATCCAGATTGACATTGACATTTACCTCTGCTTTTGGCGCAGCTTCCTCTGGCGTATCTTCGGGAATTTCTTCGGGCAGTTCATTTTCCGGCACGATTCCCGCCTTTTCAAAATATTCCTGGTTGATCTTAATCTCGGGTTTGATCGCTGAATAAGGAGATGGCTTCACCTCACCCTTTTCCTTTGCTCTTTCCTTTTCAATCTCACGGTTACGATCCTCGATCAGATTCAGATATTTGTCCGTATCAGCAAGATTCTGCAGATGTCCTTTCAGGTCTGACTGGTCTCTCCTTACAACATCTTTTTCTTTCTGAAGTTTTTCATTGGCATCCTTATAAATCTCCTGCATGGCATCCGTCGCCCTCTGCATGATTTCCTGTACATGCCGCAGTGCCTCATTGGTATACATAACAGACGCAGCATACACATCCTCCGCTTTCCCGCTGGCATCTTTTAAGATATCTTCTCCGATTTTTGCTGCCTCACGTCTTGCACGCTCCTTGCCCTGCGTTGTCAGTTCATACTCTTCCATCATCGCGTAGATGGCCTTATTTAGCTCTGCAAGCAGCTCTAACATTCTTTTTTTATCAAGGATAATTTTACTGCCAATACTGTCATAAGCTTCACTGCCTGCAAGCAATATATGCATTTGTCTTAAAATTTCTTCCGTTTTGTCCTGCGCGCTCATGGTTCTTCTCCTGCTTTACTTCCGCTGCGTCTTTTTCCTGTCTGGTGTTTTACTAATTTTAACACTAACCGTATCAGCAAAACAACCAGTAAAATAGCGATCAATACGACTCCTGCGATCATGACGGCATATTTATTCGGATTCTTTATTAATTTTATGAGATTGAACGAATCATCTACCACTTTTCTTTCATGCAATCCGGCATAATATTGTGGAATATCCGCAATTCCATCTCCATTTTCATCCGGAAACGACTCCATATAATGTGCGATCGCCGTCCATGCCTTT
>ERZ773186.1164-NODE-1164-length-22635-cov-13.272498_pt1 | contig 22635 bp, 21 predicted proteins | sample MGYA00581000_ERZ773186 | MGnify/ENA primary metagenome ERZ773186 (study PRJEB29015, sample SAMEA2737752) | human gut metagenome | biome: human gut; feature: human-associated habitat; material: faeces | place: China | collected 2012 ...
ATCAATGCATCAAGGTTAGCCGGATGCTCAGGATTTTCTTTCATTTTCATATAGCGCTCCCGCACAGACTGCGGCATTTTTCCCTGACACATATATTCTCCGATAATAGTATTGCTTGGATCTATGGACTGTCTGACCTGTCCGAGAATCTTTTGAAAATATGCATCACTTCCTCCAAAACCGGCTGTTCCGAAAAGAAAAATCCGTCGGTTTTTTAAAGTTGATAACAGAGTTAGTGTCTCGTTGTCAGCATTTCCCTTATCTGTCCAAAATCCGATATACAATAATTCTGATGATGGTACTGGTGTCTTGATCGCACCAAAATACTCACAGCCCTCTTCGGGCAGCGTTTCATGGATCGCATCGGCAAGCTTCTTTGTATTACCTGTTAAACTGCTGAATAAAATCGAATATTGATCTGTTTTCATATGTTATCGTCTCCTTATGTAAAAGCTGAATCACTGGATGAACCTGCTTCATAAAAGCGCAATTTGGCAGATCCATCACATCATGATATTATCATAATCGTAAATATCTGTCTATTTGATTGAAGTTTTGTACTTCAAAAAGAACTATGTATTTTCTTAGTATTATTGGAAAAATTAAGTTTATGGGTTATAATAGCAATCAGACGAATTACGGGGCAGACTTTATAAAATAAGACGGTAATCATGCCTCACAGAGACGAAGGAGGGCGTAAAAATGCCAGAAAACAGCAGTTGTAGCAGTGCATCTACATGTAGCAGGGAAAGCTGCGAGGGATGTCCAAGCAAGGCAAAAGGCGGAAGCGGAATTGCCAAAGAGCCAATGAACAAAGCTTCTAATGTAAAAAAAGTGATCGGTGTTGTCAGTGGTAAAGGTGGAGTTGGAAAATCATTTGTGACATCTTCCCTTGCATGTGCCATGAACAAGGCTGGATATAAAGTGGGAATTATGGATGCTGATATTACAGGACCGTCCATTCCGAAAATGTTCGGAGTACATGGACAGGTTTACGGTACAGAGGATGGCATGGTTCCAATGGCTGCAGAGAATGGGATCAAGATCATGTCCGTCAATCTATTGTTAGACAACGAAGAAGATCCGGTCATCTGGAGAGGACCTGTCATAGCAGGTGTTGTAAAACAGTTCTGGAACGAAACAGTATGGGGCGATATTGACTATTTATTTGTTGATATGCCACCGGGAACCGGTGATGTTCCGCTTACTGTGTTCCAGTCACTCCCGGTAGATGGCATTGTGATCGTGACATCTCCGCAGGAATTAGTGCAGATGATCGTGAAAAAAGCCTACAATATGGCAGATATGATGCACATTCCGGTACTTGGTGTTGTGGAGAACTTCAGTTATCTGGAATGTCCGGACTGCGGTAAAAAGATCAATGTTTTCGGACAGAGCCATGTCGATGAAGCAGCACAAGAGCTTGGAATCCCGGTATTTGGAAAACTGCCGGTCGATCCGGCTTACGCAGAGAAAGCGGATGAAGGAAAATTCTTTGAGATCGACAATCCATATCTGGCAGATGGTGTTGAGGTTCTGAAAAATTTATAAAATGAGTGCAAGTAGGAAGAATGAATCTCTTTGCAAATGATAGAAAAAGGAAGATACCCCAATAGGTGCAGTATCTTCCTTTTTTGATTCACGACAATAGAATGTTCGAGGAGCGTGCATTTTATTGTTGAAGATAAAACGCTGTCAGTCTGGAACCGGACCGCCAAGCGCAAAGGCAAAACAGAAAAGCAGAATAAGGCAGAGCGGATATGCAAACGCGAGCAATCCTGCAAACAAAAAAGCATGTTTGTGTGTGGACTTCTTATGACTTAACCGTAAAAACCATATGCCAAGAAAAAATAAAATAATAGGAAGGCATACAAATAGAAAACCAAAGGATTGCATTATGTCAACCAGAAATATCAGTGCAATCAACAGGACGATAAAGAGTGTCACAAGGGCGATGCGTTGCCGCTCTATTTTTCTTTCGTAAGATGCAAGATCAATCACGTTTTGAAATGCATCTGTGGTATCTGGAGCGGAAACGGTTGTTTTTGGCAGACGCTCTGAATTCATCAGTTCAAGCAGGCTGATATCAAGAACATCTGCTAATGGTTCAAGAAGTTTGATATCAGGAAAGCCAACACCGGTATCACATAGTTAAAGATATTGGTGTCATTCAATCAATTTTGCCGATAAAGCGGTAGAAGATTTCTACCTCCTGTTCCCGGCTTCCGTCCTCGTTCTTGACCGCCTCATGGACAAGGATTTTTTCAATCAGCGTGTTCAAGAGTTCAGCGGTGAGTTCCGTGGGATTGACGCACTCTTTCATCAAGGCAATCCATTTTTCTGCGTCTGCGGCACTCTGGCTTTCAGCGGCAATAGCAGATTGAAGCTGTTTAATCTTTTCTTCCAGTTCCGCCTGTTCGCTTTGGTACTTCCCGGACAGCATATTGAAGTTGTATTCTGTGATACGCCCCGCCGCCCAGTCCTCATACATCCGGGCAAACAGGGTATCGACCTCGGCTTTCCGCTTCTCCGCTTTTTTCAGTTCAGCAGCCTGTTTTTTTCTTGCGGCGGCCTGTCCTTTGTCATTGGCGTTCAGCAGCCGTTTCAAAAGCTGTTCTTCATCGTGCTGTACCAGCGCCGACCAGTATTGCAGACGGGAGAGGACATAGGCGTAAAGCACATCATAGCGGATGTAGTGCATGGAGCATTGGCGTGTGCCTTGCCCGTTCTTGCTACAATGGTAGTAGCCATAGGGCTTGCTGTTCTGTCTGTTCTCCCCGTAGGCCAGCGACCAGCCGCAGTCCGCACACTTTATCAGCCCCGCAAAAATCTGTGTCGTGCCATTCTTGCGCTCCCTCCGGCGGCTTGCGATCTGCTCCTGTACCTGCCGGAAAACCTGTTCGCTGATAATCGGCTCCTGCGTGTTCTCCACCCGCACCCATTCGCTTTGGGGCTTGCGTATCCTCCGCTTGTTCTTAAAGGAAATATTGGTCTCCCGGTAGTGGATGGTATGGCCGATGTAGGTTTCATCTTTCATAATGCTTTTGACCTGCGCTATCGTCCATGCGTAGCCTTTTTCCTCTGGTGCGCCAGCATAGATATTGGCGAAAGTCCCGTCACGCTGGAAGTTGATAAATCCCGGCGTCGGTACTTTTTCCGCAATCAATATCCTTGTAATGCTGGCCGCCCCTTTGCCGTGAATAGCAAGGTCAAAAATCTTCTCCACGATCCAGCGGGTTTCCTCGTCGATTATCAGCTTGTTCTTGATTTCCGGGTGCTTCTTGTACCCGAGGGGAGCATAGGCGCTGATACGCTGTCCGGCGGCAAACTTTGCCTTGAAAGCAGTTTTTACCTTGCGGCTGGTGTCCTTTGCGAACCATTCGTTGAACAGGTTTTTGAATGGCACAAAATCGGACAGTCCCTTTTCTGTGTCCTCATTCTCCGCAACGGCGATGTACCGCACCCGTTTTTCCGGGAACAGAAATTCCAGATAGTAGTCCATCATCACATGCTCCCGCCCGAAACGGGACAGGTCTTTGGTGACAATGCAGTTTACTTTTCCGGCTTCCACATCGTCCATCATGCGCTGGAAACTCGGACGCTCGAAGTTTGTCCCACTCCACCCATCGTCCACATATTCCCCGACCACATGAAGCCCCTGCTCCCTTGCGTACTGTTGCAGGATTGTCCGCTGCGTTTCAATGCTTACGCTGTCACCATAGCTTTCATCGTCACGGCTTAACCGCATATAAAGAGCCGTGTTGTAAATGGTAGTATTGTAAGGTTGTTTCACCGTAAAAATCCTCCTTCTAAAGAAACAACCCACGCTTACAATACTTTTGCTCTATGGCAATTATATCATAAGCGTGGGCGTGTTATCAATGATGGGCTATCAGGTTGAAGCGGCTTTTTCTGCGGTATGCCGCACCACATCTACAATCAGATCACCGAGGGGCTTCCCGCCTGCGGCGAAGTGTTCGGAGATTTTTATACGGTTGTTCCCACATACAAAATACTGCGTGCCGTTCTCTGCTTGTATAACCTGCCCTGTTCGGGGTGTAAAAATATCGCTTTCACTTTTTGCCATCCAGTGTCCTCCATATTCAGTTTTCAAGGTACAATGCCGCACAGAGGCGGCGAAAATTTCTGCTTATATCTATCACCTTTCCTTTACCGTGTGCCGCTGCTGACGTTTCAGTTCCGCCAGTATATCCGGCGGGATACGGTCAACCAGCCGCTGTAAATTGTCCAGTTCGCTTTTCAGCTTTGCCCGTTCCATCGTATCTTTCATCTTTCCTTTTTCGCTGGCCTTTGCCCTTGCTTCCAACTTCTCATTCTCCGCCAGCAGGTCATTGATTGTGACCTTGTACTTTTTCAACTGCCCGGAGAAATTCTCCATCTGCGGGAACCACTTTTTCAGCATGGAGAGGGCTTCCTCTTTTTTCTTTCCGGCGTTCAGCGGGTTAATGCCGTCCAGTGTGGCTTCAATGGCTCTTGCCTGCCGGGAGAGGGAAACCGCCTGTTTGAAAAGCCGGGTGGGGATATGCTTCCGGCCTGTCCTGCTGGCGCTCTCCCCACGCTCCAAGTCAGGATATTTCTCCACCATATAGGCGTGAAAATCGTCCTGCCACTTCGTCAGGTTTGCCCGGTTGCCGATAATCTCCTTTGCACACAGGCGGTTGTCCTTTGTCAGCGGAACAAAGGTCAAATGCAGGTGGGGCGTTTTCTCGTCCATGTGTACCACCGCCGACACGATATTTTCCCGGCCTACCCGCCCGATTAAGAAATCAGCCGCCCTCTGGAAAAATTCCTGTATCTCCTTTGGGGGCTTCTTCTTGAAAAACTCCGGGCTGGCGGTAATCAGCGTATCCACAAACCGGGTACTGTCCTTGCGGGTTCGGCACCCCGCCTGTTCAATCCGGCTCTGAATGAAGTGGTAGTAGCGTCCCTCCGGCTTGACGATATGGAAGTTGTATTTGCTCCGGCTGGTGTCAATGTCGGGGTTGCTGGCGTATTGCTCCTTTTGCCGTTCGTGGTGGGCTTCCAGCGGCCTTGCCGGGTTGCCCTTGTGTTTCTCAAACCGCAAAATTGCGTGTTGTGCCATTCTGCTCCTTTCCCCATTCCGTTCCTTTCCGGGACTCTTCCACAGGAAAATCCCGCCGGAAATAGCTCTGATAGGATTGGAATGGAATTGATATAAATAAATCTGTTAATCTCTGTATTTCTATCTTCCGTCCGGTTTTCGTACTTCAAGAGGATTGATTTTCGTACTTGTCAGGTACGCTTTTCAGCCCTCCGGCGTACCGGAACCGGATTTCTTGAAGTCAGTGTTTGAAACCGCTTCATAGGATTTTGGGTAGATACGGTTTGGTTTTCCACAGCCCTGTTTCTGTATCTCCACAAGCCCCGCATACTGTAATTCCCGCAAGGTGTTGACCGCCTTTTGCCGCCCACAGTGGAGCAGGGCGACCACCTCGCAGATTGGATAATACAGGTAAATGCGCCCGTACTCGTCCGCCCAGCCGTTCTTGCGGGATAACTCCGTCCGGCGCAAGATAAAGGCGTACAGTATCTTCGCTTCATTGGACAGGGGCGTAAATGTAGGGGCTTCAAAGAGAAAATTCGGGAGCCGGGTGAAGCTGACCGATTTCTCCGGTTGATGAATATAAATCGTGTTTGTCATAGTGTGCTTTGTGGACAGTTAGAACGGCATTTCCGGGGGCAGACGATATTTTATATGACCTGCCCCGGTTCTGCCCTCTGGAAGCCTTATAAATCAAGGCTTTTTTCCTGCCTAATTGTCCACACTCGACCTCCTTTTCCGTTCACTTTCCGCTTTCTGCCGCCTGTGAACTCTGGCGGCACAGTCCGGGCAGTATTTCCCCCGGTTGGACTTTGGGACGAACACGCCGCCGCAGACCTCACAGCGTTTCAAGTCCTTATCCCGGAAAATTTCCGCTTCCAGTGTTCCGACCAGCGGCAAGACCGACCAGCGGAACCACTTACAGCAGACCGAGAAAGAAATCATCTGCGGGCAGGTATGACCGTCCCCGTCGTCAAGAGCGATACAGTCCCCGCCCTCACAGTTGCAGCACTCCCGGCGGATTAGGCTGTTTGCCTGTTTCCTCTGCGCCGGTGTCATGCGGTAGAGGGAACCGTCCGGCCTGCGCTCCAAGGACGGCAATCGCTTGTATAAATTTTCTTTCATGCGTTCCTCCGTTTCCTTGCTGCCGTTCTCCCCGAAAAGGCTTCCTGCCCCATTCCTGCGGCGTGTTCCGGCGTTGGCACGCTCCCCGGACTTCGGGACATTTTGTCCCGAAGCTGGCTCGTTGCGGTGCTTCCCCTGCCGGGATATTCCTTTTCGGACGGTCATCCTGTTTTCAAGGTGCTGTTCACCGATGAACTAACCTAAGTCTACACCTAAATGACCGTCCGTCCCGTATATCCATAAAGTCGGAAATCAGCCCGGAAAACTCCCTATTTCCACGCTCTCGGAATTGTGGTACAATAAAAATATCCAAACAGCGAATCGAAATAAGGGAAAAAATATAGGAGGAAAATATATGGGCGCATGGAATTATGGCGTTTTTGATGATGATACTGCATATGACGCTTTGGACGACCTTAAAGCATCATCAAATATAATCGCTGATATTGAAAGATACTTTGATGAGGTTATACAGGCAGAATATGTCGGTTACGACGAAGCGCATTATGCTTTGGTATCAGCCGCATTTATTGACAGTGTTATAAATGATACTCAATATAGGTGTGATGGTGATGATTATTTTGAATGGACGAGATTGCAAAAGTGCTTTGATTTCTCTCCACTCAAACATAAAGCTGTAAAAGCCATTGACGCTGTTCTTTCTGATAATTCCGAATTAAAAGAATTGTGGGAAGAAAACGAGGAATTGTATGAAGCATGGAAAGAGGATAAACTCTCAATAAAGAAAAGGCTTCAACAATAAATAGCTTTTATTATCGCTTATTTATCGGGCAGATGAGGAGGGAGAGCATGGAATTATCCATACAAGAACGATTGAAAGACCTGCGTGTGGAGCGTGGGCTGACGTTGGAACAACTTGCGGAGCAGACGCACCTCTCCAAGTCTGCGCTGGGAAGCTATGAAGCGGAGGACTTCAAGGACATCAGCCACTATGCCCTTATCAAGCTGGCGAAGTTTTACGGCGTGACCTCCGATTATCTGCTGGGGTTGTCCGAAACAAAAAATCACCCAAACGCCGATCTTGCAGACCTGCGTTTGAGTGACGATATGATTGAACTGCTGAAAAGCGGGCGGGTGGACAATTCCCTTTTATGTGAACTGGCGGCGCACCCGGATTTTCCCCGGCTCATGGCTGACCTTGAAATCTATGTGAACGGCGTGGCGGTGAAGCAGGTGCAGACCGTAAACGCCATAGTGGACACCATGAGCGCAACCATTATGAAACAATACAATCCCGGCTTGACCGACCCGCAGTTAAGACAGCTTGTCGCCGCCCATATTGACGACGACAGCTTTTGCCGCTATGTGATACAGCAGGACATAAACAGCATAGCTCTTGACCTGCGGGAAGCCCACAGGGACGATTTTTTCAGCGTCCCGGAGGATACCCCGCTGAAAGGATTGTTGCAGGCCGCCGATGAAGTTGCCAGAGAGGACAGCGACCCGGAGCAAGCGTCGCTGGCGTTTATCTGCAAACGGCTTCGGCTGAATTATAAGAAGCTGTCCGAGGAAGAAAAGAAATGGCTTAAAAAGATTTCGGAGAAGTCCGACTTGCTGAAAAATCCGAACCCACAGCGAGGAAAAAGGGGGTAGTACATGGAGAATGTCGTTGCATACTTAAAAGACCACTGGCAGTATGTGGTGATTGCGGGCGGTGGGCTGACACTGTTGGGAGCAATTTTTAACTGGCGGTGGGTCACAAGCCCGGATGGAGAAAGACCAAACGGCCCCGGACGCTTTATCTATGACATATTCGGACAGGGCGGGTATCGTGTCTTTATGGGCGTTCTGGGCGTTGTAATTATTGCTTGTGGGATTTTCTTTCTTTTTGTGGGAAGATAAAGCAAAAGAACAAATCGAAATATGGAGGAAATGCAAATGGGAATGATTGCAAATTATCAACCAACCACTGACATTGAATTAGAAAAAATCACGTGCCTTGATGATGTGGAAGAATTACAAGAAAGTGAGGACATAGAAATTTGTGATATAGATAAAATGTGGGACGCACTTCATTTTTTACTGACGGGGAAATCTGCCAGCGAACCGATTGAAGATGATTTAATCAGTGAAGCGATTGTAGGACAGTTCAATATATCTGAAGAAGACTTTATATCTGGAACGAAAGCTGATAGGGTGAAAGAAATAGCCAGGGCGTTGCAAGAAATTGATTTTGAAATATATCTTGATAAATTTGATATGAGTGCGTTTTCCCAAAATGATATTTACCCCAATATTTGGGGATACGAAGATGAAGCAGATGAAATTAAAGATGATTTAAGAAATTCATTTGAAAATTTGAAAAAGTTTTATGAAAAAATGGCAGCACAAGAGAGCGCCGTTTTAGTGTCAATCTATTAACTGTATAATTTCAACTGTTGCTGAAATAGCAAAGTCAGCCGATCCAGTCAACGGTCAAGATGAACGGCGCATAAATGCGCCGCCGTTGACAGTCCCGTCCGCCTTTGCTAATAGGCAATCAAGGCGGGAAAGCCCTTAAAATGGCTTCCCGCCCATTTCAATTTTGAGAGAAAAATCCGGCTGCTTTTTCGAGAGTGTGTCCACAAGTTCGGGACATTTTGTCCCGAAGTCTGGCGTGGGACGAGGGACGGGGGCTTTCATATACGCCCTGTCTGCTGATGAAACCAGTCCTGCGGTTGCGGCTCCACGCCACGCAATCACAGCCCCGTTTTCCTGCCGCTTCAAATGCCCTTGCCCTCCCCGGCGGCAACGGTATTTTCACGGCAACGCCGACAGAGCGTATAACACACTACACTTTGCAAGCAAAGTCGTGTGCCAAAGGGAAAGCCCCTTTGGAAACCCCGGACAACAAAACAGGCTGAATATCTCGCACTTCCCCGGTGCTTGATATTCAGCCTTTATTTGTTGTCAGCAGCCCCCGTTTCGTGGTCTGCGTGTAGTTCCTTGTAAACTGACCTAAACAGCGGTTTAAACAGCGACTGATAGAAATAGGTATCTGCAATGTTGCCGCGCAAAATCGTGTTGACTGCGATCATGGCGACAAAGGCCAAAATGAACTTGGGTAATGCCTTCCACATGATCTTCCCGATATTAGCATGTTGGCCGTCAGACCTTGCAGCGCTTCTGGCTTCATTGCGGATGGAGATAACGGAGAAAATCAGCGCAAGCACGATGATCATTGCCGTGCGGACGACCTTGATCGTAGCAGGAAGCGCATACCCTTCCAGTCCCATCAGACCTGCATAGGTCTCCTGCGCCGCAACAACGGACGAGGTATCGTTGACCGCTGTACCGGCAAGGAAGCCGAACTGCGTAGGCGTATAGCCAAGGCGAATGGCAAGATAGGGGTACATAAAGCAGGCCAGCAGATCAAACAGAAAAATAGCCGTCATGGCATAGGCTGTTTCCTCCTCCTTTGCTTTGACAATGGGAGAGATCGTCGCAATGGCGGTGCCGCCGCACACGCAGGTGCCGCTGCCGACCAGCGCGCAGGTATTGCCCGATACATGCAGTACTTTGCGTCCGACCAGATAGGATACGGCAAATGCCAACGCCATGTTGAATAGTACCAACGGCAGTGCGTAGACTGCACTGAACAAATCACTGAAAGCAAGCGTTGCACCGAGAAACACAATGCCGAGGCTAAGATAACGCTTGCCAGCAAAAACGGTGCCGCTCTTAAATTCTTTGCTCATTTTCCCCTCGGGGACTATATTGACGATCAGGATGCCGACAATCAGGCCGATCATCGGCGCGCCTACATATGCCTGCTGCTTGCTCAGCACCGTCGCAAGAACGGCAATGGCAATGCACATCAGGATAGCGAGATACTTCCGCTTCTCTGCGCGCTTTCCTTCCTTTTTATCGACGATCAGCACATATAGCACTGCGATGACAGCGCATACCAGCATAACGATCCATACGGTCAAACTGATTCTGAATAACATATTTTTCTCCATTCTCCGTCCACGACCATTCGCTGAGACGGCTGCTTATTTCAATAATACGACTTTCGGGGCAGGACAGAAAACGATCCATCCTGCCCCGAAAGTCAAGAGATGAGGTTTTTATGGCCGTTAACGGTAGAAAAGCTTCGTACCGATGCCCAGAGCCAGTGCTTTTTCATAATACAGCTGACCCAGCGCGATATCGTTGGTGGAAAGTCCGCGGTGCCAGAAAAGGATCCTTTCCTGATCGTTTTCGCGCCCGGGCTTCTTGCCCGCAACGATCTCACCCAACTCCGCGTACAGCGTCTCCTTCGTCAGCCTGCCCGCGCGGACGTGAGGGCTGAGACTGCCGAGCTTGCCGCCTTCTTTGCACTGCCCCCAATCGTCGACGACGATCTTATCCATTACATCGGTCAGCGTGATCTCATTGGCACAGATGGTACCGTAGGGAACGACAAAGTTGCCCGGACGCACCCATGCGGTCCTGAGCAGGGGCTGCGGCTCCATCAGGCGGGTCGCCTCGACCATAATATCGGCGCCCTCAAGACACTCCTGGCTGTTTTTTGTAATGGTGATCTTCTTGTGCAGGCGGTCCTCCAACCGCTGGGCAAATGCATCCATGGATTCCTGGCGGCGACTGTTGATGCGAATTTCCTCAAAATCATAGAGAGAATCCAGCAAAACGACATTCCAGAACGCCGTGCCGCGGCAGCCGAGATGTCCAAGGATCTTGTTCTCCTTTTTGGCAAGGTATTTTGCACCGACCGCCGTGATGGCGCCGGTACGCATGGAGGTAATGGCTGTGGCATCGATCACGGCATAGGGCGCACCCGTCTCTGGATCAAAGAGATTCAGCAGTGACAGTTCGGAGGGAAGGCCGAGTTTGTAGTTGTAAACATAGTCGCCTACCACCTTAACACCTGCCACATGCTTGGGTGCGATGTAGCCGCGCAGCACGTTGAAATGTCCGTTATACGCGGGGTCGGGATTGATATGTACTCTGGGCTCGATCGAGGTCTGTCCGTTGCCCTGTGCCCGCAGGCTGTCTTCAATGGCACCGATGATCTCTGCGTCGGTCAGAGCGATCTGCTCAATGTCTTTTGCATTCAGGTATAAAATGTCCATGAAAAACTCCTACTTCAAATATTACCCTTTTTCGCTTTCTGCGACCACATCAATCCCTGCGTCATACTCCGCCTCTCTTGCAATCTTTTTGTTAAAGAATGTCTTCATGAACGACGCAAGCTGCAGGACAAACACCAGGAAGGTTACCGTCGCACCAAGCGCAGATAGTTGGCGAACACCATCAACTCCGCGAACACCGCCTGCAAACGCACCCATGATAACGGAAACCGAGCCAATCACGAGACCCCACGCGAGTTTGAGGGAGTTGGGAGCTTCATCAGAAGAACGGTCGGATGTTGCGCAGAGAGACGCCAGCGTATGGGTAACAGAGTCAGCCGCCGTGCAGAAGGAAAGCAGCAGCGTGACCATGACCACAGGAACGAGGATTGTTGCAAGACCGAAAGGAAGATTTTCAAGGAACCCCCAGACGCTCGCAGTGGAACCGTTCTCAATGAGGATAGAAACCAAATCGACCGCTCCGGTCATCTGCCAGTTGAGCGCCGTGCCTCCCCAGACGGAAAACCACACCATGCCAAAGATGGAGGGTAGGATCCAGTTGATAATCATAAATTCGCGAACGGTACGGCCATAAGCGATCTTAGCAAGGAAGAGTGCCATAACGGGGGCATAATTGATCCACGAGGTCCAATCGAAAAGCGTCCACCACGCGGTGAGTGCCTCGCCGCCGACGTCTACCGGATCGAGACCCCACACGAAGAAATTGTTCAGCCACTCACCAAGGCCGATCGGAAGGGCCTTGAATATCTCAATCGTCGGACCGATAATGATCAGCAGAATCAGCAGTCCATAGAAAATCTTGCTGTTAAAGGACGCCAGCTTCTTCACGCCCTTGTCAATACCGAGGTAAGCAGCGCCCGTAAAAATCGCGGTGGTTGCAAGTCCAAGAATAACCCACGCCGGAATTCCTGTCTCAAGGCCGTAGACAACCTTCAGCCCAGAAATAATAAACGAAAGACCCGTACCGAGACCGCAGGCCATTCCGAGCACAATGCCGATGCTGCAAAGCGTATCTGCAACAGCTGCAACGCCTGTCTTGTCGGCATGCTTGCCGAGCACAGGTTTCAGTGTCGCCGCAACGGAGAACTTGGACTTTTTGTTGAAGAACAGGTAGGCCATCAGAAGACCTGTAATGCCGTAAAACGCATAGGGAACAAACGTCCAGTTGTAAAAGCAACGGCCCAGCGCAAAACGATATGCTTCCGCACTCTGCGGTGCAATACCGAGCTGCTCAAGCTCACCGTACACGTTGCCGAAATAGACCATCGGTTCATTGACGCCCCAGTTGACGATACCAACCGAAATGCCGCCGGTCAGTGCCATAGCAAACCAAGTTTTGAACGAATACTTCGGTTGGGCGTTGGGACCTCCGATACGCAGGTTGCCAATTTTGCTGAACGTTACAACAGCAACGCAGACCAGGCTTGCCATGGCGACAAGCTGATATGCCCAGCCAAAATTAATGAGGGAAAAACGGAATGCAGACTTGCAGATCGTTTTGAGCCAGTCATTTTTAAAGATGCCGAGAACAATGATGAATGCCATAAACGCAAAGCACGGAATCATGACGCCCTTGCGAATGGTTGTCTTTTTTGTCAAATCAGGCATTTTCTCTCTCCTTTTAAACTTTTTAATTTTGCGGCACAGCGGGTTTTCACGTCACTGGTCTGCCAGCAGACCGCCGCCCTTAAGAAAATCGTGGATCGCTTCGATGTCATCCGTCAGCACACGGTCATCGCTGCTGTAGAACGGAACTACACCGCGCAGTCTCTTCAGCGCAGCCTGTGTGCCCTTGCCGTAGTGAGCGCCGCGCAGATTCATTGCTTGTGCTGCATGAATCCCCTCAACAGCCAGCACATAATACAAATCATCAATGATCTTCATATGCTTTTCCATCACAAGCGGAGCATTCGTGCTGATATCCTCCATGCCGCCTGCCAGAGGGAATGTGTCCATGCTGACAGGGTTTGCCAACAAACGAATTTCAGCATCCATACTTGCATACGTTTTCTGAATCGTAGAAAACGCGATGGTGTCGTCGTTCGGCGTCAGGTGGCGGGTCAGGCCAGTAAAGCCTGGCATCGCCAGCTTCAGCGAGCGCAGACAGGACATCTTGGATACATGGGAAAGCGCAACACTGAGGTTCTGCATCCCAAGCACCCACACCAGCGGATCAAAATTTCCGCAGGAGGTGATGTCTCGCTCATCCAAAAGCAGGCACGGGTTATCGTCGGACGCATTGAGGTGGATCTCAAGATTCTCGCGGGCATAGTCCATGGCAGTCCTCACGGCACCGTGTACCTGGCTGACACAGCGGAATGACAGCGGATCCTGAAGCGGCCGACCCTCGCTCGGCTCATAGAGATAGCTTCCTTCAAGATAGGAACGAAGCGCTGCAGCCGTTTCGATCTGGCGCGGATAAGGGCGCTGACGCTGTGCACCATCACGGAGCGGCGACACATTGCCGTTCAATCCCTCCAAGGACATGCACGAAATCATATCCGCTGTATGCATCAGTACCTCGGTCTCATGGTAGGCCTCGCAGGCCATTGCTGCAGACAGTGCGTTTGAGCTGAGAATGGCGAGGCCGTCTTTTTCCAGCAGTACGACTGGTTCCAAACCTTCCTTTGCAAACGCTTCCGCCGCAAGAACCACAGCGCCCTTATAGAGAACCTTGCCCTCACCAATGAGCACTAGTCCCAAATGAGACAGGTTCACGATATCTGCCTCGCCAACGGAGCCACGTTTTGGAAACAGTGGTGTAATACTGCGATTCAGCATTTCTGCCATCAACTGTACGATCTCTGGGCTGAGTCCAGTGCAGCCGACCAGCAGATTGTTCAGTCGGATGACCATTGCACCACGGGCTTCTTCTATGCTGGCACTTTCTCCAACGCCAACCGAATGTGAATGCAGCATATTTTTGTTGAACTGCGAGACAAATTCTTTTGTAACTTTTTTGTCCTTATTCCAGCCAACGCCTCTGTTGCACCCGTAGATTGGAACTCCTTTATCGGAAAGTTCAAATACCAGCTTTCGCGATTCAACAAGCCGTTCTATCGCCTCTGTCGATACGGAAACCTTACACAATCCCCGAGCAATATTACATACGTCCGAAGCAGAAAGGTTTCTCCCTGTCAATTCTATGCATTTCCCCAAAAGATCGCCTCCTTTTTTTAATTCAAAACCGGTTTGTCTTTATTTTAATACTTGACTGTGATAATGTAAAATAGTAATATCAGGACATCCTATTGTAAAATTACGATAGAATGCCCTGATAAAAAGCGGAGGGACGTACCATGACCATGCGCGAAATGCAGATTTTCCTTGAGGTCGCAAGAACACTGAATATGAGCACAGCTGGCAAGAGTCTGTATTTATCTCAATCTACCGTCAGCCAATCCATTCTCAACATAGAAAGGCGCTATAATGTTCAGCTTTTCAGGCGGCAGTCAAAACATCTAATCCTCACGAAACAAGGAAAAATCCTTCAGGATTATTGTCACCAGATTCTCGAACTACATCGAAGGTTGGAATATGATCTACAGCACACCGGCGAAAAGTCATTGCGTATTGGAACAAATCTGATCGTTGCCCGCAGTATTTTTGGTGAATTATGGAACGCCTACCACCTAGTATGTCCTGATGTGCAAACGAAGGTCTCTCTGGAAGAGAACGAAGCTTTGTTGCTTAAACTGCAAAACTTTGAGCTCGATTCTGTAATTATCGACCGTGAATGCAACATCCCGGAACTAGTATGCCGTGAAATAGCCGATGACGAGTATTTTTTAATCTGTGGGACGAAAAGCCGTTTCTTCAATTGCAAAGAAGCACGCCTTGCTGATTTGAAAGATGAAAATTTTTTTATGCTCGCCCGCGGAAACCCGACGCGCGACTATTTTGAACAATCCTTCCACGATCATCATTTAGAGCCCCGTACCATAGACTTCAACAACATAGATATCATCAAATCGAAGGTCATTGCCAACGAGGGTATTTCCGTCATGGCAAGCGGGCAATTCAAAGTTGAGGCAAAATTAGGTTATCTCCGAGGTATTTCTCTTCCTGAAATCAAGTTTCGACGTCACTTTTATGAGATTCACCATAAGGATCTTCATATTCTACCGCATATTCAGAGTTATCTTGATACTTGTATGTTCCGCAGTATAACCGAATTCTCTTGCTTAAACGGTACTTTGTTCTAAACTGGCTGCATGACAAAGCCACCAGCGGCTTTTTTAAAAAATGATCCTGAATAATGCGGCCAAAATGCCGGAAGGTCACTTTTCCTCTGATCTGTCTCCTCTCTGAATGTTCTCTGCCATCCAGTAAGATATCGTCGAAAGTAAATGATACTTTACAGTTATATTCTGCGCTGCTGAAGTCAATAAAAAGGGAGCTGCGTCTCGATCAGAGACGCAGCTCCCTTTTTCAATTCAAAACTTCCGAAACCGTTCCTTCATCTCATCGTCTGTGAATTCTCCGCGCTCCGCCTGCTCCAGTACCTGCATCGCTTGCGCAACGGCGGCGTTCCACTCGTCCACGCCGATCTTCCCTCGGACCTTTCTCTGCTTCAGCCGATTATAGGTACGGTCATATTCCACACGGGCCGGACTGCGGTTTGCCTTGCCCTGCGCTTCCTTGCGGTGCGCTCCCACCTTCCGGCAGGTTCGCTCCGTCTCGCCGGGTGCAATATTGCCGCAGTAGCATGTGTTGTAGCCGTCGGTCAGCAGAAAATACTTTCCACAGTTATGACACCGCCGCGGCGCGTTCCCGATCGCCAGCCCACGGTAGAACTCCGTTCTCAGAAAATCATGTAAATAGTGGAAGGTTGTCTTCTCTGCAACGAAAAACTCGCTCTCGTTTTCTTTCCGCATCATGGGAACGAAGTCGATATCCACAGAGAACTTCTGGTCAAAGTCCTCGCCGAAAAACAGCGCACCGGCTCGGAGCATATCCGCGTAGAAAGCTGAGTACGCCGTTCCGTAAGCCGCGCTGTTTCTCCGCTCTAACGGTTCGAAGTATTTCTCAGTCATGATCCTGAGCTGCAAACGAAGTGCCCGCACCCTGTCTGCAAAGTGTGCCAGATCATTGATCATGCGCTCATATATCTCATGCCCCTCCGAGTGTATATCCTGTACCTGCGCCCATTTATCCTTCTGCTCATAAAGCCTCTCCAGCGAATGATAGCTGAGCTCCAGATCCATATTCAAGTCGCGGTACACCGGCATGGTAAAAATGATATCCCAAACAGCGTTCAGCGTCTTCTGTGCGAGGGCCGCAGCGTTGTTTGTTTTTTCCGTGAGCAGTTCCCGCGCCGCAGGGATGAACGCCTCCACACGGCGGTCGATCTCGCTCAATACCTCCTCGTCCATGTTCACAATATCCACACAGCACTGCCCGATGGGATAGCTCGTATCACTGAGGTAAACACGCCCATCATAGAAAAATGTGGTGAACTGGTCATAAGTATAGGTGAACGGAATACAAATACTCTCTACCTGCTCCGCCATAATGCCTCCTTGTATCCGATGAAGTTTTGACATTTACCTTAATGCGCCCAAAGCTATTGCTGGGATGCTCCGCGTATGTTACCCTCATCGTATCAGATGGAACGGTGAAAATCAATCTAAACAAAAGGAGGCGTGAATGAAATGAGCTACTAAAAGAAAACCGCTGAACTGTTGCAGCAGCTCAGCGGCACGCCGCGTTTCGGAAAACGCAGACGCCATCTGCGAACAGTCTAACAGAGGGACCTCCGAAGCGCAAGGATCTTTTCTCTGAATTCCAATACACGGAGGTAATTTTTTGAAAGGGTCAACCTACAAGACCTACGACGATCTACCGCTGTTCCTTAACGCGGCAATGGTCGCACGAGTACTCGGTGTCGCGCCGTCCAGTGCATACGAGCTGATTCACGAAGGGGACTTTCCCACGCTGCGCGTCGCAGCCGCATGGTGGTGCCGAAAGAGAAATTCATCGAATGGGTCGAGCAGCACACGATGGGCGGTGGTGAGCCGTGAGAAGAACAAAACCGCCGGTCGGTTGGGAGCGTGCAAAGAACTGCTTCCCCGTCCCAAATGAGCTGCTGGACTTTGACCTGCCTGCCGGTGCGGTCGCGGTGTACATCTACCTGCTGCGTCACGCAAACCGCAAAACAAACCAATGCCATCCGAGTGAAGCGACCATCGCAAAGAAGCTCCACCTCTCGCGCAACACCGTTGCCAAGCATGTTCGTCTGCTGGAAGAACGTGGGCTCATCGTTACGGAGCATACAGAGATCATCACGCGACGAGGTATCAAGAAAAATGGTAACCTGCTCTACACGCTAATCCCAATGCACGAGGTCATGGCAACATACTATGAACGACAACTTACTGCATTGGACAGAACCACTGAACGTCACAAAGCGCAGATAAAGCTGTCGGCACAGCAAGGCGCGTGAAAGCTCTCTCCTGAATTTCGACGCAGCGATGGCAAACCGTGAAGCTCACCAATACAGCGCAGGAACCAGCAGCGGGGCTGCGCGTTCCTGCGGGACCGCGTCGCCTTGGGACAGCGACGCGCATAAGCGCATCGCTGTCCCAAAGGCTCTCTGCGTTCTTTGGGAGCACCCTCGACCAAGACCTAAAAGCGGCAAAGTTTGCCGTTCTGATACCCGGCCGCGCAGGGTTTCTGAACCGCGCAAAACGGTCCGAGGGTAGTGATAGCGCCCCCCACCCGAAACGCCCCGTGTTTCGCCGTGTGAGCCGGTGTGTGCGCGGTTAGGGGCTGGGGTGGCGTGTGTACCCGCTTTCACCTGCGAAAGCGAACGTGAGCCGTTTGTGCGAGTGTGATTTAAAACCGCGCTGGAGAGGACTTTCCCACGCCATATGGGACGCACCTTCAGCGTATCTCAGGCAGGTTGGGCGGTTAGTGGAGGAAAACAGGGCTCCCGCCGAAGCCCAGCGAAGCGGGTTCGGTGGGAAGAGGAGACGCAGCGGAATGAGTGAGTTTTCGCCGTTTTCGGCGGAAACGAGCGGTATGGAGCTTGCGGTGACGAACAGCAGGATAAAGGGCTGGCGTCGGAACCGACGCTCCGCCCGATCACTTCTGCCCGCAGTGCGGGCAGTTGACGGGGGGTTCAACGCAGGCGGTTGTGGCGCCTTTTGAAGGAGATTTCAGAACGGCTGGCGTCTTGGTTCCCGCAAGCGCAGGTGTTTCAACGAAAACAAGCGTGCCTTACGGCAGATTGGAGGGAATTATGAGCAAAAATGAAAACAGGCTGAACTTCCGTATGACGGATGAAACAGCCGCCAAAATAGAGCGGTGGTATCAGGAAGATAACTGCCGCAGCAAAAACGAATTCATCGAAAAGGCGGTGAACTGCTACGCGGATATGCTCGCCGCAGGCGAAAGCACCACGCTGCCCCGCGCGGTGCAATCCGCCATCGATAGTCGGCTGAAGCTCTTCGAGGATCGTATCGCGGCACTGCTCTACAAGCAGGCGGTTGAGATGGACATGGCAATGTCCATCCTCCTGCAAAGCCTCAATGTGAGCGAGGAAGTGCTGCGGCAGGAACGGGCCAAGAGCATCGCCGCAGTCAAGCGCACTAACGGTCAGCTGCGGTTGGAACAGAAGCTCCGTGAGCTGGAGAGCGAAGCATGGCAAGGCTGATTGTCAAAAGCCCGTACATCAAGTGCGGCGCTGGGCAAAGCGCCGGTGGGTACCTCAAGTACATCGCCACGCGGGAGCGGGTGGAGATCATTCCGGATGACCGTCCGCCCACCCAAAAGCAGACGCAGCTCATCGCAAAGCTGGTAAAAGATTTCCCTGACGCAAAAGAGCTGATGGAATACGCGGACTACACGGCGCACCCGACAAAAGCAACGGCGTCCGCGCTCATCACGCTGGCGCTGGAATCGAATTGGGATCGGGTACAGGGCATGGAAGGTTACGCCAAGTACATCGCCCTGCGCCCGAGGGCGGAACGGTTGGGGGAACACGGTCTCTTTGGTGATAACACTGCCGTTGACCTCGCCGCTGTCGCGGATGAACTGGATCACTACACTGGCAACGTGTGGACGCACATCATCTCCCTCCACCGGGAGGACGCGGCGCGGCTTGGGTACGATCACGCGGACGCATGGCGCACTCTGCTTCGTACCCACCGCAATGACATCGCGGCGGCAATGAAGATCCCGCCGGAGGACTTTCGCTGGTACGCGGCGTTCCATGACGAGGGAAACCATCCCCATGTCCACATGATGGCGTGGTCGACAAAGCCGAATCAGGCATACCTATCCAAAGACGGTATCCGCCAAATCAAGTCCACGCTGACCAACCAAATTTTCCGTCAGGAGCTGCTGCACGTCTACGAGCAGAAAAGCAAGTCTCGCGACGATCTGGTGGCGGAAGCACGGAAAGCCATGCTGGAGTTGGCGAAGGCCATGCAGGAGATGACCTGCATCCACCCAGAGGCGGAGCAGATGATCTGGGATCTGTCGCGGCAGCTCGGTCAAGTCGGCGGCAGGAAAACCTACGGCTATTTGCCAAAGCCTATGAAAAAGCTGGTGGACGAGATCGTCGATCAGATGGTGCGTCTGCCTACGGTAGATCAGTGCTATCAGACTTGGTGGGAGCTGCAATGTCAGGTGGAGGATTACTACTCCGAGGGGAAGAAACGTCTGCGCCCGCCGCTGTCTCAGCAGAAAGAGTTCCGCCAGATCAAAAACGCAGTCATTCGTGAGGCAGAGCATATCCGCGTGAACAGGTTTTCCTTCGAGGACGAGGAGATGCAGGATGACGGTGAACAGATCAGCACCTATGACATGAGTTACGAGTGTCAGGATCTGCAAAGCGCGGCGAACGATGAGCGTTTTTCTCTGGCAGAGCGGGATGAAGCGGCGGAGCAGTTGGAGCAGCTTGCGGAGAGCGGTGACGCACACGCCCAGTACATCATCGGCACGGCGTACCGTGACGGTGGCCTGCTGATACCCGACATGGCCAAAGCAAAAAAGTTCTTGGAGTACGCGGCAAAACAGGAAATCGACACGGCGCAGTACGCCCTCGGCAAGCTGTATCTCTCCGATGATGCCGACGTCCACGATCCCGCCAAGGGTATTTACTGGCTGAAGCGTTCCGAAGAAAACGGCAACACCTACGCCGCCTACCGGCTGGGAAAGGAGTATCTCAGCGGCAAAAATACGGTAAAAGACGCCGAAACAGCAGTGTCATATTTGCGGCAGGCCGCGGATAACGGCAGTGCCTACGCTCAATATCTGTTGGGAAAGTTATACCTCATGGGCGAGGGCGTTCCGAATGACACAAATGCCGCCTACGAATGGTTCGCGGCGGCGCGGGATAACGGCCACGCCTACGCGGAATTTTTCATGAAACGCATGGAGCGCGGCGAACAGGAGCCGCCTTCCGTCCTGCTGTCGGCCACCCGGCTGCTCTACCACATGGGCAATATTTTCCAGGACAACGCCCCGGCTCCCACTGCCAACGGCGTTCAAATCGACCGCAAGCGGCTGGCGCAGCTGCGGCAAAAGCGCGTCGCCCTCGGCCACAAGCCGGACGACCACGAATTCGAACCGCAGGGATATACGATGCAGTTCCATTGATTCACTAAAGTACAAAGCGCGCATATTTTGTGCTGCTGAAGTCAATAAAACATTTCCAAAAACGCACCGCTGTAAATAAAGATGATTCTCGAAAAAGTAATAGCTTTCCTGCCAGAATTGTGGTATGTATGTTGGCTACCAAAGGAGGGGTCACCATGTACGACTACATGAAAGCCCTGCAAAAGCGCTTTGACCATCAGTCGCATCCAGAACTGGACACCCAGATTGAATACGTCCGTGAGGAACTGCGGCGGGAGATGGATGCCACGGAGCGAAAAAAGCTGCTCCATCTGTTGGACGCGCAGAACGCATTGCTGACGGAGTCCACGTTGATGAGCTTCACGGCAGGCTTCAAGCTGGCGGCCGGTATCGCCGGAGAACTGGGAGCTCCCTACTCCTTCGATGCCGACGAAGAGCAAAAAGCAAAGGAGATGATTACGAATGGCTAAAAAGCGCGCCAACGGCGAGGGCAATATTCGCAAACGCGCAGACGGGCGTTGGGAGGGGCGCTATACCGCAGGTTACCACCCAGAAAGCGGAAAACGCATCATCAAGAACGTGCTGGGTAAGACGCAGGCGGAATGCAAGGCAAAGCTCAGTGCCGCAATGGCGGCTACCAGAGGAATCGATGTCAGCCGCGCTGATGAGTACACGGTAGCAACTTGGCTGCGTAGCTGGTATGAGATCTACGCAAAGCCGAATATCCGCATCTCAACAGCAAACCGCTATCAACTGATGGTCGAGCAATACACGATTCCCCGCATCGGCAGCATCAAACTGACAAAGTTGACTGCCCATGACTTACAAAAGCTCTACAAGGATCTGATGGAAAACGGTCGCATCGACCGCAAGAGCGGTCACGGCAATCCCGGTCTCAGCAGCACCACAGTTCGGAGTCTGCATCTCATGCTGCATAGCGCCTTCGAGCGGGCGGTCAAGGAGCGCCTGATCCTGCGGAACCCGACCGAGGACTGCATCGCGCCGAAGGTTCAAAAAATCGAAATGCAGATTCTTCCGCCTGAGCACATCAAGGATTATCTGGAAGCTGCTGACAGGAGAGGACTGCTCCCCATGTTCTATCTGGAGCTGGTCACGGGCTTGCGGAAGGGCGAGATCACGGCGCTTCTCTGGAGTGACCTCGACATCCAAAACAAAACCATCTCCGTCAGCAAACAGTATGTAAAGAATCCCAATGGTGAACTGACGCTCTCCCGTCCCAAAACGGAGACTTCGGTCAGAAAAGTATCTATCCCGCAGGATGCCGTAGACCTGCTGATAGCGGAACACGGCAATCATCCCGAGAATCCCTACATGTTCCCCTCGCCGGTAACTGGTGAGATGTACTACCCAGACTCCGTCGTAAATCTGCACAAGAAAATCCTGAAGGACGCCGGGCTGCCGCACATCAGATTTCACGACCTCAGACACACCTTCGCAACGCTGGCACTGCAAAATGGGGTGGACGTCAAAACCGTCAGCAGTATGCTCGGCCACTATGACGCTGGATTCACACTCCGCACCTACACCCACGCTACGAGGCAGAAGCAGGACGAAGCCGCACAAACGATGGGCAGCTTCATGGCGCAAGTGATGTAAGCAGAAAAAGGATGCGAAATACCGGAGAGGGGGCAAAACCTCCTCTCCGGTACTCTTTGAACCTATCCGCACATTTTTAAAGTGCTCCCCAAGTCAAGGACATTTTCATTTGACCCATAGCGGCAGCATACC